>Ga0209726_10001188_pt1 | contig 43220 bp, 49 predicted proteins | sample Subgrocontami54m_FD_187453 | JGI IMG/M metagenome (GOLD analysis project Ga0209726, IMG submission 187453) | Subsurface groundwater microbial communities from S. Glens Falls, New York, USA - GMW46 contaminated, 5.4 m (SPAdes) (version 3) | ecosystem: Environmental > Aquatic > Deep subsurface >...
GGAAGCCATCGCCGAGAGCATGGTGCGCCTGAGCGAGCAGAGCCAGGCCATCGGTCAGATCGTGGCGACGGTCGAAGACCTCGCGGCGCAGTCGAATCTACTGGCGGTCAATGCGGCCATCGAAGCGGCCAAGGCGGGCGAGCAGGGTAAGGGGTTTGCGGTTGTCGCGCAAGAGGTCAAAAGCCTGGCCGAGCAATCGAAACAAGCCACCAGCCAGGTACGGACGATTTTGACGGATATTCAGAAAGCGACCAACGCGGCGGCGATGGCGACCGAACAAGGCAGCAAAGCGGTTGAGGCCGGAGTCAAGCAATCGGTGCAGGCCGGGCAATCCATTCAGACGCTGGCCGGAAGTGTTACGGAGGCGGCGCAGGCGGCATCGCAGATCGCGGCTTCGAGCCAGCAGCAATTGGTGGGCGTGGACCAGGTGGCCTCGGCGATGGAGAGCATCAAGCAGGCGAGCACGCAGAATGTGGACAGCGCCAAGCAGCTGGAGACGGCGGCGCGCAACTTGAAGGACTTGGGGCAAAAACTCAAACTGTTGGTCGAACGGTATAAAGTATAGAAGGGTCAAACCATGAAATGGATTTTAAATCTTTCAACTCGCGCAAAACTCTTTCTGGGTTTTGGTTTGGTCATTGTTCTCTTCGGTGTTGCGGTTGGCACAGCTTTCCAGGGAATTAGAGCCATCCGGGACTCGGAAACAAGGCTGTTCGAAGTGGATCACGCCAATGCCGTCGATCTGGCGCGGCTCGAATCCAATCTGAATCGGGCACGCGCGGACGCCCTCACCATGTTGGGAAAGACCGACCGGGCCGAGCAGGAGGCGCTGGTTCTGGATATCAACACGTACTCCAAACAGAGCGACGAGATCACCCAAAAACTTTTTGACCGGAATCGGGATAACTCGGAGTTTGTCCGCAAAATGGAAGAACTCAAGACCATCCGGGAGCTTTTCAAGCAAACCCGGGATCAAAAAGTCATCCCGCTCATCCTCGAAGGCAAGATCGAAGAGGCGAAGGCGCTTCTTCTAGCGGTGCAGGGCGAGCGCTTTGAAAAGTTTCGATCCATTGCCGCCGAACTGGGACAAGGCGCGGAGAGCTCGGCCCGTGACAGCGTCGCCGAATCGGTGCGGAAAGCGAATCAGTCGGTCTGGACCTTCACGGCCATGGGAGTCGCGGCGTTGCTTTTGAGCCTGCTGATATCCCTTTTCTTGAATCACCTGATCTCCGGCCCGCTCCAACAACTCACCGTTGTGGCGGACCGGATGGCTGCGGGCGATTTGACCGTGAATATTTCCGCCGGCCAGCGCTCCGACGAGGTCGGTATGCTTGCGCAATCTTTTTTCCGGCTGATCGACAATCTGCGCAAGCAGATTGGCGGCATTGTGGAAGGCATCAACGTTTTAGGTTCATCCGCCAATGAAATCTCGACCTCGACGACCCAGTTTGCGGCCAGCGCCACCGAGACCGCCACGGCGGTGAGCGAGACGACGACCACGGTCGAAGAGGTCCGGCAGACCGCTCAAGTCTCCAACCAGAAAGCCAAGACGGTCGCCGAGACCGCCCAGAAAGTCGCGCAGATCTCCCAGAGCGGCAAAAAGTCCACCGAGGAGACGGCCGAAGGGATGAATCGCATCCGGCAGCAGATGGAAGCCATCGCCGAGAGCATGGTGCGCCTGAGCGAGCAGAGCCAGGCCATCGGTCAGATCGTGGCGACGGTCGAAGACCTCGCGGCGCAGTCGAATCTACTGGCGGTCAACGCGGCCATCGAAGCGGCCAAGGCGGGCGAGCAGGGCAAGGGGTTTGCGGTCGTCGCGCAAGAGGTCAAAAGTCTGGCCGAACAATCCAAACAGGCCACGGCACAAGTGAGGAGCATTCTCAACGACATTCAGAAAGCGACCAACGCGGCGGCGATGGCGACGGAGCAAGGCAGCAAAGCGGTTGAGGCCGGAGTGAAGCAATCGGCGCAGGCCGGGCAATCCATTCAGACGCTGGCCGGCAGCGTCACGGAGGCGGCGCAGGCGGCATCGCAGATCGCGGCTTCGAGCCAGCAGCAATTGGTGGGCGTGGATCAGGTGGCCTCGGCGATGGAGAGCATCAAGCAGGCGAGCACGCAGAACGTGGACAGCGCCAAGCAGCTGGAGACGGCGGCTCGCAACTTAAAGGACTTGGGACAAAAACTTAAACTATTGGTCGCGCAGTATAAGGTTTAAAGAGGCCTGACTTCGATGAGCAAACAAGAAGAAGAATTTTTCAAAAGCCTGCGCGCGACGTTCAGGGTCGAGGCCGAAGAGCATCTTCACGCGATGTCGTCGGGCCTGCTGGAATTGGAAAAAAAACCGTCCGGCGAAAAACAAGCCGAAATCATCGAAGTCATTTTCCGGCACGCCCATAGTTTGAAGGGCGCGGCGCGGGCGGTCAACCTCACGGAAATCGAATCCATTTGCCAGTCGCTCGAAAGTTTCTTTGCGGCCTGGAAACGGCGGGACATCAGCCCCGCGCCGGAACATTTTGACACGCTGCATCGCGCGCTGGACTGGATCGGCAAGGTCATCCCTGCCGCCGACGGGAAGCCGGCCGCCGCGGATAAAACGCAGCTTTTGGCATTGACTCGAGAGCTTGAACATCCGGGGGCCGGAAGACAGGAAGGCCGCGCTCCGGTTCAAAGTCACGAAGCGCAGCCGGAACGCGCGGCCGCCTCGGCGCAGACCGTGAGACTGTCCACGGCCAAGCTGGACCAGCTCTTGTTGGAAGCGGAGGAAATGCTGGCCGTGAAGCTGATCACCGCCCGGCACGCCGCTGACTTACGCATGGTGGAGGCCTCGTTTGGAGAATGGAAGAAGGAATGGACTAAAATTCAACAGAAGGCGGGAGTCCAGGAGTTTCTCGACTGGAATTTTGCTTATATAAAATCCCTGGAAGGCAAATTGGGCGCGTTGGCCAAGGCCGCCGCGCAGGACCAACACGCCATCGGCCGATTGGTGGATGACTTGCTCGCGGATTCCAAGAAACTCCTCCTGCTTCCGTTCTCCACGTTGTTGGACCTTTTCCCCAAACTCGTTCGCGACTTAAGCCGCGAGCAGGGCAAGGACGTGGATTTGGTGATCCGCGGCGGTGAGGTGGAAATGGACAAACGCATTCTGGAAGAAATGAAGGACGCGCTGATCCACCTCGTGCGCAACTGCATCGATCACGGCCTCGAGAAGCCGGAACTCCGGGCGCGGGAGAACAAGCCGCCGCGCGCGACCATCACCCTCGCGGTGTCCCGGCTGGACGGCAACAAGGTGGAAATCCTCGTCTCCGATGACGGCACCGGCATCGATCTTGCGAAAGTGAAGGAAGCGGCGCTAAAACACGGGCTTATTTCGGCCGCCGACGCGGGCCAGCTGAATGACCAGCAGGCGCTCGCGCTCATTTTCCAATCCGAAGTTTCCACCAGTCCCATTATCACGGAGATTTCCGGCCGGGGACTGGGGCTGGCCATTGTCCGGGAAAAAACCGAAAAACTGGGCGGCCGTGTTGCCGTGGAAACTCATCCCCGAGCCGGCACGACGTTCCGGATCGTTCTACCCTTAACGCTGGCCACATTCCGCGGAATCTTGGTGCGGGCGGCAGACCGGATTTTTGTCATTCCCATCACCCACGTGGAACGGGTGGCTCGCATTCAGGCGTCGGCGATCAAAACGGTGGAAAACCGCGAAACCATCGCCCTGAACGAACGCGCTGTTTCGCTGGCGCGACTGTCGGGCGTGTTGGGACTGCCCCGCGCCGGCAAGCAAGCCCAGGCCTCGGAGTTTCTTTCCATCGTCGTCCTCGGCGCCGCTGACGAGCGCATTGCCTTTGTCGTGGATGAAGTGCTGCACGAAGAAGAGGTGCTGGTCAAAGGCCTGGCCAAACCCCTCTCGCGTGTCCGCAACGTTTCGGGCGCGACGATTCTGGGTTCGGGCAAGGTTGTCCCGATCCTCAACGTGACCGATCTGATGAAATCGGCCCGGAAAACGGGCCTCACTCCGCTGACAGCAGCGGTGGGCGAGGTCGAAACAAAAGGGGAGACGAAACGAAAGCGGATCCTGGTCGTCGAAGATTCCATCACGTCCCGCATGCTGATCAAAAATATTTTGGAATCCGCCGGCCACGAAGTTAAAACCGCGGTGGACGGCGTCGAGGCGCTGACCGAACTGCGAACGAATGACTTTGATCTGGTGGTGTCGGATGTCGAAATGCCGCGGATGAACGGCTTTGATCTGACCGCCCATATTCGCGGCGACCGGAAACTGGCGGACAAACCCGTCATCCTGGTGACGGCGCTCGCCTCGCGCGAAGACCGGGAGCGCGGCATTGATGTCGGGGCCAACGCCTACATTGTGAAGAGCAGTTTTGACCAAAGCAATCTGTTGGACGCGGTCCGCCGGTTGGCGTGATGATGAAACCCAAAAAAATCAACGTTCTCGTGGTGGAAGATTCGCCCGTGGCTCAGCTCCTCCTGGTGCATATCCTCAATTCCGACCCGGGACTCAGCGTGCTCGGAACGGCCAACAACGGTGAGCAGGCGCTGGAATTCCTCAAGCGGAACAGACCCGACGTCATCGTGATGGACATCCACATGCCCGGCATGGATGGGTTTGAAACCACGCGGCAGATCATGGAAACCCAACCGCTGCCCATCGTCGTTTGCAGCGCGAGTCTCAATCCCGCCGAAGTGGCCCAAACCTTCCGCGCGCTGGAGGCGGGCGCGCTCGCGCTCGTCGCCAAGCCGGTCGGGCTGGGACATCAGGAATACGAAGAAATGGCCGGCAAACTGGTGGAGACGGTCAAGCTGATGTCCGAAGTCAGAGTCGTGAAGCGTTGGGCGCGGCCGCGTCGACCCGATGCGCCGGCCGCGACTCCGCCGCCGGCAGAAATACGAATCCCGTCTGCCGGCATCCAGGTGGTGGCCATCGGCGCGTCCACCGGCGGGCCGCCGGCGCTGCAAACCATTCTCGCGGGTCTGCCCAAGGATTTTTCCGTCCCCGTGCTCATTGTTCAGCATATTGCGGCGGGGTTTCTTCCGGGTCTGGTGGACTGGCTCCATCAGACCACGGGCTTTCCGATTCACATCGCCGCCCACGGAGAATCGCTGCTGCCCGGCTGCGCCTATCTCGCGCCCGACGGCTATCATCTGGGTCTTGCCGCCAACGGGCAGATCGCCCTCAGCAAACAGGAGCCGGAAAACGGCCTGCGTCCGTCCGTCTCCTACCTCTTCCGTTCCGTGGCTAAGGTTTGCGGCGCAAACGCCGTGGGCGTGCTGCTCACGGGCATGGGCAGGGACGGCGCCGACGAACTGAAAGTCCTGAAAGAATCGGGCGCCGTTACCATCGCGCAAGACGAGGAAAGCTCCGTCGTCCACGGCATGCCCGGCGAAGCGATCAAATTGGGCGCGGCCGGCTATGTTCTGGCGCCGGATAAAATCCCGGCCGTATTGGCGGGTTTGGCCTCCAAAAGGTAGAATGAGCCGTCGGCCGCCTCGCGGCGTGTAATAGGGGAACCTTGTATGAAAACTGAAAACAACAAGCCGAAAAACGGCGCGCAAATCCTGATCGTTGAGGACAGCCCCACGCAAGCCGAGCGGCTCAAATTCATCTTGGAACGGCATGGCTATCTTTTCTCCGTCGCGCGCAATGGCCGAGAAGCCATCGCGGCCATCCGGGAACGCCTCCCCGCGCTCGTTATCAGCGACATCGTCATGCCCGACATGGACGGCTACCAGCTCTGCGGCCACATCAAAAAGGATGAAAAGCTCAAAAACATTCCCGTGATCCTCTTGACCTCCCTGACCGACCCGGTTGATGTCGTGAAAGGGCTGGAATCCGGCGCCGACAATTTTATCTTCAAGCCCTACGATGAAGCCTATCTCGCGAACCAGATCGCTTACATGCTGGCCAACCGACGCCTCCGCGAAAACGAGAGCACGCAAACAGGCGTGGAGATCTTTTTCTCCGGCCGCAAGTTCGTCATCACCTCGGACCGTCAGCAAATCCTCAACCTGCTGTTATCCACCTACGAAGCGGCAGTCCAGAAAAATCGGGAATTGGCCGCTGCGCGGGACGAACTGCGGCAATCGAACGAACATCTGCAATCTGCCAACAACGAACTGGAGTCCTTCTCCTACTCCGTCTCGCACGATCTGCGCGCGCCGCTTAGGCATATCGGCGGTTTCGTTCAGCTGCTCCAGACGAATGGCGCCTCCAATCTGGACGACACAAGCCGGCGCTATTTAAACACGATCGCGGAATCATCCAAACAAATGGGCTCATTGATAGACGATCTTTTGGCGTTCTCACGAATGGGCCGCGCGCAAATGCAGAAAACGAAGGTCGATCTCGTCCAGCTGGTCACGGAGGCGCTCGCCGATTTGGAACAGGAATCGAAGGGGAGAAGCATCGACTGGGCTATCAAGCCGCTTCCAGAAGCGGAGGGCGACCGCGCGATGCTGAAGCTTGTTTTCGTGAATTTGTTGAGCAACGCGATCAAGTATACGGGGAACCGGCCCCAAGCGCGCATCCAGGTCGATTTTGAGGAGAAGGGCGGCGAAACGGTTTTCTTCGTGAAAGACAACGGCGCGGGTTTTGACATGCAGTATGCCGGCAAGCTCTTCGGCGTCTTTCAGCGCCTGCACGGCGCGGATGAATTCGAGGGAACGGGGATCGGCCTCGCGAACGTGCGCCGCATCGTGCAGCGCCACGGAGGCAGGACCTGGGCGGAGGGCGCCGTTGACGGCGGCGCGACGTTTTATTTTTCGCTGCCAAAATCGATGGGAGGCATTCATGAATGACCTGAAGAGCATTTTACTCGCCGAAGACAACCCCAATGACGTCGAGCTCATATTGGCGGCTCTCAAGGAAAACAACCTCGCCAATGAAGTGGTCGTGGCAAGGGACGGGGCCGAGGCCCTGGATTACCTTTACTGCCGGGGAAAATTCCAGATGCGCGCGAAGGGCCATCCGGTGGTGATCCTTCTCGACCTCAAGATGCCCAAAGTCGACGGCCTCGAGGTCTTAAAAAAGCTGAAAGAAGATGAAAATATGAAAGTCCTGCCGGTCGTCATGCTCACCTCCTCGCGGGAGGAAAAGGACCTGATCACGAGCTATCGCCTGGGGGTCAACGCGTACGTCGTAAAGCCCGTCAACTTCAGCGAATTCGTCAAAGCCGTCAAAGATCTGGGGGCCTTTTGGGCGATCATCAACGAGCCTCCTCCGGGAAGCGTCAAAATTGCAACCTAAGCTTCAAATCCTGCATCTGGAAGACAACGCCAAGGACGCGGAGCTTGTCCGGGAAACGCTGCTCGCCGGCGGGATCGAGTGCCAGGTTAAACGCGTCGAAACCGCCGGCGACTTTGAATCCAGTCTCAAACAAGGCGGCTGGAATCTTATCCTTTCCGATTACAAACTGCCTGCCTTTGACGGCATGACGGCGCTTTCGATGGCGAAGAAAATTTCCCCCGAGGTCCCTTTTATCATGATTTCAGGCACCATCGGTGAGGTGCTCACGGTGGAAGCCTTGAAATTGGGCGCCTCTGATTTTGTTTTAAAAGATCACCTATCACCTCGGTTGGAATTGGCGGTGCGGAAGGCGATGGACGAGGCTCTAGCCAAAAAAGAACACGCAAAATTGGAAGAACAAATGCGTCAGGCGCAAAAGATGGAAGCGGTCGGGCAATTGGCCGGCGGCATCGCGCATGATTTCAATAACCTTCTAACCGTCATCAATGGTTATTCCCAGATGCGTTTACCCAGTCTTGCCGCAGACGATCCGGTGAAGGCCGATCTTGAACAAATCTTAAAAGCGGGAAAGCGCGCCGAATGGCTTGTGAAACAGCTTCTCGCTTTCTCGCGGAAGCAGATTTTTCAGCCCAAGGTCATTAATCTAAACGACCTCATTCAGGATATGGATAAAATGTTCAAGCGCCTTATCCCTGAAAATATCGAATTCGTTGTTTTAGCTTCGCCGGATCTTTGGGCTATCCAAGTAGATCCGGATTCCTTTCATCAAGTGCTCACCAACCTCGTTGTTAATGCGAGCCACGCCATGCCGCAAGGCGGTAAGGTCGTGATTGAAACCAAAAATGTCGTCTTGGATACGAATTACGCTGAACGTAGCGTAGTCCATCCGGGTGAATATCTTTTATTAGCGGTCAGCGACACGGGAACCGGGATGACTGACGAGGTCAAAGCCCATCTTTTCGAGCCTTTCTTTACGACGAAAGAAAAAGGAAAGGGGACGGGTTTGGGGCTCTCCACCATTTATGGAATCGTCAAGCAGTGCGGCGGCACCATACAAGTTTACAGTGAGGTAGGGCACGGAACGACGTTCAAGATTTATGTGCCGCGCGTTCACGCCGAGGCGCAGGCATGGTTTGATTCTGAGAATACCGGTCCACTGCCGCGAGGAACCGAAACGGTTCTTATTGTTGAAGACGATGATGCCGTGAGGGCTTTTGGCGCCGGCGTTTTACGCAAGCAGGGCTACGAAGTCTTAGAGGTATCCGGCGGCGAACAGGCTTTACGTTTGGCCGGCGAGTATCGTAGACCCATACAGGTCCTTTTGACGGATATGGTCATGCATGGAATGGGAGGCAAGGAATTAGCGGATAAACTTAAAACTCTCCGCCCCGGCATTCGAGTGATCATGGCTTCAGGTTATACCGAGAATATATCCATTCAATCGGGAAAGCTGGGTAAAGACGAGGTGTTTCTTCAAAAGCCTTTTTCTCCGCGGGCGTTGGCACACAAAATTCGCGAAGTCCTTGACCGGTCGGAGAACGTCACTTGAGCGGAGACGCGGACCAGGAAGAATTAAAGTATCTCATAGCTTATTATGAGCAAAAAATATTCGCGCTCGCGCTGTATCTGATCGGCGGGGATAGAAATAAAACCTATGACGTCGCCTCTTCCTCTTTCGCGGAAACCATTCAAAAAAGCCCCTCTGTCAAACCAACCGATTCTTTTCTAGCCGCCGTAGCAGCCAAGGTCATTGAGAAAAGCAGCCTAGTAAAAGTCATGCCTTCTTCTGATGAGATCCATTGGGTCGGTATCGCCGACCAGGAAAAAGGGATCCTTCGGATCGTAAGCCAAGCCCTGCAGGCGTTGTCCTTTGATGAGAAAGCGCTGGTTTTGTTGCGTGATCAGCTGAATCTTCCCTATAGAGACATAGCAATGATTTTCCGCACGGACGAGAAGGATGTGCAGGCCCAAACGATACAGGCACGCGGCCAGCTCAGAAAGAAAGTCGAAGGATGGACTCACCGCAGAGGATGAAATGACAAGTGGAATGTAATCAAGTCAAAAAACAACTGACATCCTTTCTGGAAGATATTCTTTCCGAAGAGGACACTCGTTTATTTCTTGGGCATCTGGAGATCTGCTCTCGTTGTAAACCGTATGTGAGATCCATCGGCGACCTGTCGAATCAGGTTTGGAAATTGGGAAATATCGCCGTACCGGATGATTTTAGATCCACGGTTCTTTTTAAACTGAGTCATCCAGATGCCCCCGCGGCGAAGGACACCCCAAAACCCCATAGAGGAATACAGAAAAAATATGTGCTCGGAGGGCTTGTTCTGATTTTGACCATCGCCGCTTTCTTCATAAAGCCTTTTTTTTTGAAAACCCAGAAGCCTGCGGAGATGCCTCGTAAAGCTCCAATTGCCATGATGGAACCCATCGAAAGCCGGGTCGATGAGAATGCCCTGACTACGACCACCCTTGAGCCATCAAGCCTAACGCCGCCGCTTGCGGGTAAAGCCGCTTCCACAATTTCTTCCGAGAAGCCGGGCGCTCCAGCTGAGCCACAAAGTCCTGCGATCGCGCAACCGCAACACTGGCATCTTACTTATTTCTCAGAAACCGACCACCGAGGTGAAGCGGAAAAAAGAAAGCAGGGACTGCTCAAACTGCAAACTCTCCAAGGTAAAGCAGAGGCGTTGAAAACTGAGATCAGTCGTCTCGAAGCGAAAAATAAACCAAATTTAGGTCAATCGTATTCAGAAGAGGATAAAAAAAATGAAATCATGGAGAAGGCCGAACGGGATGCTGCTCTCAACGCCCTCACCAATCAAATGCAGCTGTTGGACGATCAAATAGAGCAAAGGCAAGAAGATAATGGCGAGGTTGAAAAAGAGTGGATCAAAGAATCTGCGGAAAAAAAGCGCAAGGAAACTCAGGTTAAGGCAAAGATCTTGGACACGCTTGTTATTTTGGACGCAAAGTTTCAATATCAGGACGAAGGCTTTTTTATATTTACAGTTCTCTCCGAAAAACTGGACCGCGTTCTTGAGAATATCCTGCCCATTTTTCAACAGGTTGGCGAGTTTCAGGATTTCGGCGGCGGGCCAGCCGGTTCAACCGGTCAAGATGAGCGAGTATCCATTTATTTGGACCAGAGCGGGGTTTCCGGCCTTCACTGGCACGTCGGGGCCATTTCAGCCGCACAAAAAACAAAGTTATTCGATGCGGTTCGTGAACTGGGCGGTTCAAAGGATTATGAATCGGAGGAGAGCGCCGTGTTGTCTATCCCCAAAACAAGGGTCAAAGACTTGGATATTCGTGTTAAAGCTATGCGAATCCCGGTTTCTCAGTTTGGACGCCTAGAGACCGAAGGCGCCAGCCTGACAGACAGGCAGGCGCCGCTCAGCGACGCCCCCATAAAAATTTCGGTCTGTTTTTCAAAGTGAGGTAGAAAAATGAGTAAGATTCTTGTCGTCGATGATGATATTCAGATCAGAGAATTTTTACGTAGAGCGCTGAATAGCTATGGATACGAAGTGACTTCGGTGCCGAGTGTCGCGCAGGCCTTGGAGATCATCTTGCATGAGCCGTTTGAGCTTATTCTTTTGGATCTCTCATTGGGTGATGGCTCCGGCTTATCTGTTTTGAAGAAAATCCGCGAGTATCACGCAAAAATTCCTATTTTCATTTATTCGGGAGCTGTGACACCTGAGATTGAGAAGGAGGCGAGGTTAGCGGGGGCCAGCGAAGTGTTGAGCAAAAGCATCGGCATCCCTCAGCTTGCCGAGCAAATTAAGAAATTCATTCAGGTTAAGGATCGTATTCTCCGGAGTCCGGATCCCGAAGGAAGGGAGAAGTGCATTCTGATCGTAGATGACGAAGAGTCGGTGCGTGGCACTTTGAAAAATTTCTTCAAAAATAAAGGTTACAAGATTCTCGAAGCCGAAAACGGTGAAAAGGCGTTGCAGTTCGTGGACTCAGAGCCTGTCTCCGTTGTGTTGCTGGACGTCCACATGCCCGGCATGGACGGAATCACGACGCTGCAGAAACTTCTGGAAAGATACCCTAAGCTGGGGATTGTGATGGCGACTGGCAAGCATGATGATGAAAGGGTCAAGAAAGCGCTTGAGCTCGGCGCTTACGGTTACGTGCTTAAACCTTTCGATTTTCTGTATTTGGACCTCGTGGTAATGTCCAAGCTGGCAATGGCGGGGAGCGCTTAGTTTTATTTGGGATACCAGATACCGGACGACGTTCCGAGGGGAGAGGTTAGAATAACTCTGGACCTGTTCCGGCGGGGCCGGGTTCGTGCGGAGACTGGCAATTTTTGGACAAGCACCGATAACTATTAGCGCGTAGGCTCTTATGGATATTGATACCGAGCGATTGACACAGCACTTTCAAGAGATGTCGACGGACGACTTGATCAGGATCCTTCATATTGATACAGACGAATACTTGGCCGAGGGTAAAGAATTTGCAGTGCGCGAGCTAAAAAACCGCGGGATCGATGCTTATGCGGGATCGACTCTAGCTAGCGTAGAAAATATTAGGCTGAAAGTTATCGCAGAACGGGCTCAAAAGCAGACAGAAGAGGCATCCAAGCCTCTCTCTGCAGCGAACAAAAGAATTTTAACTTGTATGCCGGGCATCGCCTTATGGGTGTATACATTTACGCCCAAAGAACACATCCAGCGGAAAAAGGACGCTTTTAACTGTTGGTGGAGAGGCATTCTCTTGTGGGCTGTCGTTATCTTGTCGGGTGCGGTAATTTTAGGTCTTATGATCAGGTTCTTATAAATTCAATCATTCGGTACCTGTTCCGGCGGGGCCGGGTTCGGGCGGAAACTGGTTTTTTGGGTGGTTACCTGGATCTCAAATCAGATAGGGAACAAAATATGAGAATGTTGATCCTGTTCGTCAGCACGCTGGCATTTCTGAATAGTGCGGTCTATGTGGCGGCGGAAGAGACGGCGAAAAGCTATTACAGCAGCGCAGCACAAAAACACATCAAGGAAGACTTCGACGGGGCGATCGCCGACTACACCAAGGCCATTGAGCTCGATCCCAACTATGTGGCGGCGTACGCCAACCGCGCGATCGCCAAGTCTGCCCAAGGGGACCATGGAGGCGCTTTGGAAGATTTCAGCACGGCCGAGCAGATCGATCCGAACTCTGTCGTGGTTTTATATTCGCGCGCGGGCATGAGATTCGGACAGGGAGACTACGATGGCGCGATAGCCGATTTCTCAAAAGTGATCTCGCTGAAGCCGGGAGAGAGCCAGTTCTACCACGGTCGTGCCGCCGCGAGAATATCCAGGGGTGAATTCGACGAAGCTATCCAAGATTTCACCACAGCGATCGAATTAGCCAAAGATCCGCAGGTGGCGGCGGCTACGCTTCGCGATCGCGGCACCGCGAAAATTAAAAAGGGTGACCCTGACGGCGCTATTGCCGACTGGGAAAAAGCCATTGAATCGGATCCCACGCTTAAGGCCGACCTGGACCTTAAAATTCAGCGCGCTCGGGAGAATTGACCGCATTAACCGGATCCGGGGACACATAACTTAATTGGCGAGCGGGGGTGAATTAAGTGCTGTGTCCCCAGATTTTTCGGCGATGACCGTTTCAAGTTTTATTCCTTATGATAAATTTGTCATCGAAACCAAATACAACTCTTTCGAGATTCAAGGGATCATCACCGCCAATGTCCAAACGGGACGTCGTCCGGAAGGACACTTTGGGACGTCGTCCCAAAAGGCGTTTTGGTACGCAGTTAGTTTGTACCAAACGGGACGTCGTCCGGAAGGACACTTTGGGACGTCGTCCCAAAAGGCGTTTTGGTACGCAGTTAGTTTGTACTATTAACGTTGGCCGGATCCAGCATACGGGACGTCGTCCGGAAGGACACTTTCATACGGGACGTCGTCCGGAAGGGCGCTTTGGGACGTCGTCCCAAAAGCACATACGGGACGTCGTCCGGAAGGACACTTTGGGACGTCGTCCCAAAAGGCACTTCGGTACGCAGTTAGTTTGTTAACCGGACGGCGTCCGGCGGGGAAGCATAAGGGGGAGATGTGACCGGAGCAGAGATTAATCGGCGTATTGACGGGCTCTTCCAAGCCTTCGAGGCGAGGTCGGGCAAGAGGCTCGTGCGCGACGGCGTGATCGACCCGGAGGTGTGGGACCGAATGCCCCACAAGGTTCTTTTTATCTTGAAAGAGCGAAATCTCAACGCTGTCCAGATGAAGAAATTGCCGGCCGATGAACCTTATGATTTTCGGCTATCTTGCCGGAGAGGTCATTGGCGAGTGCTGGGGCAATGGGCGTATGGGTTACAAGCCGCGAGCGGCTCTTGGCCCGAATTTGGCGTCGCCGATGAGCATCACAAAGAGGCATTTCACGGCACCGCGATCATCAATTTGAAGAAGACCCCGGGCGGGGAGTCGTCCGATGGCCGCCAGATCCTCGAAGGCGCCAGAGAGTTCGCCCCTTTGCTTCTTGAACAATTGAAGCTGATCCAGCCGGACGTGGTGATTTGCGGTGGTCGGGGAGAAACGCTTCAAATCGCCCAAGAAGCGCTCGGCAAGGACGCTTGCCGAGGTTGGCTGGATTTTTACCACCCTTCTTGCCGGAGAAGCCATGCCTTTTTGTATGAAAAACTACGTGATATCTGTGGGACGCATAACTTAATTGGCGAGCGGGGATGAATTAAGTGCTGTGTCCCCAGATTTTTCGGCGATGACCGTTTCAAGTTTTATTCCTTATGATAAATTTGTCATCGAAACCAAATACAACTCTTTCGAAATTCAAGGGATCATCACCGCCAATGTCGAGCCTCGTCGGTGGTTTAGAAACCCGCTTGAACCTTACGCGTTCTTTGAAGGGCAGATCAAAGGAGAGCGTTTCAAAATGAGACGAGTGCTCATCAATTACCGCACTTCCTTTATCCCCGTTATCGAAGGCAGGATCCGCGATGGATCGGTCAAGGTCGTGATGAGACTTTATTGTTTTGTGGCGTTTTTCTCAGCGGTCTGGCTTGTATTTACCGCTGGCATGGCGATAACCGCTTTGCGAAGCGATTCAAAAAGCATGACCATGTTCTTTGTTTTTCTCGGAATGTTCCTATTTTATTATTCGCTGGGCATCCTGTTGTTCAAATTTGAAGCCAAAAAAGCCAAACTTTTTCTCTACGATCTGCTGGTTTGAATGCCTAAAAAGGATGGTCGCGGAACTGATTGGTAAGCGGTGCCGTTTATGCACAAGAGAAAAATCCCCTTGCCGGATCTCCACGGTGAAGCGCAAGAAATTATCGCGCGATTGAAGATCGAAGGTCGTCCGGCGGCGGCCGAGATGCTCGAAGGCCGGATCGCCGGCGGGGCTACCGGAACTGAAATTTTGATGGGCTTGAGCGCGGGGCTTGTGCGGACAGCTTTTCAAGAGAAAGGTATTTCCTGGCGGCTTAGGAAGGACATGCTCGTGCTTTCGTGGCGGATCGACAATGTGGTTAAGAGATACGGGGACACATGACTTAATTGGCGATCGGGGATGAATTAAGTAACGTGTCCCCAGATTTATGCCCAGATTTAGTGTGCGTCAACGCCAAGCCTTGCTGCACTGGGCATACGACACCACTGGTCCCGTATAGGGAGCTTTCAACGCCGGGATAATTTTAAAAAATAACCCATGATTAAGGCGCCGACCGCCGCGGTCCCTATATAGCGCCATGGGTTTTCACGTACCTGCCTATCTAGATCCGCAACCTTCTTTTTTCCTGCTTGAAGCGTGTTTTGTGCGTTTTGTTGAACTTTATGGATAACATCATCGTTTCTAAGAGCATCGGCGACTGTGTTTAAGAAATCACCGTATTGTTCGCTTAATATTTTTTTAAAGTCGTCCTTTTTTTCCTTCGCCGCCCGGGTCAATGTTTCTACCGCCGCCGAAATTTTATCTCGATTTATCTCGCTCGTACTCATGGATTCTCCTTTATGTATGCTGGTTTTGACGTTTTTTGTTCCCTTAAATAAAATCCCGCCTCTTTGTCGGCTTCGCAATCGGGTCCAGTTTGCAGAAACGAACTCAGACCTCCACCGCCATCAAGCATCGTACATTCTGCTGCATTCACAGAATATCGGGGTAATTGCTTGAAAATATATCGGGGGCGGCCTGACTGGTGCGTTAATAGGCCTAGGAATCCCCGAAATCTGGGATATTGCGCAGCAGGGATTTTCCCTATTGAAAATCAAGGGTTTGCCCTGATTTTCCACATTTGCCATTAGCTTATGATGCTGAGAAGAGAACTATTTCAATGAGTTTTCACGGTTTGACAAAAGGTAGCCACACGGTCAAGGTAAGGAAAGGACAATACATGAACGCCAGAGACCTTATGACTGAAAATCCAGCTTGCTGCACCCCTGATACAAGCCTCAAAGAAGTTGCAGAGATGATGTGCAGTCATGATTGCGGTGAAATTCCGGTGATCGAAAACGAGCAAACGAGACGACCCGTTGGTGTTATTACCGACCGTGATATTGCCTGTCGCGCGGTTGCCGAGGGCAAGAGCCCTTTGGAAACGACTGCGCGGGAATGCATGACGGAGAATTGCGTGACCGTAAATCCGGAAGCCAGCCTTGAAGAATGCTGCAAGCTTCTTGAAGAGAATCAGATCCGCCGGATCCTGGTCGTCGATGAAGAAGGGAAATGTTGTGGCATCATTTCCCAAGCGGATATCGCCAGAGAGGCGCCAAAAGAAAGGACCGCCGAGGTTTTGCAGGAAGTTTCGCAGCCGGCTTAAACAGGTCTCAAACCCATTTATGGAGGAACAAATCAAATGGATCGTAAAATATGCTTGATGACCGTGTCCGTGTTTGTATTCTTGGGTTTGACCGCGGCGGCGTTGGCCGAAACGGTGGATGGGAGAGTCGCCGACGTAAGCCGGAATGCGCTGGACCTGACCGTTTATAACGATCAAGGCATGCCCTATCCTAATAAACTTCGTCTTAAGATGGACAGCCTTACGCGCATGTACGGTTTCTCCTATCAGGGCGTTCCGCAAAAACAGGATGTCGTGCGCGCGGCGATCAGCCAGGAGAGGGTTGGTGTGTGGCGGGCGGATTCGCTGAACCGGCTTGATCCGACAATCACTTCTCAGCAGCCGACCAAACCTGTGACCCAATCTATGATGGAGGCGATCAATAGCCCTACAGGACAAAAACTCGTGCGCGGCGGCCTCACGGGCGCGATCACCGGCGCCGTGGCCTCCGCTGCTTCCGGCGGAAAAACAATTAAAGGGGCTTTGGTCGGCGCGGGCGTAGGGGCTATCGGAGGGTTTGTTGCGGATCTTTTTGGGCAGGGGCAGGAGGGCCAGCAGGCGCAGCCCACGCAGATGCCTGCGGCGAACTCTCAGAATTGGAACAAAGGTTGATATAAACCGGCCGCCGGAGGGACATGAAACGTTTGAAGATGGTTTTGCTGATTGCGATATCGGTTTCATTGACGGTTGTTACGGCCGCGCAAGCGGAAACTTTATGGCTGAGAAGCAAGGTAATGGTCGTTAATACCACGAGTAGCTATCTGAAACTCTATCGTTTGAATACGCAGACGAATAAGATCGAAGAGATCAAGGTGGACGTCGAAGCCAGTACCCAATTTTACGGGTTTAATTCCCTCGCGGATCTGTCCCCGGAGGACAAGGTGTCTGTGGAAGTCAATTACGATGAATTTAATTCCGAGTACCGGGCGTTACAGATAAAGATCCAGACGTCGCAAGTGCCGCGTGTTTTGACGGTTCCGCCGCCCGTGACGCTGCCTCCGCTTATATCGGGCAGCCGCCGGCTTTTCCAGTACGCCATTGAAGAAGTGCCGAGACAAAGCGTCTCCAGTAAAGCGAGCGAATCGTCGCAGCATACCTCTACCGAACCAGGTCCAGAATGGCCAAAAGCGATGGGTTAAATAGCTAGGCTGTCCCTAAATTATCGTTCGGTACCTGGTCCCGTATTTAGTAACCGGACGCCATCCCGCGGGGAAGCATTAGCTCAAGGCCGGATTCGGGGTATCACCGGGTTACCCTCACCGCCTCCACGAGTAAGACACTAAAAAGTAGCTCCGGATACAGTTGGGATGCGATCCGAGCCCCCTGCAACTCCTTCTAAACCGGACCCCCTCCGAAACACGTTTAAAGCAGCTCAAAATATCTAAAGTCGCGTTCTCCGCGCATTTAGCCCGGTACATTTCCCCGATTGAAGATCAAGAACTTTCCCCGACTTCGCCAGAGCCGCTTTTCGTTTAAGATGATCGCATGACTAACAAGGGGGAAAAAATGAAAAGAATGTTGTTCTCAATATTTGTTGTGTTGTTGACCGTGCAAGGTTGTAGCAATAATCAATCGTTAAAAGAAGACGTAAAGGATGTGGGGCAAGATCTAAAAAATGAAGTTAACAAAGCCACAGACTAAAAACTAGACGACGTCAACCCTGAAGACGCAATAGAGGGTATTCGCAAGCGGGGTGTCGTTCTCAAGTATCGCGCTGTTTCATTAACAGGGGGTTGAATATGCTATACACAATTGCGCTAATTTTGGGCGTTCTTTGGTTGCTTGGAATGGTTTCATCATACACCTTAGGCGGGCTCGTTCATGCTCTGCTTGTCATTGCCATAGTTGTCTTTGTTGTTGGGCTGATCAGTGGGCGCAGAGTTGCTTAATAGCCATAGCCAAAAGTAAAAAATGAACCAAATTAAAGGGGAACCATGCAATGGGTGAACACAATCGTCACAAGAAGGATGAAGCGGAGTGTGTCAATAAAAAGGCTTATGAATTATGGGAACAAGATGGCCGCAAACAAGACCACGATCTCGATTATTGGCTGAATGCTGAAAAGGCTTTAAACATCGGCACCAAAAAATAAACCTTCTGATCGCAGAAGAGAATATCTTCTTGCAACGCATTACCTTCGGCAAGAAAACTTCGCTCACATGTTTTTCATTTTTACAATGTCGACTCCTCGGGAGGAAAGCCGGTGGTTGAGGACGCTCCGCAGGGCCTGAACTGGACTCACACAAAAAAACGTCCATTCATGATCAAAACAGGAGAACACAATGCCCGAGATAAAAACTGAATTAATTGCCTTGTTGAACCGTGCTTTGGAGATGGAGCAGGCGTCGCGGATCCAATACCTGGCGCATGCGGAACAGATCAAGGGTGTTGATTCGGAACCACTCATTGCGCGGTTGAAAGAGATCGCCTCCGACGAGGGAAAACACGAAGGTATATTCCGGGATTTGATCGGGAATTATCTCGATGGGGAGCCGTCAATGGGGATCGACAAGACGCATCCGGCTAAAGAAAGAATGGAAATTCTGACACTTAACATAGCCGGAGAGAAAGAGGCGATAAATTTCTACAAGACCATTTACAAAAAAGTGATCGAGAATAAGGAGAATCTAACATATGCCTATGAAACTCTGGAACATCAGATCCGTCATGTGATCATCGAAGAACAGCAGCACTTAGCAGAGTTATCCGTATTGATCGGCTGATGGAAGGAACACATGTCACATAGATCCAGGGACACATAACTTAATTGGCGAGCGGGCATGAATTAAGTAGTGTGTCCCCAGATTTTCGAAACCACAATTGCGAAGGACGGCGTAAAATTTCTCTTCTAATTCATTCAGTAATTTTTGATATTCCACCGATAGATTATCAAGCACTTCTCCCGATACTGCCGTAACTTATTTAAGACTATGATGCACCAGGGCAAAAGATCATTGATTGAACTAATTTAAAATAGGGATGCTGCAAGGGGTAAGCACAATCGTCATAAGAAAGATGAGGCTGAAAAGGCTTTGAGCATCGTCGCCAAAGAATAAATATTATAATTGCAGAAGGGAAAATCTCCATGCAATACATTACCGTTGGCAAGGAAAATTCTACCCCCATTGATCTCTACTATGAAGACCACGGTGCAGGTAAACCGGTAGTGTTGATCCACGGTTGGCCACTAAGCGGTGCTTCATGGGAAAAACAGGTGCCGGCGCTGATGGAGGCTGGTTGCCGTGTCATCACTTATGACCGCAGAGGATTTGGGAATTCAAGCAGGCCAGCGTCGGGCTATGAGTATGATACTCTCGCGGATGATTTGCGCAAGCTTGTGACCGGGCTTGATCTGCGCGACGCTACGCTTGTTGGTTTTTCAATGGGGGGCGGCGAGGTGGCTCGTTATTTTAGTCGGTATGGGAACGATCGGGTGAGCAAGGCGGTTTTTATGGCCGCGATTCCGCCATTTTTACTGAAATCGCTCAACAACCAATTGGGCGTGGATGGAAGCGTTTTTGAAGGCATCAAAAAAGCGCTATCCGCAGACCGCCCGGCGTTTCTTTCCAAGTTTTTTTCAAACTTTTACAATGTCGATACCTTAGGAGGGAAGCTAGTGAGCGATGAAGTTATCAGGCTCAATTGGAACATCGCCGCCGGCGCCTCGGCCAAAGGTACGCTGGATTGCGTTTCGGCGTGGCTGGAGGATTTTCGAGAAGACCTTAAGCGCATAGATGTGCCCACGCTCGTTGTCCATGGCGATGCCGACAGGATTCTGCCCATTGTCGCCACCGGAAAGCGTACGCATGAGGCGATCAAAGGAAGCAAGTTGGTGGTGATTAAGGATGCTCCACATGGGTTGAATTGGACTCATGCCAAAAAAGTCAACCAAGCGCTCCTGTCTTTCTTGGGGCTTCTTGGAGCTTCAGGGAAATAACAATGGATAAAATAATAGGAGGGATTGTGTGGGCTGACCATTCGGTACCTGTTCCGGCGGGGCCGGAGTGCGCGGAAGCCGGCGCGATTTGAAACATTTTGAGGAAAAAGGTACACTCGGGGCGTGGTCAAGCTCATACGATCCAAAGCGACACCCTCGGATATCACGGAGATGCTCTCAGCGCTTGAGAGCTATATCAAGATTGCGGTGGACCTCAAGTTAGGGGTCCTCGCGGGCGGCGGTGTGATGCACGCCGACTGCGAGCGCGCGCTGTTGGACGCCGGCAGCAGGCAAGCGGACGTCTGGGGCTCAGACTGGTACCCTCAGGATAAACGCGTCGAGTTCGGTTCGTTGATCAATATCCGGCCTAAACAGAATAACCGGTCTATGGAGGTGCAAGACCCGGCTCTTCGCCGGCAGATCGAGTCCGTGGTACGAAAGCTTCTTGAGCCATGATCTCCCTCCAGGCGCTGAAAGAACGATTCGCCAAAGACCCCGTTCCGCTCCGTTGGGGCGGGATCGCCTCGGACCTCCTACGCATCTCATCGATGGCCCATGCCGAAAGGCTGGATGTTCCGGCTTTCCGCGACGTACTGAATGAAACCAAGCTTTTCACGGAATGGATCGCTCCGGATGTTGAGCCGGAAGCCCAGACCACCATTCTGTCCCTCCAGCGTTCTCTTGCCACGTGGTCCCCTGGCGGGTCGTTGCCTGCGGCCGATCTTGAAGAACAAGCCCGCGAATGGTCCGAGAAGATCCTCGATCTATCCGGGCTTGCCGCGTAAACATTCGGCACCCGTTCCGGCGTTTACCGGACTCAGTCCCAACAGCCTCAAAAGGGAATAGTCAGTGAACATGGGGGAAGAATTCAATGAGAAATGGCAAGAAGGCGAGACAGAAGGATCTTGAGCCGCAAAGGCCGGGAAATCCGAACCGGACCGGGCAGCAGCACAACCCCAGCCGATTGGATCCGCAGAAGCAGCAAAACACGCGGCGCCGCGACAAGTTGAGCGGACGAAAGAAACGATAGAGGATCGGTGCCCGTGCTATGCATGAAGTTTACAGGAAGCATTATCAGAAAAATCGTGACTTTTTAAATGGACCTTAGAGACGAGCTTGCCATACAAAGAACGATCTTGGCTAACCAGCGGACGTTACTTTCGTTTTTGACCGCATCCTTGGCCGTCGCGGTCGCGGGTGTCACGCTGATTCGTTTTTTTGAAGGCCATTGGGCTCATTGGGCGGGATGGGCGTTCCTGCCCTGCGCCGCTGTTCTTTTCACATGCGGCTTCAAGAATTACTTCTCGCACAAGCGTATCATTGAAGCGGCTGACAAATCGCGGGTAACTTTACCGGATCAGTCCCGGCAGCACGGAAACTGATACTTTTAATAAATAAAAGGAAAGCGCTCACCCATGTCAAAACCAAATAATACCGTGCGCCTTCACCGGGTTCTTCGAGCATCTCCTGAACATAATGGTTACCTGTTCCGGCGGGGCCGGGTTCGGGAAGCGGCACTTTTGGAACAGGCCCTATTTGCTATTTGGGGTACCTATTTGGACCGTTGTGCTGGCCCCGTCGGCGGCGGGGACCGCCGTCTCCTGGTCGCAGGCGTTCGAGAAGCCGGAGGTCGCCGACCGCATCAAGCACATCGTCGCCCCCGCCAACGAAGAGAACCTGGATCGCTTGTCGGCGGAAGTTCTGCATAGACCGAGCGCGAGCACATAAAAGGAAGCCACGCACCCATGTCAAAACCGGGCAACACCGTACGCCTTCACCGGGTCCTTCGGGCGTCCCCCGAAAAAGTGTACCGGGCTTTTCTCGAGCCCGACGCGATCACGAAGTGGCTGCCTCCGCACGGCTTCACGGGAAAAGTCCGCGAAATGGACGTGCGCGTCGGTGGCGGATACAAGATGTCCTTCACGAACTTCGGCACCAGTAAAAGTCATTCGTTCGGCTGTAAGTACACCGAGCTCAAGCCCCACAGCTCGATCCGATACGTGGACCAGTTCGACGACCCGAATCTGCCGGGAGAGATGCAGGTCACGATCTCGCTGAAAAAAGTCGTTTGCGGGACGGAAGTCGACATTGTCCAGGAAGGGATCCCTTCGGTCATTCCCACGGAGTTCTGTTATCTGGGGTGGCAGGAATCGTTGTCGCTCCTGGCGAACCTCGTTGAGCCCGAAATTCCCAATTGAGAACAATGAATTTCATTCTGCTGGGTGTTTTGGTCCTGTTCTTCACGGCGGGCTGTGAGACGACGAAGCGGGAGGTGAGCGCGTTCTATCCGGTCAAGTATCCCGTGAAGTCTTATTCATCATAAGGAGGAGCACATGACGAAGAAAATATCGATGTGGGTTCTGGCGCTGGGCACGGCGGGGGTGATCTCGTTCGGGTCGCCGGTGTTCGCCGAAGAGGGGATGGAGATGGACCAGCAGCAGGGCAAGGGCAAGATGATGGGGATGATGCGCAAGGATTCCGTCGTCGCCACGTCCGACGGCGGCGTGGTCGTGTTGTCCGGCCCCCGTCTGCTCAAGTACGACAGCGAGCTCAATCTGGTCAAGGAAACCGAGCTCCCGAGAGGCAAGAAACCCCAGCGCGAACCCGAGAGCGAACCGGTCGCCGCGGAATAACCACCGAACAGCATCCGGCGGGTTTCGATCCGGACAAGATCCCGAGCCCGTTTGAGCCGCTGCGATCGGTTCCCCGGCCCTAAGGGATTCCCCCGATACACGATCCAGCACTTGCCCTGATTTCAGCCCACCTGCTCCCGGCCTACAATGTGCGCTGTAGTCATTATCAATTCACTGCAAACGTATCATTTAGTGATCAATGATCAGGGAAGGAAAGCGTATATGCCCAGGGCCATGATCGTGGACGATGAAGAGGGAGTGCGGAGAAATCATCGCAACTTACTGAACGGAAGAGGTTTCGATGTGATCGAAGCGGAGAACGGGCATCAGGCGAGTGTGATGCTGGTCGATGAGAAGAGCATAGCCCTGGCGATAGTGGACATCCGGATGCCGGTAGTCGACGGAGCTGCCTTCGTGGATGTGGTTAAGTTGTGCAGTCCCGATACCAAGATCGTCGTCAGCAGCGCCTACCCCCTGGCCGATCAACGGCAACTGGTCCCCGACGCCGACGCTTATCACGAAAAGTCGGATGGGCTGGCGGCTCTGATGGCGAGGATCGAGAGCGTCCTCCCGGAGGGGATGTTGCGCGATCGAAGAAGGCCCATGCGACAGGCCCGTTGACCCCTTCAAACCGACCCGCCGTAAGAAGGATCGATAGCGGCCTGACCTTGTTGTGGGTCCCCGCTTTCGAAGTTTGATATTCCCCCGATAGGTTATCAAGAACTTCCCCCGATTCAACCCCGGTCGCTTTCGTCCTATGATAGGACCATGGAAGAAAGCGGAAGTCCGAATGGGTCCAAAAACAAGGAGGCTATCGATGGGCGAACACAATCGTCATAAACCTGAAGCGGAGCTTATCCAGTTGAAAGCGTATGATCTGTGGGAGAAGGGCGGGTGCAAACAAGGCCGCGATTTCGATCATTGGCTGGATGCCGAAAAAGCCGTGAAAGCCAAGACCCAATATAGGCTCTAAACCACGATGGACGGATCAATAGACGGGATCATGTGGTCTGACGGCGGTTTGAGGGACAAACACCCCGCCGTCATCCTGATCCACGGGTTCCCTTTCAACCGCTCGATGTGGGGGCCCCAGCTCGAGGCGCTGTCCGCACGTTATCGCACCCTTTCATACGATGTGCGCGGCCATGGGCAAAGTGACAAGGGCGACGGGCAGTATTCTTTTGAATTTTTCGTGGATGACCTGATCAAGGGAATGGATCATTTCAAGATCGAAAGCGCCGTGCTGTGCGGTCTTTCGATGGGAGGGTACATCGCCCTGCGGGCTGTCGAACGCCATCCCGAACGGTTTGAGGGACTGGTCCTTTGCGACACCAAAAGCGAAGCCGACAGCGATGAGATCAGGATCAAACGCGCGGCGGCTGTCCGGGCAGTGAAGAAGGACGGCGCGAACGCGTTCGCGGAAGGATTTGTAAAAACGGTCCTGACCGATAAGACCCTCCGGACAAAGCCCGATCTTGTCAGATCCGTGTCAGAAATGATCCGGGGGAACTCCGTCCTGGGACTTTCCGGGGCCCTTCTGGCCATGGCGGCCAGGACGGATACCACGGCTGCTCTCGAAAAGATCGCTTTGCCTACCCTGATCCTGGTGGGGGAAGAGGACCGGCTGACCCCGCCATCCGCTTCGGAGGCCATGATGGAAAAAATTCCGCACGCCGCCATGAGCGTCATCCCGGAAGCGGCGCATCTGTCCAATCTTGAAAATCCCGCTGTTTTTAACGAGCGACTGCTGGCGTTCCTGGAACGCTTCGACGAATGCCTCCCCGTGAACCGATCCTCCCGGACCTTCCCCGAAAGTTCATTGTCCTAAGCTCTTTCGTTTCGTATACTGGTGGAATTACGCTCCAGACCGGTGCCGGGTACCGCGGCCAAAAGATCTTTCTGAATCGGAAAACGGAGGTGTCATGGGCGATGTTCTGAACAAGAACGTATTCCTCGTCAAAGAGCACGTCGGAGCGTTCAAGGCCGCCAATAATTTCGATGTGTACGACCCCGAGACCAAGCAGGTCGTGGTCGAATGCCGCGAAGAGCGTCTGGGCCTGTTCACGAAGCTCCTGCGTTTCACCGAATACAAGAAGTACACGCCCTTCGAGATCGACCTCAAGACCCCCGACGGCCGGAGGCTCTTCACCGTCAAGCGGGGCATCGCGCTCATCCAGTCGAAAGTCCAGGTCCTGGACGACGGCAACCGGCCGCTGGGCTCCTTCCAGCAGAAGCTCTTTTCGATCGGCGGATCCTTCGAGGTGCTCGACGCCAACGGCCGCCTCGCCTGCACGCTGAAAGGCAAGTGGACCGGCTGGGATTTTTATTTCCGGGAAGGGGAGCGCGAGCTGGCGCACGTCACCAAGAAATGGGCCGGCATCGGCAAGGAGCTCTTCACGAGCGCCGACAATTACATCCTGCAGATCGCGGACTCGGTCCCCGCCGACGCGCCGGTCCGCAAACTGATCCTCGCGGCCGTTATGTGTATCGACATGGTGTATAAGGAGTAGTCCATGAAAAAGAGATCGAAGACCGCGCCCAAGGTCGACCCCTTTCTCGAAGGCCTGATGGGCAAGCTGCTCGATCGCCTGAACGCCCTCGAGAAGAAGATGGACGTCGTGATCTCGCGGACCGCCGGCAAGTCCTCCGGGGCCTCCGGCCCGGCCCGGCCGCACGAGGCGCCCGCCGCCCAGCCGCCGCGGCGGGAGAGGACGCTGTACGAGGCCATCTGCGCGGACTGCAGCAAGGTCTGCGAGGTGCCGTTCCAGCCCACCGAGAACCGCCCGGTGTACTGCAAGGCGTGCTGGGCCAAGCGCCGCGGCGAGAGGCACGGCATGCCGGTCCTGACGCCCGTCGCGCTTCCGCCCAAGCCGGTCAGCAAGCTCGGTCTGGCCCCTAAAGCACCGCCTCCGCCGCCCGCGCCGCCCAAGAAGGCGAAGAAGAAGGCCCCGGCGAAAAAGGCCAAGAAGAAAAGCAAGCGATGAAAGCCTACCCAGGAGGAGGCAATCCATGACCCAACCGATCCCCGCAGGATACCGCTCGGTCACCCCGAGCTTCACGTTCAAAGACTCGAAGAAAGCGGTCGCGTTCTATCAAAAGGCCTTCGGGGCGCAGGCGCTGGACGTTTTCCCGAACCTGAACGGGCAAGGGGTCATGCACGCGACCATCCGGATCGGCGACTCGATCCTGATGATGGGTGACGAAAATCCGGGGATGAAGTGCATGAGCGCCGAAACGCTCGGCAACTCGCCGGTCAGTTTCTTCATCTACGTGCCCGACGCCGACGCGGCGTTCCGGCAGGCCGTCGCGGCCGGGTGCACGGCGACGATGCCCGTGGCGGACATGTTCTGGGGAGACCGCGCCGGGAGCGTCCGCGACCCGTTCGGCTACTCGTGGATGATCGCCACGCACAAGCAGGACCTGACACTCGACGAGATCCGCAAGAATGCCGAGGCCTTCTTCGCCCAGATGGCGAAGAAATAACGGGAGCGCGCGATGGAGACGCTGTTCAGGCTGGTGGTATTCGCGGCGAGCGCGTGGGTGAGCCAGCAGTACGCCAACGGCTACTGGGTGGTGGGCCCCGTGTTCGGGATGGCCGTCGTTTCCTATGACCTGCAGGGGTGGAAGGACCGCGAGTGGTTCAAGCACCTCGGGTTCCTCGCCGTGTCGACGCTCGTCTACGCGCTCGTCTATCATATCTCGCGCATGGACTGGGACAGGGATTCGGACCTGTTCGATTACTTTCTCGGGCCGTTCCCTGTGGCGATCGTGGCCGGCTCGATCCTGATGCCGCTCGCGCACCGGATCCTGTTCAGGAAACCCGGCGCGCTGGCGATGAAGGCGTCCCTGGCGCTGATCCTGTCGTTCTATCTGCTCACGCTCCTGGCCTACACGCAGGAGAAGCTGGATCTGAAGTGGAACATCCAGTGGCTCGCGGTCATGATCGCCGTCTGGCAGGGGATCTATCTGCACCTGTTCTTCCGGCCCGTCTCCCGGCACGCGGCGCCTAGGAGATAGGCTCGCGGAAATCCGCTCTTTGGCGGACACGCCCATTTGCCCCACCGAGACAAATGGGCTAGCCGCCCGCCTGCGCTGTTCGAAGAATGGTGTTCCGTGGTGCTCGGCGGCCGAATGTCCGCCCAAGAGCGGACTTTCCGCTCGCTGGGGCAGAACTTAAGGGGCTCTAAAACTTCGTAGCGCGGGGCACAATGCGTCCGCCAAAAGCACCCCGCTCGCCAGAAGGTTCCCCGCGAAGCCTTCCCTTCGGGGGACTTCTCGGGCGGTCAGTCGCCGGCCGGCGGTGAGAAGTTCCGGAGCCTCGAGAGCGTGCCCGCGTCGAGCACGCGGTTCCTCGGCCCGCCCTTGTAGTTGTAATCCTTGACCGGCGAGCGCCAATCCCCGTAGATCGCCTCGAGAACGGCTTCCGGGTCGCCCGGCAGCCAGACGGACAGGTCCTTCAGGAACGGGATCCGTTTCAGGTCCCGGAAGACGTCCGGCGGGAACGCATGAGCCGAGATCCCGCCGTCGTCTTCGGCCACCGAGCAGACCATCCGCCCCTCGAACGGGTAGACCAGGTTGATGTCGAGGTGCAGGAGACCGTCCGGCCGCTCGAACGAGAAGAGATAGGGCCGGTCCAGGCGCAGGCGGTAACCGCGCCGTTCCATGGCGGCGATGAGGCCGTCCTTGCGCGCCCAGCCGCCTGGCAGGATCCCGTAGTCCAGGTCGTAGTCGTGCTCGATGAAGCCCCCCTCGCGCACGCATCCCAGCAGGGTCCCCCACAAGAGGAACGGGCGCAGGCCCAGTTTTTCGCTTTCGGCGGCGAACGCGCGCAGGAAATCCTTGCCGTGGATGTGCAGGTTGAAGCGGTAAAGGGATTTCATCTCGATGCCGATCTGCGGGGCCCGGCGCAGAGCCTGGGCGGGGTCGCGGACGAGCCCTCGAAAGAAACTGCCCGCGATCCGCAGGCGCCAGGGCATACGGTGCTTACGGGGAAGGGACGCAGTTCCGGTATCCGTTGACATGAAATCTTTATACTCGAAATTGCCGGTTACCGCAAGCGCCCGCGGCGCTTGAAAAGATGCACCCAAACGGGCATATTAGGCCTTTCAAGGAGAACAAGGCCTCTCTATGCTGAACATCGTCATCCCCATGGCCGGCCTCGGGAGCCGGTACGCCGAATCGCATCACCGGGCGCCCAAGCCGCTCATCGAGATCCGCCCGGGCAAGCGGATGATCGAGTACGTGATCGATTATCTGACGCCGGCCGAACCTCACCGTTTTATTTTTGTCTGCCAGAAAGAGCACGTCGAAACGTTCAGCCTCGGGCGCTTTTTGCGCTCCCGGACGCGCCGCTGCCGGATCGTCACCACGGAGAGGGTGACGGCGGGGCCGGCCTCTTCGGCGCTCTTGGCAAGACCCTTCATGGACAACGATGACGAGCTTCTGGTCGCGTACTGCGATGACTATCTCCGGCTGGACATCGACCGCTATCTCGACGCGACCCGCCGGAGGGGGGCCGACGGATCGGTCGTGATCTATCCGTCCCGCAACCCGGGGTGCTCCTATGTCGAGTTGGACGAGGCGGGGTGGGTGTTGCGCGCCGCCGAGAAGAAAGTGATCAGCCCGTTCGCCACGGCGGGATTGTACTACTTCCGGCACGGGCGCGATTTTATCCGTGCGGCCCGCCGCATGATCCGCCGCGGCAAGCGCGCCCGCAACGAGTTCTTCGTCTGCCCGGTCTATAACGAGCTGATCGCGGAGGGCCGTACGATTTTGTCCTATCCGATCCTGCCGGAGCGGAACCTCGGGATGGGGACCCCTTCGGAGCTGGCGCGCTTCAGACGCTTGTACCGCGCGCAGCGCCTGCGGCTGTCCCTCGCGGGTGAGGGCCGCGCCAACGAGTTGCTCCTGGGTACCAAGAACCACGACAAGGGGAAGGAGCTCGCGCGCCTGCTCGATAACGGCGGCTTAAGGGTGCTGACGCTGGCCGATTTTCCGGGAAGTCCCGACGTTCGGGAGACCGGCCGCACGTTCGAGGCCAACGCGCGCCTCAAAGCCCGCGCGTTCGGGCGCCGGACGGGGGCGCTCACGCTCGCCGATGATTCCGGTCTCATGGTGGACGCACTGAACGGCCGTCCCGGGGTGCACTCGGCGCGATTCGCAGGCCCGGGCTGTACCTACGCCGACAACAACCGGAAACTCCTGAAGCTTCTAGCCAAAAAGACCGGCGGTGCCCGGTCGGCAAGATTCGTCTGCGTGATGGCGCTCTATGACGGGGCCAGATCCGTGGGGATCGCGCGCGGGGAATGCCGGGGGCGCATTGCCGTTTCGGCAAGGGGCGAGAGAGGTTTCGGCTACGACCCTGTTTTTATACCTGCCGGCTCGAAGAAGACCTTTGCCGAGATGTCCCGGGCCGCCAAGAACGCCTTGAGCCACCGCGGCCGCGCCCTGCGCGCCGCCAAGCGGCTGATCTTGAACTACCTCCGTAAAAACCGGTAACCGGTAATTGGTAACTAAAACGGTTCGAGAGGGTGTTGGTGATCGGTAATTGCAGGGGTAAGTAGGTTCGGTAACTGGTAATTAAAACGGTGTGAGTAGGTTTATGATCGAGAACCCTCTTACACCGTTTTAGTTACCAGTTACCAATTACCAACCGTAGTTACCCGTTCACCGGACGACGCCCTGGACGATGTCGCCGAGTTTTTTACCGACGGAGCGGACGGGGGGCAGCAGGATCTTCTCGTTCTTGGGTTTTTTCAGCGTGCCGGAGATCTTGTACTGCGAGATGAGGCCGCTCGCCTGTTGGACGACGAACGGCACGATACCGCCGGTCTCGACCGCGCCCTCGAAGATCCCCGCCGAGTAACGGATGTCCATGACCAGGTCCAGCGTCTGGTCGAACCCGACCGAGCCGTCGAAGGTCAGGTCCACCGTTTCGCTGTAGAGGTTCAGGTTCTTCGTCCAGAACCGCCGGTCGCGGATGTCGAAATCGGCGTGCCCGTCGCGGAAGACGACCTCATCCAGGCCGATGACCTTGACGAACGGCAACTCGCCCATTTTTTTGAAAAGGTCGGTCTTCCAGATATGGCCTTTGCGGATATCGATGGTGCCCTGGCCGGCGTAGGTTTCCGGTCTCCCGGCGGTGCCCTGCAGGGTGGATTGGAGGATCAACGTCCCCGCCAGGTCCTTGTCCTCGAGCTCGAGGTCGCGACCCAGACGCTTGAGATCCACGTTGTTGGCGTAGATCTTGCCGTTGAAGAAGGCCTCCGGTTTGCGCAGGTCATAGAAACATTTCAGGCCGACGATGCCGCCGTAGGGTTTGGCCTGCAGGAAAGGGATGTTCAGCGTCCGGTTCTTGAGGCGGACCTGCGCCTCGAACTCATCGAGGCGGACCTTTCCCTTGCGGACGAGGACGGCGGGACCCGTCGCGTCGAAATCCAGATGCCAGTCGACCGGTGAGCGCGCGGGCCCCTGCAGCGTGAAATTCCCTTTCAGCGTGCCGCTCAAGGCTTCGTCGCGCAGAGCGGGCGCGCGGTCCGCGAAGGCGGCCGTCACCCTCGCCAGGTCCGCCGAGGCCCGGCCCCGGAGGTCGAGGAGGGGATCCCGCAAGTCGTCGATCCGCCCGGAGAACGAAGCGGTCACTCCCCGCCAGGCCGCCTGGCCCGAGGTGACGTTGGCGCTGTTCCCCTCGAGGGTGTATTCGGCGGCGACCGAAAGGTCCCGGCCCGCGAGATTCAGCTTGCCGGGCGCGTCCGGAGTCTTGGGAATGAACGCGTGCAGGCTGTAGGTCTGCCGGGCCAGGGTGAATCGCGCGGCGTCGATGCGTACCCCTTCGTCGCTCGAAGCCACTTCCCCCGAGATCCCCGAGATGTCCACTTTGCCCTCGCGGTCCCGCACCGAGCCGTTGCCCAGCACGAGCTTGTGCTCGGTTTTCAGGCGCGCGGGGCGCAGAGGCCCCGAGACCGCCATCACGGCTTCGCAGCGGCCCTCCACGCGGAACGCCTCGAGCGCGCGGCGGTCGCGCTCCGGCAGGAGGGCCAGCACCTTGGCGATGCCCGCGTGGGTGAGGATCTCGGCTTCGAGAACAGGCTCCTTGAACGAGCGGACGGTTCCGCTGGCCTCGAAGACGACATCGCGGTACTTCCCGCGGAGCGCGCTCAAGTCCAGGAGGTCCGGTTCGAAGAGGATGCGCCCGCTGATCTCCTCCACCAACTTCACCTTTTCCGAGAGGTTCTCGATCCGCACGTCGACGAAATCGAGATTTCCCTTGAACGCGGGGAAGGAGAGGGTCCGGAAGTCGAAAGCCCCGGTCGCTTCGAGGGCCATGTGGCCGGAGTAGGTGGCGTTGTTCGCCGACAGCACCGTGTCTTTCAAGTCGGCTTCGGTGCGGAACACGACCTTGCGCTCCTCGACGCTTTTCAGGCGCGTGTCGAGCGAGAAGGTGCCGCCGCGCAGCGTGAGGAAGCTCTTCTTCTGGTAGCGCTCGAGCCAGGCGGGGACCCCGTCGCACTTGGTCCGCAGGCGGAAGTCATAGGACGCCCGGTCGAGGTCCCAGATGCCCTTCAAGGCCACGACCGCGTAACCCGTGCGGCCGACCCGCAGGGAGCCCTCGATATCCAGGAGCGGCGGACGCGTGAAGCGCATGCGGAGGTTCACCGTGCGGAGCTCCTCGGAGACCGGCTCGCCGGCGCGCTTGCGGACCAAGAACGTGCCGTCCACGACCTCGATCTGCTCGAGATAGACGTTCTCCGGGACGAAGGCGTTCGGCCCGTCCTCAAGCCGGCGGGGGTCGAAAGAACGGGGCTCCTGTCCCGCGACGGGGACGGGGATCTGGCCGGAGATCTTGGTCAGCGGCGGGGGCGGTAGGGGCTCCCGCTCGGGCTCGAGCGCGAGGTCCGCGACCGGCGAATCGAGATAGACGTTCGCGACGACGATCTTCTTGTCGGTCAGGAAGGGGATGAGGCGCACGTTCAGGGCCATGTGCCTGGCCGCGAAGATCACGCGCCCGGTCTTCGGATCGCCGATGCGGATATTCCGGAACGTGAGCCCCCGGAACGGGATCCAGAGCGCTTTGTCGAAGGCGACCCGGCGGCCGGTGAGCTGCTCGATCTTGCGCAGGGCCGTCCCCCGCAGGTCGCCCGGCAGGAGGCCGAAATGCGCGTAAGCGACGCAGGCCGCCGCGCTTAAGACGGCCAGGAGGATCCATTTGATCGATCGGCGACGGGCTTTCACCACGCGATTATAACATACGCCCCTTGCGCGCCGGACCGCGGGCGACGAAACACTTGAACCGTTCCCGGCCTTTCTCTATAATCGCTTCATGAAAAAGCTCCGAAGGGGCGTCTACCCCGGCACCTTCGACCCGGTCACCTTTGGTCACATCGACCTGATCCAGCGCGCGCTCGGTGTTTTCGACGAAGTGATCGTCGCCGTCGCTCACCAGAGCGGCGCCGACAAGGTCCCTCTCTTCACCGTGGAAGAGCGAAAAGAGCTGCTGCGCCGCGCGACACGGGGTCTCAAGCGCGTCTCGGTGGAGGACTTCGAGGGTCTCGTGGTCAATTTTGCCCGCAAAAAGGGGGCTTCGGCGATGGTCCGGGGCATCCGGATGCTCTCCGACTTCGAATACGAGTTCCAGATGGCCCTGACCAACCGCAAGCTGGCCGGTGATATCGAGACCCTCTTTTTGATGCCCCATGAGTCTTATTCCTATATTTCGAGCCGCCACGTCAAGGAAGTGGCTCTTCTTCGGGGGGATGTCCGGCCGTTCGCGCCCGGGTTCGTCGTCGAGGCGATCCGGAAGAAGTTCGACGGTTAGAAGGTCCGGTAAGCTTCCGTTTTCGACGACCCAAAAAGGGCCCCTCTCATGAAGATCGCCGTCAAACAGCTGGGTGAAGACACCGACCTGCTCCTCGAGGAGGACGTCCACCCGAAGGACCTCGATATCGACATCGGGGTCATGCGCTTCACGCGGGACCTGCACGTGCGGGCCCAGATCTGGAGGGCGGGCCACGACCTGACCGTGGACGTGCACCTCGAGGGGGAGCGCGCTTTCACCTGCTCGCTCTGCCTCGAAGAGTTCAATAATCTATTTGAAAAAGATTTTACCCTTCATTATGATATCAGGGGTCTGGAAACCGTCTCGATCGACCCGGACGTGCGGGACGAACTGATCCTCGACCACCCGATCCGGGTACTCTGCCGCAAGGATTGCCGCGGACTGTGCCCGGTCTGCGGGGCCAACCGGAACGTCGAGCGGTGCGACTGCCCGACCGACTCCGGGCGTAAGTAAAGCAAAGGGAAACCATGCCGAATCCAAAACGACGCCATTCCAACACCCGTACGCGCAAGCGCCGGACGCACGACCTCATGCGGGCCGCCCAGACCTCGGGCTGTCCCACTTGCGCTTCCCGCGACCGCTACACGCCGATCGCGCGCCACCGCGTCTGCACGGTCTGCGGTCACTACCGCGGCCGCGCCGTGCTCCAGATCAAGACCAAGGAAAAGAAGAAGAGGGCATGACGCCGGGCGGGGATCCGTCCCCTCGGACGATACGCCAATGAACCTTCGGGGTCCCGCCCAATGAGGATCGCGGTCGACGGGATGGGGGGCGACAACGCCCCCCAGGAGATCGTCGCCGGCGCGGTGCTGGCCGCGCGCGAGCTGGACTGCAAGATCGTCCTGGTCGGCGACCAGAGTCTGCTGCGCTCGGAGCTGGAGAAGCACCCCGGCGTTCCCAAGAGCATCACGGTCCACCACGCGGGCAGTTTCATCCGCATGGACGAGTCCGCGACCCTCTCGGTCCGCAAGAAGAAGGACAACTCGATGTCCGTCTGCGCGGACCTGGCCCGCGAGGGCGTGGTCGACGCGATCGTCACGGCCGGCCACACCGGCGCGGCGGTGGTAGCCTCGACCCTCAAGCTGCGCCTTCTCGAGGGGATCGAGCGGCCGGGCATCGGGATCCTGCTGCCGACGCTCCTGACCCCGACCCTCCTGATCGACGTCGGCGCGAACATCGACCCCAAACCCGTCCATCTCTACCAGTACGCGCTCATGGGCGACGTCTATTTCCGCTATATCCTACGCAAGAATCGCCCCTCGGTGGGGATCCTGAACATCGGCGAGGAGGAGACCAAGGGGACCGACTATATAAAGGAAGCCCACCGCCTGCTGAACAAGAGCCGCCTGCATTTCGTGGGCAACGTCGAGGGGCGCGACATCTTCAACGGCAAGGTGGACATCGTGGTCTGCGACGGTTTCGTCGGCAACGTGGTGCTCAAAGTCTCCGAATCCATCGCCGGGGTGATCGGCAAACTGCTGAAGGCCCAGCTCAAACGCAACCCCATCACGATGCTCGGGGCGCTCCTGGCCAAGCCCGCGTTCGACGCGCTGCGCAAGGAGATCGACTACTCCGAATACGGCGGCGCGCCGCTCCTGGGAGTGGACGGCAACTGCATCATCAGCCACGGCTCGTCCGATGCGCGCGCGATCAAGAACGCGATCCGCGTGGCCTGCCAGTTCGTGAAGTACGAGATCAACCAGCACATCCTCGAAGCGGTCAAGACCTCGCAGGATATGGAGTCGTGACCGCCGCCAGACCCGGCGCCGTGCCCGTTCCGCGCGCGCGCCTGGCCGGGATCGGGTTCCATGTCCCGGCGCGCAAGCTCACCAACCGCGACCTCGAGAAGATGGTCGACACTACCGACGAGTGGATCCGCACCCGCACGGGGATCGAGGAACGCCGCATCGCCGAACCCGGCACGGGGGTGAGCGAGCTGGCGGCCGAAGCCGCGCGCGCGGCGCTCGCCGACGCCAAGATCGCCGCCGACCAGGTCGACCTGATCATCGCGGCGACGACGACGCCCGACATGCCGCTGCCGGCCACCGCCTGCTTCGTGCAGGAGAAGATCGGCGCGCACCGCGCGGCCGCGTTCGACCTCGGGGCCGCCTGCGCGGGCTTCGTTTACGGCGCAGTGACCGGGGAGCAGTTCATCCGCACGGGCACCTACCGCAACGTGCTGGTGATCGGCGCGGACCTCATCTCCTCCTTCATCGACTGGACGGACCGCTCGACCTGCGTGCTCTTCGGGGACGGCGCCGGCGCCGCCGTGCTTGTCCCGGCCGACCGCGGAGGCATTCTGTCGGCGGTGATCGGTTCCGACGGCCGTCACGCGGACCTTCTCAAGATCTGCGCCGGAGGCTCCCGCCGCCCGGCCACCCCCGAGACCGTTGCCGCGCGGGAGCACGTGCTCCGGATGAGCGGCGGCGAGGTCTTCAAACTGGCGGTCCGCGGCATGTCCGAGGCGGTCACCGAGGCGCTCGAGCGCGCCGGCGTGCGGCCGGAAGAGATCGCCTGTATCATCCCGCATCAGGCCAATCAGCGGATCATCGACGCGGTCACGGAGAGACTCGGCCTCCCGACCGAGAAGGTGTATGTGAACCTCAAACGCTACGGCAACACGTCGGCGGCTTCCTGCGTGATCGCGCTCTGCGAGGCCCGTGCGGAGGGACGCTTCAAGAAAGGGGACAAGGTCGTGCTCGCCACGTTCGGCGCGGGCCTGGTCTGGGGCGCGATGGTGGTGGAATGGTAGACACGGCGTTCCTGTTCCCGGGCCAGGGCTCCCAGTTCGTCGGGATGGGAAAGGATTTTTATGAGACCCATGAGGGCGCGCGGCGGCTCTTCGACCGCGCGGCGGCGCTGGTGGATTTCGACATCCGCAAGGTCTGCTTCGAGGGCCCGGCCGACGCGCTGACGCAGACCCGCTTCAGCCAGCCGGCGATCTTTGTCTGCAGCATGGCCGCGCTCGAGGTCTTCCGCGCTCACCCGAAGGCCGCGTCCTTCCGGCCGCGCTACGCGGCGGGTTTGAGCCTCGGGGAGGCGACCGCGCTCTGCGCGGCGGGCGCCATTTCGTTCGACGACGGGGTCCGTTTTGTGCGCTCGCGCGGCCTGTTCATGGACGAGGCCGCGCTCGCGCGGCCGGGCATGATGGCCGCGGTGCTGGGCACCGAGCTGCCCGCGGTCGAGGAAGCCTGCGCAGCCACCGGCGCCGAGGTGGGGAACCTGAACGCGCCGGGCCAGATCGTGATCTCCGGTCCCCGGGCGAACGTGGAGGCCGCGATGGAGCGCCTGCGCGCGGCCGGCGCGCGGAAGGTCATCCCGCTCGACGTGAGCGGCGCTTTCCATTCCAGCTGCATGCAGCCGGCCTGCGAGCGGATCGCCGAGGCGCTGCGGCAGGTGCCGGTCCGGCGGCCGGACGTCCCGGTGGTCTCCAATCTGACGGCGGATGTCGAGAACGACCCGGACAAGATCAAGCAGAACCTGATCTGGCAGATGAACCACCGCACCCTGTGGGAGGATTCGATGCGCTTCATCATCCGGAACGGCGTGCGGACCTTCATCGAGTTTTCGCCGGGCAAGGTTTTAAAAGGGCTTCTCAAGAAGATCGACCCCGAGGCCCGCGTCCTTTCTTTAAGCGCGACGGAGGATTTCCATGTCCTTGAAGAAGCTTGAGGGGAAGGTTGCCCTCGTCACGGGAGCCAGCCGCGGGATCGGGCGCGAGATCGCGCTTTTATTCGCCCGCGAAGGAGCCCATGTCGTCCTGACCGCCCGGAACGAGGCCGCTTTGGGCGAGGTCGCTGCCCAGATCCGGGCCGCCGCCGGCTCCGAACCCATGCTGGCCGCGCTGGATGTGAAAAACGCCCAAAAAGTCGGCGCCGTCGTCCAGGGTGCGCTTGACAAATGGGGTCGAATTGATATACTCGTCAACAATGCGGGCGTCACGAAGGACGGCTTGTTCGTGCGCATGTCCGAAGAGGATTGGGATGAGGTGCTCGACACGAATTTGAAGGGCACCTTTCTCTGTATGCGGGCCGTCTCGAAGGCGATGATGAAACAGCGCTCCGGGCGCATCATCAACATGGCGTCCGTCATCGGTCTGACCGGCAACGCCGGGCAGGCCAATTACGCCGCCTCGAAGGCGGGGATCATCGCGCTGACGAAATCCGTCGCCAAGGAGCTGGGCTCCCGGAACGTTCTGGTCAACGCGATCGCGCCGGGGTTCATTGAGACCGACATGACCCAGGCCCTCGGCGAGGACGTCCGGAACGCGATCCTCAAGACCATCCCCGTCGGCGTTTTTGGCAAGCCGTCGGATGTCGCCAGGACGGCGCTTTTCCTGGCGTCGGATGAGAGTGCTTTCGTTACGGGTCAGGTGATCACGGTTGATGGCGGAATGGTGATGTAATCAAGGAGGAGTCAATGAGCGAAGTCGGACAGAAGGTAAAATCAATCATCGCGGAACAGCTCGGCGTCAAGATCGAAGAGGTGACGGATACCGCTTCGTTCGTGGACGACCTGGGCGCCGACTCGCTCGACACGGTCGAGCTCGTGATGGCCCTTGAGGAAGAGTTCGGCATCGAGATCCCCGACGAGGACGCCGAAAAGATGACCAACGTCGGCGAGGCCGTCCGCTACATCGAAGAGAAGGCCTCCAAGAGCCAGAAGTAAGGCGCCGTCCCCCACGGCGTTCTTCGCCCGGCTCTCCTTATGTCTTTTCCCCGTGTTGTGGTGACGGGCCTCGGCGCCGTCACTCCCATCGGCAACAATACCCAAGATCTCTGGACCGCCCTGCTCGCCGGCAAGAGCGGAGTGGGCCCCATTACCACGTTCGATCCGGCGGCGTTCACGTCGCGCATCTGTGCCGAGGTGAAGGATTTCGACCCGAAGGCGGTCCTCCCGCCGAAAGAGTCCAAGCGCATGGAGCGCTTCACGCAGTTGGCGGTCGCCGCCGCGCAGGAAGCCTTCAAGGATTCCGGTCTCGACATGTCCAAGGAGGACCCTTACGACGTCGGCGTGCTGATCGGCTCCGGCATCGGGAGCCTGGAGATCGTCGAGAAGACCCACTCGCTCTACCTTGAGAAGGGCCCCGACAAATTCTCGCCGTTCATGATCCCGCTCCTGATCATCAACATGGCGGCGGGGTGGGTCTCGATCCTCCTGGGGCTTAAAGGCCCCAACCTCGCGGTGGTCACGGCCTGCGCGACGGGCACTCACGCGATCGGCGAGGCCTACCGGCTCATCCAGCACGGCCAGGCCAAGGCGATGGTCGCCGGCGGGACCGAGAGCTGCATCACGCCGCTGGGGATCGGCGGTTTCTGCGCGCTGCGCGCGCTGTCCCAGCGCAACGACGATCCAACGCACGCTTCGCGGCCGTTCGACAAGGAACGCGACGGGTTCGTGATGGGTGAGGGAGCGGGCATCGTGGTCCTCGAAGAGCTGGAACACGCCAAGGCGCGCGGCGCCCGGATCTACGGCGAGGTCGTCGGGTACGCGATGAACGGCGACGCCTTTCACATGACCGCGCCGCATCCGGAGGGGGAGGGCGCCGCGCGCTGCATGAGCACGGCCCTGGCCGACGCGAAGATGCGGCCCGACCAGATCACCTACGTGAACGCGCACGGCACCTCGACCGAGCTCAACGACAAGATCGAGACGCTCGCGATCAAGAAGACCTTCGGCGCGCACGCCCAGAAACTGCAGATCAGCTCGACGAAATCCATGACCGGGCACACGCTCGGCGCGGCCGGCGGGATCGAGTTCGTGGCCTGCGCGCTCTCTCTCCGGGACCAGGCGCTGCATCCGACGATCAACCTGACGAGCCCGGATCCCGATTGCGATCTCGACTATATCCCGAACACGGCCCGGAAAGTCCCGGTGGAAGCCTGTCTGTCGAACTCGCTCGGATTCGGCGGCCACAATACCTCGATCATCATCCGTAAGTTCCGCTCCTAGAAAGAGAGACGAACATGTCCGGACTCCTCGATGGCAAGAAGGGCCTGATCCTCGGCGTGGCGAACAAGCGCAGCATCGCCTGGTCCTGCGCACGGAGCGTCGCGCGCGAAGGCGCGACGCTGGCGTTCACCTATCAGGGCGAGCGGCTGGCCGAGAACGTGAAGGAGCTCGCCGCGACCCTGCCCGGTTCGCTCATGCTGCCGTGCGACGTCACGAACGAATCGCAGGTCGACGAGGTCTTCAAGCGATTGGACGGCGAGTGGGGCGGGATCGATTTTTTTGTCCACGCGGTCGCTTATGCGAAGGCGGAGGACCTCGAAGGCGCCTACGTGAAGACCAAGAAGGACGGTTTCGACACGGCGCTCGGGGTGAGCGCCTACTCGCTGACGCTCCTGGCGCAGAAGGCCGCGCCGCTGATGGAAAAGCGCGGCGGCGGGAGCATCGTCACGCTCACGTACCTGGGCGGCCAGCGCGTGGCGCCCGGCTACAACGTGATGGGCGTGGCCAAGGCCGCGCTCGAGGCGAGTGTCCTGTACCTGGCCAACGACCTCGGCCCCAAGAACATCCGCGTGAACGCCGTTTCCGCCGGGCCCGTCAACACGCTGGCCGCGCGCGGGATCACGGGGTTCCAGGACATGCTGAAGATCGTCCGCGAAAAGGCGCCGTTGCGCCGCAACACCGAACCCGAAGAGGTGGGGGACACCGCGATGTTCCTGGTCAGTCCCTTGAGCCGTGGGATCACCGGCGAGATCCTCTTCGTGGACAACGGGTACAACATCCTCGCGTTCTAACACCTCCGCTCGGTGATTGGTAACTGGTAATTGGTAACTAAAACGGGGTGAGTGGGTTCCCCTAATAAAGAACCTTTTTACCCCGTTTTAGTTACCAATCACCGAACCTTCTTACACCTGCAATTACCAATCACCAAACACCCACCTACACCGTTTCAGTTACCAGTTACCGAACCTGTTCGCACCTTCAATTACCAATTACCGGTATTTATTTTGTTTTATATTGCTTTATCTTAGTTTGTCTCCGTTAATTTCCAGTCACCAATTACCAATCACCAAACGCCCGACTACACCCTCTAACACCCTCAAAATACACCATATATGGTATTGCGCTTGACCCCATACCCCAAGTGTGTTATCTTCCGCGTTAAGGCGCCTTACGGGCACGACAAAGGGATAAGCGCTTCTTACGCCAGGCCACAGCGGGGAGGGGTTCCTTGTATTTTAAGACGCTTGAACTGTTCGGCTTCAAATCCTTCGCCCACCGCACCGTCATCCAGTTCGAACCCGGCGTCACGGCCGTCGTCGGCCCCAACGGCTGCGGCAAATCGAACATCTCCGACGCGATCCGCTGGGTGCTGGGTGAGCAGAGCGCCAAATCCCTGCGCGGCGCCAGCATGGAAGACGTGATCTTCAACGGCAGCGCCACCAAGGAGCCCGTGAATTTCGCGGAGGTGTCGCTCACGCTCTCCAACGAATCCCGCCTTCTTCCCGTCGACTACGATGAGGTCACGATCAGCCGCCGTCTGTACCGCTCGGGCGAGAGCGAATACCTGATCAACAAGAACGCCGTGCGCCTGCGCGACATCAGCGAAATGCTGATGGGCACCGGCATCGGCACCGAGAGCTATTCGATCATCGAGCAGGGCCAGATGGACCGCATCCTCGCCGCCAAGCCCGACGAACGGCGCGAGATCTTCGAGGAAGCGGCCGGGATCACGAAATTCAAGTCCAAGAAACGCGAGGCGCTGCGCAAGCTCGAGCAGACCGACCAGAACCTGCTGCGCGTGAACGACATCATCCAGGAGGTCAAACGCCAGATCGGCTCGATCGAGCGCCAGGCCAAGAAGGCCGAAAGCTACAAAACCGAATTCGAGAAGATGAAAACGCTCGAGCTCGGCGTCGCCTCCCGGGAATTCCTCACGTTCGAGTCGCGTCGCCTCTCGAAGGAGGAGGAGCTCGACGAGCTGCGCCGGAAGGAAGAGGAGTATCTTTCGCTGCAGGAGACCGCCGAGGAGCGCTGCCGCGCCGCGCGCGAGCGGGCCGTATCCTTCGACGAGGACTTGAAGCGCGCGGATTCGGAGGAGACCCAGGCTTCCGCGGACGTGCGCCGTGACCAGGACCGCGTGCTCCTGAACCGCGAGCGCCTGGGAGAGCTGGCCGAGCGCCGCGGGAATCTGGAGCGCCAGATCGAGACGGCCGCCCGGCGCATGGAGGAGTTCCGCCGCGAGCACGACCGTCTGACCGCGGACTTCGACGCCGTCAGCCGCGAGGAGGCCGAGGGCCGGGTGTTCCTGGCCGGGGTCGAGACCGATTTTGCCGCGATCGATTCGTTCATCCGCGGCAGTCTCGCCGAGGAGGAGACCGCCAAATTCCGCCTGGCCCAGCTGGCGGACCGCAAGATCGGCCTGCAGAACGACCTGGCCAAGACGAGCGCCGAGATCGCGTCGCTGGGCGCGCGCCTGCGCCGCTTGCGGCAGGACGAGGACACCGTCGCGCAGGAAGAAGCGGCCCTCTCCCGTGCCCTCGAATCCCATTCTTCGGCCGCCGCCGAAGCCGAAGCGGCTCTGGCGCGCGTGACGGCCGACAAGGCATCCAAAGAGGCCGCGCTTGCCGCCGCGCTGGCTCGTTCCCGCGCTGTCGCGGAGGAATTGAACGACCTTTCGGCCGAGGAATCGGCCCAAAGTTCCCGGCTCGACCTCCTGACGGGCCTGCGGGACCGCCATGAGGGCTTCCTCGGCGGGGTGAAGGCGCTGCTGGAGGAGAAGGCCGCCGCCGGCGGCGGCGCGGCGGGGATGGTAGGTCTTCTGGCGGACCTCGTGAAAGCCGAGACGGGTTATGAGCTGGCGGTCGAAGCCGCGCTCGAGTCGTACCTGCAGGCGGTCGTGTTCCGTTCCGACGAGGACGTGCTGCGCGCGGCCGATTTCCTGCGCCCGTCCGGCAAGGGCCGGGCGCTCCTGGTGAGCCTGGCGTTCGGCGCGGACGCCGCCGCCCCGGTTCCGGCGGGCGCGTTCGGCGGCGCCGAACCGGTCCTGGCGCATCTGGACGTCGATCCGTCCGTCCGCGGGTTGTTGAACAAACTGCTGGGCAGTGTCTACGTCGCCGCCGATCCGCGCCGGGCGTTCGAGCTCTCCCGCTCGAATCCGGCGGCCGTGTTCGTGACGCGCGAGGGCGAGCGCTTCGAGGGGCAGACCGTGATGGGCGGCTCGCTCTCGGCGCAGGCGGACCTCTCGCTCGTCGGCCGCGAACAGCGCGTCCGCGAGACCGCCGAAGCGCTCGCGGCGGCCCGCCGCGCGCTCGCGGCCAAGGAGACCGAGCTCCAGGCCGCCCGCGCCGAAGAGGCCGGGCTGACGGAGGCCGTGCGGGCGCTGGCCGACCACGCGCTGGCCGCGCAGGCCGCGGCGTCGGAACTGCGGGGGAAGGAGCGCCACACGGACGAGAACCGCCGGAAGCTGGTTTCCGAGCTCGAGACCCTGCGCACCGAAGTGGCGGAACTGACCGGGCGTGAGCGGACGCTTCTGGCCGCCGAGGAGACCCTGAACCGGGATTTTTACAGCCTCGCGGAGGAGGACAAACGCCTCGGGGAGGCGGTCCTCGGCCTGCGCACGTCCGTGCGCGAGAAAGCCGACGAGAAGGAGGCGCTCCTGGTGCGCTTGACCGAGACGCGTTCCCGGCAGAGCCATTGCACGGCGCGGCGCGAAAAGATCGAGAAGGACAAGGCTTGGGCGCTCGAAGCCCTGGCGAACGAAGAAGCTCAAGGAGCGCTCCACGCCAGGGAAGCCGAAGAGGCCGGCCTGCGCAAGGGATCGCTCGAGAGGGAGAACGCCGACCTCGAGGCGCGGATCGCGGACCTTTCCCGCCGCCGCGACGAGCTGCTGCTCCGGGCGGACGGGATCCGCCGCGACCGCGACGCGGTGACGGCGGAACTCGCCGCGCTGGAGCGCGAGCGGGACGAAGCGGCGACCGCCTCCCGCGAAGCCCGGGACCGCGCGCACCAGTTCGAGCTCGAGCAGGCCCAGCTCCGCTTCGAGATCGACCGCCTGAAGGAGCGCATTTTCAACGCCTACCAGGTGGACCTGCTCGTCCAGCGGGAGGCCGCCGCCGCCGAAGAGGCGCTTTCCGCCCCGGCGGACCTCGACACGGAGGGCGCCAAGGCCCAGATCCAGGCGCTGCGCGAGAAACTGGCCCGGATGGGTCCGGTGAACCTTGTGGCGATCGAGGAGTTCGAGGAGCTGAAGAGCCGTTACGACTTCCTGAACCAGCAGCAGACGGACCTCGTCCAGGCCAAGGAGGACCTCCAGAAGGCGATCCAAAAGATCAACCGCACGACGCGCGAGCTTTTCGTCGAGACCTTCGAGAAAGTGCAGAAGTCGTTCAGCGAGTACTACAAGCTCCTCTTTGGCGGCGGCTCGGCGGAGATCTTCCTTCTCGACGAGAACGACGTGTTGGAGAGCGGCATCGAGATCGTCGCCCGCCCGCCCGGCAAGAAGCTCCAGTCGATCAGCCTGCTCTCGGGCGGCGAGAAGTCGCTCACGGCCGTGGCGCTGGTCTTCTCGCTGTTCAAGGTCAAGCCAAGCCCGTTCTGCGTGCTCGACGAGATCGACGCGCCGCTCGACGAATCGAACGTCGAGCGTTTCTGCAACGTCCTGCGGGAGTTCATCGCGGGGTCCCAGTTCATCCTGATCACGCACAACAAGCGCACGATGAACCTCGCCGACGCGCTCTACGGCGTGACGATGGAACAGACCGGCATCTCGAAGATCGTCTCGCCGTAGA
>Ga0209726_10001189_pt1 | contig 43179 bp, 27 predicted proteins | sample Subgrocontami54m_FD_187453 | JGI IMG/M metagenome (GOLD analysis project Ga0209726, IMG submission 187453) | Subsurface groundwater microbial communities from S. Glens Falls, New York, USA - GMW46 contaminated, 5.4 m (SPAdes) (version 3) | ecosystem: Environmental > Aquatic > Deep subsurface >...
TCACCTGGACATCCCAAGAAAGGAAATCACGCCTTCTCCCGCAAAGGAACAGGGATGAGGAACACGTAATTCCAACAGGAGGCCCCAACTTTGGGCATTTTTTACCCACTAAAAAACGCGAAGAGCCGAAATTATTGTGGTGCGGGCGTCCCGCCTGCACCGTGCAGCCGAGACGGCCGCACCACAAACTAAGACATCCCTGAAATGAGTGACTTGCACAGGCACGCGCTGCTATAATCTGGGATCGATGTGTTTTGGAGAAGCATATGAGAACCGCCTTGTTTGTCGGCATTGCAGGTATTTTGACGCTCGCCGCCCTCGCGCCCGCGCAAACGCAGGACAAAGGACCGCCGAAAAAGCTGCCTTTGCCCGCCCTCATCGAAATGCTGAAGAAAAGCCCCGAGGAATTCATCAAACAGTTCGACAAGAACATGGACGGATTCCTTCAGAAGGATGAGTTGCCGCCCTTCCTGGCGAAGAACTTCGAGAAGTTCGACAAGAACAGCGACGGCAAGCTCCATCGCGAGGAAGTGGATCAAATGCTAAAAACGACCCGTCAATTCCTCGCCGCCCAGCAGCCCGGTTTCGGCAACCAACCCGACTTTGACGCCCTCGACAAGAACGCCGACGGCCGGCTGAGCAAAGAGGAACTGAAGGGCACGCCGTGGCTGGCACGTTTTGCCGCGATCGACACCAATGGCGACGGCCAGATTGACCGCCGCGAATGGGAAGCGTTCATGCGCAAATCGGCCGAGAAAAAGAAGGAATGAGTCGGAGGCTCGCTTCGTGCTGCTGAGCGCGGCAAACTTCTCAGCCGCGCATAACGTAATGATGGAGAGGTCCGGCGCCTCCTTGGAGAATCGACGATGGTTGCTGCTCACGTCACGGCACGATGGCTCGTTGCGTGCGCGCTGTTGAGCATCCTCGGGGCGACGGGGTTTTCGTGTTCAAGGAATGATTCAGCGCCTGGCCCAGGCGTCGGCGGCAAGACAGACAAGCCCGCAGTCGGTCCGCCGTTTTTCGAGGACGTGACCGCGTCGACCGGCATCGACTGCAAATACCAAAACGGCCAGGAGGCGGGCCATTACGCCATCCTCGAATCGCTGGGCGGCGGCATCGGCCTCATCGATTACGACGGCGACGGCCTGCTCGACATTTTCATCCCCGGCGGCGGCTATTACGACGGCCCCGACAAGCAAACCATCAAGGGCCATCCCTGCAAGCTCTACAAGAACCTGGGCAATTTCAAATTCAAGGACGTCACGGCCGAGGTCGGCCTGGACCGCGCTTGGCCTTATACGCATGGCTGCGCCGTCGCCGATTACGACAACGATGGCTGGCCCGACTTACTCGTGACCGGTTGGGGCGGCGTGACCTTGTTTCACAATATGCCCGTCGATTTGGCCGATCCCAAAAAAGGCCGCAGGTTCATCGAAGTTCCCAGCAAGGTGTGCGGGCTGACCGACACGCGTTGGAGCACCAGCGCCGCTTGGGCCGACTTCGACGGCGACGGTCTCGTTGATCTCTACGTTTGCCATTACGTCGATTGGTCACTCGACAACAATCCCAAGTGCAAGGGCTACACCGCGAAATTCGACAGGGATGTTTGTCCACCGGCGCAGTTCAAGGGATTGCCGGATGTCATTTACCGCAACAACGGCGACGGCACCTTCACCGACATGAGCAAGAAGGCCAACTTGCGGCAAATGGGCGCCAAAGAAGGTGATACGGGCAAAGGGCTGGGCGTCGTTGTCGCCGATCTCAACGGCGACGGCAAGCCCGACATCTACGTCGCCAACGACACCGTGGACAACTTCCTCTACATCAACCGCGGCAACTTCCAGTTCGAGGAAGTCGGCATGCTCAAGGGCGTCGCCCGCGATGAAAACGGCGTCCCCAACGGCAGCATGGGCGTCGACGTCGGCGACTACAACCGCACCGGCCGGGCGTCGCTGTTCGTCACCAACTACGAAAACGAAAACCACGCCCTGTACAAGAACCTCGGCAAGAACGATTTGTTCCTGTTCAGCACGACCACTGCCGGCATCGCCGCCATCGGCCAGCGCTTTGTCGGCTGGGGCACGAGCTTCATCGACGTCGATCACGACGGCTGGCTCGACATTCTGATCATCAACGGCCATGTCATTCGCCATCCCGCCGCCGCGGGCGTCAAGCAGCGTCCGGTGCTCTTCCAAAACAGGGGCAACGGCAAATTCGACGACGTCAGCGCACGCAGCGGCGCCTTTTTCGGCAGCGAAATCTGCGGGCGCGGCATGGCGATCGGCGATCTCGACAACGACGGCTGGACCGATTGCGTCATCAGCACCATGAACGATCGCGTCGTCATCCTGCGCGGCGTCGGCGGCCAGCATCCGCAGGCCAACCACTGGCTCGGCATCGAACTTGTCGGCAAGAAAAACCGCAACCTGGTCGGCGCCAAGATCAGCGTCGATGTCGGCGCTCACACGCTCACCAGCTTCGTCAAGAGCGGCGCTAGTTATGGCTCCGCACACGATCCGCGTCATCTGTTCGGCCTGGGCCAGGCGACCAAGATCGAGCGCGTCACCGTGACCTGGGCGGCAGGCCAGAGCCAAACCTGGGAGGGCGCCGATTTGGCGGCGGACCGCTACTGGCGCTTGGTGGAGGGTGAAAAGGCGCCGCAAGGGAAATGACCCACGGTTTGCGGGCACCCCCCCCCAGCCCCCCCTTGGTAAGGGGGGAGAGGGGGGGTGGCCGGGGCCGGGGGCTGGTGAGAGAACTTCACGCCTTCCAAAACGAGGCGAGCCCGCGTGCCAGAAAAGCGGCGGCGCGGCGGACATCACTCCAGCTCTTCGTGGCGGCCTGACGCTTGCCCAGGCATCGGCGCAGCAGGCAGCGCAGTGAATTGACAACGATCTGCACCGGGGCGTCGAGCGTGACGGCCAGCTTGTACAGGAACAATTGCGGCGCAGTCGCACCCGCTTTGCGAAAATGGCGGACGAAGCCAACCGCGATCCTGGGCGACGCGAAAGCGATGTTCTCTTTCGTGCTGACACTGCCAACGTGGGTTAGCGCCACGCGCGGGTAATGAACGATGCCGCCGATCCGGCGCGCGCGCCAGCAAAGGTCCAAATCCTCGCCGCCAAAGGCGAACGCCTCGTCCCATCCCCCCAGTTCCTCGAATCGGTTTCGCGCGATCAACACCGCGGCGCCGAGCAGCATGTCCACGTCACAAGGCCCCAGCGGCGCCGCCGAACGACAGCGATAAGCGCGATAGGTCGTGCGGAACAGCCCGGTCCATCGACACAGCCAGGTTCGATGCGCAAAAGCCCCGATCGTGGGCTGCTGGCGATACGACGTCTGCGGGCGCAGGTCCGGCCCGACCAGACGTGGGCCGACCATGATCACCTCGAGGTGGGAATCGAGGAATTCGATCAGCTCGCCGACGGCATGCGGCGGCGTCACCGTATCGTTGTTCAAGAAGAACAGATATTGTCCCTGTGCCAGCCGGGCGGCCTGATTGTTGGCGACCGCAAAGCCGCGATTCGCGTCATTGCGGATGAGCCGAACTTGCGGGAATTCACGCGCGACCATCTCGTCGGCGCCGTCCGTCGAGGCGTTATCGACCACGATTACTTCCAACCGCACGCCTTGCGGTTGGTTCACGAGCGAATGCAGGCAAGCGCGCAGCAGGTCGCGGCAGTTCCAATTGGCAATGCAGACGGTTACGTCGATGAGTGGTTGCAAGGGGCCGCTCGGCCGCTCGTTCCCAAGCTGAGCTTGGGAACGAGGCGCGGTCGCTTGTTGACGGCGCGGCGCTGCCGAGATGTGCGGCATACGGGTTCAGTCCAGATTGAAATCAATGTTGTTGGTGCGGCCGGATTTGATTTCACAGGTCAACTGCGACAGCTCGGGGTCGCGGTATTTTTCGGGAAGCAGCGATTGCGGATAGGTGAAGCCTTGCCCGGTAGGCTGGCTGAAACTGGTGTTGCTAAGTGCGGAAACAGTAATGCGATACCAACCCGGCGTAGCGCCGGCGGCCTCACCGGTCGTCAAGGTGTAACTGCCGTCCTCGCGGATCTTGGCGACCGCGATGGAGCCGCGCTCGCCGCGCGTGGCGTCGGGCGTGAACACGATGACGCCGCTTTGCAGGTTGAAGCCCTTGTAGGCAACCTTGCCGTTGACGGGCGTCAGCGGCGCCCGGCCGCAACCGGCGAGCAGCAGCATGCAAATGGCTAACTGAGCAAGCCCCAGCCAGCGAGCGATCTTCATGGCATCCTGCCTTCAACAAAGCCGCGGCCCAACGATCAGCCGCGCATGCTAACAAGCCTGGTGGATTTGGCCAAGAGCGCTTGGCGATGGGCAGAGCGAGAAGATGATGCTGGCGCCCACCGGCGGCAGCCTGCGGAAACAGGGGGAAATGGCAAAAAGGCGAATGATGAGGCTTTGCGGCCCTGTTCTTGATTTTCCTGGTCCCGTGCATACCATGGAAGCACCGACCATTTTGGGTGACCCACCAATGCTTCGGCTTGGCTTTTCCTGACGTTGACACTTCCGCATCGGCGTGACCGGGCTCGCTTTTTCTCTGCCTCTTGGTCCTGACAGTCAATCTTGTCGTTGCATGCAGTTACGGCCAGCGCCCCCAAGCGCAGCCGACTTCGTAATCATCCATTTTTCGAGGAGACATCCGATGAAGCGTTCTCTTGTTTGCGCGCTCGCGGCTTGTGCTGCGTTGACCTGCGCGGCGCGGGCCCAAACCGGCGACCGGCCGGCTAAATCGCGCACATTCCTGTTCACCTACGGCGGCACGGTCAAGGACCTGAAGCCGGGCCAGGAAACGAAGATCTGGCTGCCGGTGCCGGTCAACACCTCCGAGCAAAAGATCACCATTGAGAAGAAAGAGCTGCCCGGCAAAGATCAAATCGGCAAAGAAAGCCAGTACGGCAACACCGTCCTGTTCGTGCAAGGCCAAGCTGACGGCAAGGGTGAGATTCCCTTCAAGATCACCTACAAAGTCACTCGGCAAGAAGTGAAGACCGACATCAAGGCGAATGGAAAGAAACCCGGTTTCTCGGAAGAAACCGGGTTTCTGGACCGAAGCAAGCTCGCCCGGTTTCTGCAAGCGGACACGAAAGTGCCGATCTCAGGTAAGCCGCTGGAACTGCTTGCCGAGAACCTCAAGGACAGGAAGCTGCCCGGCGAACAATACGCGGCGGCCAAGGTGCTGTACGACGTCGTCAACACGCACATGAAGTACAGCAAGGAAGGCAAAGGCTGGGGCCAGGGCGACTCGGACTGGGCGTGCGACAGCAAGTTCGGCAACTGCTCCGACTTCCACAGCCTGTTCATCAGCATGGCGCGCGGCAACAAGATCCCCGCCAAGTTCGAGATGGGCTTCCCCATTCCGCCCAAGCGCGGTGAAGGCGGCGTCGGCGGCTATCACTGCTGGGCGTGGTTCCTGCCCGACGGCAAAGGCTGGATTCCCGTCGATATCTCCGAAGCCAATCGCTTCCCTGACATGAAGGAATACTACTTCGGCAACCTGACCGAAGACCGCGTCCAATTCACCACCGGCCGCGACATGCATTTGGTCCCGCGCCAGGACGGCCCGGCGCTGAACTTCTTCATCTACCCGTATGTGGAAGTCGGCGGCAAGATGTATCCGGCCGACAAGGTGACGCGGTTGTTTGCGTATCAAGATCAATAGGATCGCGGACTGTCCGACGCCATAGCGCCCGATGACCCGTTTAGCGCACGCCGAATCCGGCGTGCGCTAAACGGGTCGCTGTTTTTGTGGACAAGAACGATCAACTTTTTCGAGGCGATCAATATAGAATAACCGCTCGCCTTTAAGGGGGGTCGCGCGATTGTGCTCAGCGACCGAGAGTCTTCAACCTTCGAGGGAGCATGGTTATGAAACGCATCTTTTTGCCGGCACTCTTGGCCCTGGCGGCGGCCGGGGCGGTGCTGGCCCAGTCGGGCGGCAACCAGGGCACCATCGTCGTGCGCTTGCCCGCCGACGCCACGTTGACCATCGGCGGACAGTCCACAGTCTCGCGCGGCAGCGAACGCCGCTTCGTGTCGCCGGATTTGACGCCGGGACACACCTATTCGTATGAGCTGGAAGCAAGCTGGACGGTTGGCGGCAAGGAAGTGAAGGTGGTGCGCTCGGTGATGTTTCAGCCCGGCCAGGTGGCGGTCGTCGATCTGCGCACCCAAGCGCCGCAGGTTGCCAAAGTGACGCAAGAGCCGAAGAGGATCGTCATCAAGGTTGAGCCGAAAGTCGCAGTCAAGAAGCCCATGGTCGTGAAGGTGGAAGTCAAGAAAGCGGATTCCGCCGCGTCTCCAACCGAGCCGGGCTTCGTCGCCCTCTTCAACGGCAAGGATCTGGCCGGTTGGAAAACCATCACCTCCGGCAAGGACGACGGCAACACCTTCACTGTGAAAGACGGCGCCATCGTGGTCCGCGGCAACCCCGCCGGCTATTTCTACACCGACAAGAGTTACCACAACTACATCCTGCGCTTCGATTGGAAATTCATCAAGGACGGCAACAGCGGCCTGCTCGTGCATATTCAGGGACAGCACAAGGTCTGGCCCAAGAGCGTCGAAGTGCAAGGCCTGCAGCGCGATCACGGCAACATCTTCGCGATCGGCGGCGCCAAAGGCAGCTTCAAGACCAACAAAGAAGCCCAGAAGGAAGCCATCAAGATCGGCGAATGGAACACGACTGAGGTCGTTTGCAAGGACGGCGCGATCACGAGCAAGATCAACGGCCTCGCCATCAGCGCCGGCAAGGGCGACTTGATCGACGGCCCGTTCGGCTTCCAATCGGAAGGCACCGAACTGCACTTCAAGAACATCCGCATCAAGACGCTGCCGGCGTCCACGACTACGCCGCCGCAGGAGACGAAGGAGCCCGAGAAAAAGAAAGCCATCAATAAGAAGAAGCTCGACGCAGCGCCGAAGGCGACCGCGGCGGGCGACGGTTTCACCCATCTCTTCAACGGCAAGAACCTGGACGGCTGGAAGACGTTTCTCGACCCCAAGGCCAAGGACGCCGACCCCGCTAAGAGCTTCATCGTCAAGGACGGCGAGGTCCAAGTGCCGGGCGATGTGTTCGGTTACTTCTACACCTCCAAGAGCTACAAGAACTACGTCCTCCGCTACGACTGGACCTATCCCAAGGACCAACCGGAAAATACGACGATGAACAGCGGGCTGCTCGTGCACATCCAGGAACCGCACAAGGTCTGGCCCAAGAGCGTCGAACCGCAGGGCCGCTACAAGGATCACGGCAAGTTGTTCTTCATCGGTTTCCCCAAGGAAGCGAAGACCGAGCAGAAGTTCGACGAGGCGGCGCAACAGAAAGCGCTGAAGCCGCATTACGAATGGAACACCACGGAAGCGACCTGCAAGGCCGACGGCAGCATCACGGTGCGCATCAACGGCGTGCTGGTGAATGAAGGCAAAAGCGAGTTGACACTCGGCCCGATCGGATTCCAATCGGAAGGGGCCAGGATTCACTTCCGCAACATCAAGATCAAGATGCTCGATTGAGGTCGAGAATCGCGCTGAGTGATCGACGATTTTTCGATGACCCGTCGGCGTACGCCGGATCCTGCGTGCGCTAAGAAGCTGTTTCGAAACGGGGACTGGCCCGTTTGCCTTGGGGGGCCTGTTTCGAAACGGGGACTGGCCCGTTTGCCTTGGGGGGCCTGTCCCCGTTTCGAAACAGCTTCCGACGGGTCTGTTCATTTGGGACGGCGCGACGGTGTGTGACAAGTCACTTGCTCGGCGGCGCACGGTGCACTTGCAGCAGCAGCGGTTGACCGCGTCCTTGATGCGTGAAGGTTCCGCCGACGTAGCAGCGCCCGTCATTGTCTCTCGTGACGGAACCATAGAGCACGGGGTTTTCCAGGACGTGCGCGTCCATCGTCGGCAGGGCGATCGGCGCCGTTGACTTCTCGTAGGTCGTCAGGTCGTAGATGAGCCACTCGGCCCGCGCGCCTCCGGGCGCCTCCCGGCGCCCCAGCCCCATGACGTGGCGACGGCCATCCGAGGTAAACAGCGACGCGACATAGGCACGGCCTCGGGGATGAAGGAAGCCCAATTCGTGTACGAACGCGGTCTCGCCCAAATCAGGGGCAACCCGGTAGAGGTAACCCTGATCCGTGGTGAATACGATCGAACGATCCGCCAAAGGTTGAAACCCGGTGATGCCGTGCGAGTCGTCGTCGCGGGTTTGCGTGTAAAACGCCAGGGGCGTGGCGTTCACCTCGTGCAATTCAGAATCCAACTCGACCAGCTGGGTGGTCATTTGCCCGCCGGTTTCACGCAAGCGCGGCACATACACATGACCGCGATAATCGCAAAAGAGGTTGCGCGAAATGTGGCCACCCGCGGCCCCCACCGCCACGGAACGGAACTGGCCGGTTCGGCAATCGTATTGGTGGACCACGTGGTTGAAGTATCCCAGCGCGTTGATCCACCGGCCTGCTCCCGCCAGTGCGACCAAGCCTTCGGGCACAGCCAGCAAGTGCTCCCAGCGATTTTCGGGCAACCGCAACCGCCACAGATGGGAACCCCAGGTGGGCAGGCGGCTGCCGTCGGTGCGCTCTCCTTGCTCGTCCATCGATGCGAAATAAAGATGCCCGTCCTCCCCTTGGACAATGCGGGAGTGAATCTTCATCTGCCCTTCTCCGGGCCGCAACAAGCCGAGCCGACGAAGTTGCCCGACCACATCGCCCCGGTCACGCACTTGGTCGGTCGCGGGATCGTACTCGAAGAGGTGGGCGGAGGGTTGCGCGACGTCCTGGGCAGATACGCCAAACCAGATGTGGCCTCGAACATCGCGCCCCAGGGCGCCCCAGATCGCCGACTTGCCGGGAAAATCGGGTATGGGAATGATCCGCGCGCTCACGGATTGAAGGGGCGCCTGGTCTTGCGAAGTATACCGACACCCAAACAGGTCCTCATACGAGGTTAGCACAGGGGCGGAGACTGAGGCAGCACCCTTTTCCGGCCACAACCTCCAGCCCACAACCCCGGCCGCTGCTCCCGCTAGACCTGCCCCGATCAGTATGCGCCGGCTGATTCTACTAGCCACGCTTCGTTTCTCCCAAGAGCCCCTGACGAATCACCAACGACTTGATGATTTGAAGACAACCTTCCATCGTAGCCAGAGGCACGTTGGCGTGCAACTCTTCCAAGGCCTTGATTAAGCTAACTTGGAAGGGCGCTTGACCCGCGGGATTCGCTGCGCTCATCCCGCGGCGTAATATTCACTGCAGCGCGATCGTGTGGTTGCTGAGACGCTCGTAACCGGCGGCGGTGATCAGGTAGTTGTGCTCGATGCGGATGCCGCCGATGCTGGCGATGTACAGGCCTGGTTCGAGCGTCACGACATCGCCGGCCAGCAGCGTCTCATGGGAATGGCGAACGATGAACGGCGCTTCGGGATGCGTCAGGCCTAGGCCATGCCCGGCATGATGCGGGAATTGCTCGGCCATGCCGGTCTTGGCGAAGCCGGCACACACAGCGTCGTACACCGTTTGACAGGCGACGCCGGCGCGCAGTTCCTTTTCGCCGGCGGCCATGGCGTTCATGCACGATTCGTAGAGCCGCTGCTGGCCGGGATTAGGTTCCCGGCCGACGACCAGCGTATTGGTGAAGTCGCTGCGATAGCCCGCGATCACGACGGAAAAGTCCAGGATGAACATGTCGCCGGCTTGCAGGACGCGCTCGGTGGGTGGGCCGCCGCGGCGCTCGGGACCTGGCGAAACCGCGAAGTCGCCGTAGACGATGACCGGCATGCCCGCGGCCTTCACACAGGCCGCATGCACGCCGCCGTAAACGTCCAACTCGGTCATGCCGGGGCGAATGTTGCTCCGCGCCCAGGCATGGCCGGCGTCGGTGGCGCGCATGCAGCGCCGCAGCAGGTCGATTTCGTCGGGGTCCTTCTGACGCCTGAGTTTGGCGATAGCATGGATGACGGTGGCCGCATACGGATCGCCGGGCCGATCGTGAATGTGCAAGCCCGTGCGCGTCGGATTCACGTCCGCGAGACAGGCGAGTTGGCGCGGGCCGCGGCCGGGGGTTTGGCCGTCATACCAAATGATCGGCCGACGATCGTCCACGTGGGCGTCGGCGACCGATGCGGGCAGACGATTGTCGTGCAGCAGCTTGGCGTGGCCGTCCTTGCGCAGCAGCAAATACCCCGGAAAACCGGCGCCCAGGCTGATCGGATCGACCCAGAAATTCGCCAGGTACATCAGGTGGATCGGATCGCTGAGCAACAGATAATCGGAGTCCGGCGGCGGATTCAACTGTTCCAGCAAGCGCAAGCGGCGCGCCCGACATCCTTCGGCGGTGAGCATCGGTATCCCTCGGTAAGCCGACGGCAGCGTGGCACGCCGCTTTGGTTTTTTCCTTTGGACTGCGGCGCTTTGACGCCGCTTTATTTCTTTTTCTCTCGCCGTTCAAATGGAAAAACCAAAGCGGCGTCAAAGCGCCGCAGTCCAAATTGGCGCCACCCGTGTCGCCTTATGAATATCATGAATTCGTTGCCGTGGCCGCAAAAAAGTTAAGAGGCGGCGGCGTCTGCGGTTATTGGGATGAGGTGATTGTGTCCACGGTCGTCGTCGATAAACGGGAAGCCCGCATCCGCCGCATGTTCGGGCACATTGCGCCCAGTTACGATTTTCTCAATCACCTATTGAGCCTGAACATCGATCGCTGGTGGCGCCGCAAGACGACGCAGCTCGTGCCGCCGATCGGCAGCGCGCCGATCCTCGATCTCTGCACCGGCACCGGCGACCTGGCGCTGGCCTACGACCGCGCCGCCCAAGGACGCGTGCCCATCGTCGGCGCCGATTTCTGTCCCGAAATGCTGCGGTTGGCAGAGATCAAGGCAAGCCGGGCCAAGGCGACTGAGCGCCTCCGCTTCCTGGAAGCCGACGCTCAGCGCTTGCCGTTTCCGGACGACGAATTTCAAATCACCACGGTCGCGTTCGGCCTGCGCAATGTGACCGACACGGACAAGGGCCTGGCCGAAATGGTGCGCGTCACCCGTCCTGGCGGCAAGGTCGCGATCCTGGAATTTTCGCAACCGCGCGGCTGGCTGTTCGGCCGGCTGTATCGCTTCTACTTCCGCAACGTGCTGCCGCTCATCGGCCAGGTGATCTCGCGCAGCCAGGACAACGCTTACCGCTATCTGCCGGCCAGCGTGCTTGAATTCCCCGACGGCGAAGCGCTGGCGGAGCGGCTGCGGCGGCACGGGCTCATCGACGTGCGGTTTCATCCGTTCACCTTCGGCATCGCGACGCTGTACGTCGGGACGAAGCCGCCGCTTGCGGCTTAGCGATTCCTGCGGTTGCGCCGTTGCGCTAAGCCGCAAGCGGAATTCATGGCGGGAACCTCTCGCAATCCAGAAACCCTTATGATAGATTGAGACCTTTCTTGCACGAAGATCGATGCCGATTGGGTGCACGATGATCGCAAGCGACGTGCAACAGGGTTTGACGTATTTCAAGCGTTTTCGCATGGAAGCGGATCTGCTCGCGCCGATGGCGCCGGTGCCGTTGCTGCCGAGTCGATTCACGTGGCTGGCGTGGCGCGACGATCTGCTCGAGCTGCATGCTCAGGTCAAGCAACAAAGCTTCAGCGAAGAGATAGACGGCGTCGTGTTTCCGAATTTGAGCCGCTACGAAGGCTGCGTGCGGCTGATGCGCGATATTTGCGGCCGGCCGGGTTTCTGCGGCGCGGCGACCTGGCTGATTTTGCACGAGGGGACGCCGTGCGGCACGATCCAGGGAATCAGCAATCGCGGCGGCGGCGGCGTGATTCAGAATCTCGGCGTGGTGGCGGCGCATCGTGGCCTGGGACTGGGCACGGCGCTGCTGCTCAAGGCGATGCACGGCTTTCGTCAAGCGGGTTTGGGCCAGGCCGCGCTGGAAGTGACGGCGCAAAACGAGGCGGCGGTGCGTCTTTATCGCCGGCTCGGTTTCCGCCGCCGCCGCACGCTGTACAAGGCGGTTGATGTTCTGGCGGCGCTGCCCGATGCGCCCGCGCCGGAAGTCGATTGGTGGTTGTGAACTCCTATCCGCTTGCGGCTTGGCGATGCAAACGCCCATTCGTTTCGCTCAGCCGCAAGCGGCGTTCGCTATTCGAAACATGCCCCAACAAATCTACCATCATACCTTCGCAAACGGCCTCACCCTGCTTGCGGAGCGGATGAACCACGTCCGTTCGGCGGCGCTGAATTTCTTGCTCCCCGCCGGCTGCGTTTACGATCCGCCCGATCGGCTCGGCACGGCGTCGGTGCTGTCCGAGATGATTACGCGCGGCGCCGGCGCGCGCAACAGCCGCGCGCTGAGCCTCGCCCTGGACAACCTCGGCGTCGATCGCGATGAGAGCGTCGGTCAGTTGCACCAGCGCTTTTGGGGCGCCACGCTCGCCACCAATCTTGGCGCAGCCCTGGAAATCTACGCCGATATTCTGCGCCGACCGCACCTCCCCGCGGCTGAGTTGGACGCCGTCAAAGCGCTCGCCCTTCAAGACTTGCAATCTCTTGAGGACGATCCCAAAGCGCTCGTGATGGTCGAATTGCGGCGCCGCTACTGGCCGTTGCCGCTGGGGCGCGATCGCCGCGGCACGCCGACCTGTTTGAAACGCATTACCGCCGCCTCCATCCGGCAACACTACGAGCGCACCTTTGGGCCGCAGCACGCCATCCTGTCCGTCGCCGGCAACATCGACTGGCCGGCGCTGCGCGATCAAGTGGGGCGGCTATTCGGCGATTGGACCAGCGCTGCCGAGCCGGCGCTCCAGCTGAAAAAGGCGATCGGCGGCTGCGGACATTTGCAAAAGGACTTGACGCAAACGCAAATCGCCGTCGCCTATCCCAGCGTGCCGTTCGGGCATCCTGAGTATTATGCCGCTCAGGGCGCGGTGCAGGTGCTCTCCGGCGGCATGGGGGCGCGGCTGTTCACGGAGGTGCGCGAGAAACGCGGCTTGTGCTACTCCGTCTGGGCCAGTTATCAAACCTTCAAGGACCGCGCCTGCATCTTGTGCTATGCCGGCACCACCAATGAGCGCGCCCAGGAAACGCTGGACGTCACGCTGGCGGAACTAATACGGCTGGCGGACGGCGTGCAAGAAGAAGAGGTCGCGCGCGTCCGCGCCGGCCTGAAGTCGTCGGTCATCATGCAAGAGGAATCGACGTCGGCCCGTGCCGGCGCTCTGGCCTCCGATTGGTACTACCTCGGCCGGGTGCGACCGATCGAGGAAATCCAGGCGGCGATCGACAGTCTGACGCCGCGCCGGATCGTTGCCTATGTGAAGAAACACCCGCCGCGCGCCATGACGGTCGTCACGCTGGGGCCCAAGCCGCTATCATTAGGGAGGAGCATTGCGCCAGGCGCAACATTCGGAGGAACGAAGTGACATTCCAGAATCAGAAGCTTGCCAATGGCCTCAACATCATAGCCGAAAAAAGTCCGTCGGCGCGCTCCGTGTCTCTGGGCTTTTTCGTCCGCACCGGTGCGCGCGATGAGACGCCGGAGGTCAGCGGCGTGTCGCATTTCCTCGAGCACATGGTGTTCAAGGGCACGCCGCGGCGCACGGCCTTGCAAGTCAACTGCGACTTCGACCGCATCGGCGCCAATTACAACGCGTTCACCAGCGAGGAGAACACGGTCTTCTACGCGGCCGTGCTGCCTGAATACGTGCCGCAGGCCGTGGACATTCTCGCCGACATCTTGCGTCCCAGCTTGCGCGACGAAGATTTCGACGTCGAAAAGAACGTCATCATCGAAGAGATCGGCATGTACGACGATCAGCCAATGTGGTGCGCTTACGACCAGGCGAAGAAGGCGTATTTCGACGGCCACCCCTTGGGCAATAGCGTCCTGGGCAGCGTCGCCAGCATTCAAGCGCTGAAGCGCGAGCAAATGCAGGCTTATTACGACCGCCGCTACGTGGCGCCGAACATCACCGTCGCCGCCGCCGGCAACTTCGATTGGCGCGCGCTGGTGAAGCTGGTCGATGAGCATTGCGGCGCCTGGCCGGGCGGCAAGGCGCGGCGCACGGGAATTCGACCGGCGCTCGGCAGCGATTCGTTCCAGGTCGTCGCGAAAGACAAGGTGCAGCAGGAGCACATTTTTCTGATCTCGCCGGCGCCGGCCGCCGACGCGTCGCTGCGCCACACCGCCGACGTTCTGGCGATGATCCTCGGCGACGACACCGGCAGCCGGCTGCACTGGGCACTGGTCGATCCGGGCTTGGCGGACGGCGCCGACGTGTCGTTTCACGATTACGAAGGCACCGGCTCGTTCTTCACTTCACTGAGCTGCGTTCCGGAGCAGACGCAGAAGAACCTCGCCATCCTGCGCGGCATCTTTCGCCAGGTGCAAAAGGACGGCGTCACCCCGGAGGAACTCGCCCAAGCGAAAAGCAAGGTGCTGTCGCGCGTCGTCCGAGCCAGCGAGCGCCCCATGGGCCGAATGCAGGCCCTGGGCATGGCGTGGACCTATTTGGGCAAGTATCGCAGCATGGATGATGAACTGAAGGCGTTTGAGGCGGTGACGCTGAAAAAGATCGGACAAGTCCTGGAAGAATATCCCTTCGAGGCGATGGCGACGCTGGCGCTGGGGCCACTCAAGAAACTGCGGAAACCGCGATCATGATCGCGGAGGTCTGGCGCGAACGCTAAACGGCAAGCACTGCTTTAGGCGTCCTGTTTGCGGGCGATGTGCAGCGGCAGGATTTTCGGACCGCGCAACTCGCTCGGTGCGTCGATACGAATGGTCTTGTCGCCGACGCGCTCTCTGCGCTTTTTCGGTTGCCGGAAGGGAAGCAGGACCGGTTCCTCGGCGGCCCAGCGCTGGGCCGGCATTTCCTGGGCGGCGTGAACCATTTCGAACTGATGCCGGTCCCACAATTCTCGAAAACGGCGGTCGCGCGGATTGCGGAACAGCGCGGCCCGCAACAGAGCCTTCGCCTCGTCCGCCCGGTCCGCTTCACGTAAACCGGCGACGATGCGGCCCACCATTTCCGGTTCGTCGGGCGCCAATGCAGCGGCACGCCTCAACGCGGTCATGCCGGCGCGCTCGTGACCGTGGCGCAGCGCGAACATGCCGTAATCACATTGATAGTCGGCGCGGTCCGGATCAAGCGCCAGGCAACGGCGATAGTGGACGCCGGCGCGTTTGGAATCGCTTTTCGGGTCATCGTCCACCGCGATGGCGAGCAAGAAGTGGTAATGAGCGCAATCCGGCTGATGGGTGAGCGCCGCCGCCAGGCGCCGGCGCGCCTGTTTGTGCTCTTCCTGCTCGAGGTGGATCTCCGCGAGGCCAACGTGCGCTTCCTCGGCAACATCGGCGGGCAGATCGCGCAGGCCGGCCAAGCGGCTGAACAGGCGCGCGGACGCGTGATTTTGGCCGTGGCGGCGCAGGTTGTGGGCGCGAAAAAGTAGGTGATCGACAAGATTGAGCATCTTGCTCATGGGTGCCATCCTCCCTGCGGCCAGTTCAGCTGTTACAGCTGGACAAGATTATAAGCAGCCGCGCGGATCGCACAAGGGGAATGCAGCTGAAAAATGGATGGGCAATGAACGAGGCGCGCAGCCCCTTTGGACTGCGGCGCTTTGACGCCGCTTTGGTTTTTTTCGGTTCTCCGCCAAACTTGTGGAATCGGCTGGTCTTTGTGGGGCAGACATTCTTGTCTGCCTGCGTATTCAGCGGCTTCAGTGGCAGACAGGAATGTCTGCCCCACAAGAATGGCGCAGCACCTTTTTTTCCTTTGGACTACAGCGCTTCTCCACCGCTTTTTCGCTCGGCGTTCAAAGGGAAAAACCAAAGCGGCGTCAAAGCGCCGCACTCCAAATCGCGCTGCTCAATTATTCACGCTGCCACTGCGCTGCTGGGCTTTCCCAAAGCATGGCTACGGCCAGGAACACCGAGACCAAACCCATCGGCGCCAGACTGAGCGCATGCGCCAGGGCAGCCACAATCGCCGTCGCGCCCAGTTCCATCAATGCCAGCACGAACAGGCACCGGCCGCAGAACATGCGCACCGAACCTGAAGCGGCGCGCGCCCAATAGATGCTCAATACGCCCAAGGCCAAGCCCAAAAGCGTCAGCAGCCAGACGGAGAGGTCAAGATCGTGCATGCGGGTTCCTCCATGAACTCCGCCAAGCGGGAAAAACGGCAAGGTGCATCGAACGCGGCATCCTGCCGCGAAGCGACGCGGGGCTGGAGAATAGCGACGGCGCGCGGCGGTGTAAAGGGCAGTGAATGATCCGCCGCTTGCGCCTTGGCGGCGTCGGTCGAGCGTCGAAAAAACTTGCTAATCCGCAGGCGTAGGCCCGGTAGCGGCGGCAGTTCCCGCATAATCGGCAAAAAAAGCAGGCAAGGAAAAGTACCAGGCTGTTGACAAAGGCGTTAAACTCCTGTTAGTCTCAAGGGGTACGGTTGCGGAGGCGATCCTGCCAATCAGCGCGGACGCCTGGGGTTAGCTTCGAGAATCAGGTCATCGGCCACTCGGCCATGGTCCAACCCGCACCTCTAGGAGATCTGTAGCATGGCGACATTTCTTCCCGGCGTTTGGGGCATCGATCTGGGCCAGTGCGGCCTCAAGGCATTGCGCTTGCAAGTGGTCGAAGGAGCGGTCAAGGCAACCGCGTTCGACTACATCGAGCACGCCAAGATCCTCAGCCAACCCGACGCCGACCCCGATCAGCTCGTGCGCGAAGCGCTCACGCAATTCCTGTCGCGCAACAGTCTGCGCGGCGACATGGTGGTCATCAGCGTGCCCGGCCAAAGCGGCCTGGCACGCTTCGTCAAACTGCCGCCCGTCGAAGAAAAGAAAATCGCCGACATCGTCAAGTTCGAGGCGAAGCAGCAGATTCCGTTTCCTTTGGAAGAAGTCGTCTGGGACTTCCAAAAGATCAGCGAAGGCACCGTGACCGAAGGCTTTGCCCTCGAGACCGAAATCGGCCTGTTCGCCATGAAGCGCGACATGGTCAACCGGGCGCTGCAGCACTTCAAGGACGTCAACGTCGAAGTCCACGTCATCCAGATGGCCCCGCTCGCCCTGGTCAATTACGTGGCTTACGACTTGCTCACCAAGAGCGAAGCCCCGGCCGAAGCCGGCGCCAAACGCGATTGCATCGTCGCCCTCGACATCGGCACCGACAACTCCAACCTGGTCATCACCGACGGCGCCAAGATCATCTGGCAGCGGCCGATTCCGCTGGGCGGCAACCACTTCACGCGCGCCCTCACCAAGGAACTCAAGCTGACGTTTGCGAAGGCCGAGCATCTGAAACGCAATGCGGTCAAGTCGCCGGAGCTGAAGAAGATCCTGGCAGCCCTGAAGCCGGTGCTCAACGATTTCGTCGGCGAAGTGCAGCGCTCGCTGGGCTACTTCACCAACACGCACCGCGACGCCAACATCCAGTACATGATCGGCCTGGGCAACGCCTTCCGCCTGCCGGGCATTCAGAAGTATCTGCAAGAAAAATTGCAGCTCGAAGTCCGCAAGCTGCAGTCGTTCGACCGCGTTCAGGGCGACGAAGTGCTCGGCGCCCCGCAGTTCACCGAAAACATCATGAGCTTCGGCGTCACCTTCGGCCTGGCGCTGCAGGGTCTCAAGCAAACCAAGCTGCAAACGAATCTGCTGCCCTACGAAGTGCGCGTCGAGCGCATCGTCCGCGGCAAAAAGCCGTGGGCCGTGGCGACGGCGGCGGCGCTGCTCATGATGGTCGCGGGCTTGACGCTCGGCCACAGCATCGCCAAGAGCGCTATCGATAATCCCGCCGTGGCGGCAGCCCAGAAGAAGGCGGACGATGTTCTGGGCACCTACAAGCAGTACCAGTCGCAAGACAACGGGCTCAAGGATGAGATCAACCAGAGCGACAAGGCCATCGACCGCATCGGCGCCGGCGTCAAGGAGCGCATGCAATGGCAACTGCTGATGGAATACATCAACATGGCCCTGCCGCAGCCGGACGGACGCAAGCTGTCGACCGTATCCGCGGCCGCCAACAGGAAGAATCTGCTGGAGCGTTTTCTCACCGGCGATGCCCTCAGGGCGTTGCGCATGTTTGAGGAACGCCGTTTCGCAAAGGCCAACGCGCAATTCGATCCGGTCAAGAACGCGGCCGACGACGAGTTCATCAAGGCCAACCTGGTGCAAGTGAGCATCGAGGGGATCAACACCCTCTATACCGAAGACCTACCGGTGTTCCTGAAAAAGGTGCAGAAGGACAGGCCGACCCTGAGCGGCATGCGCAAGGAAGAAGGGCAGCAGATTCTCGATGACAAGAATCTGCCGACCAAGGGGTACGTCATCGAGCTGCGCGGCTACACGTATCACAAGGAAGGCATCGATTTCGTAATGTGGACTTTGCTCGAGAATCTGAAGACCCCGGACCAGCCCAATGTCAATCCGGGGCTTGCCAAGTCACATCCGGAAATGAAGTCCAACATCATGGATAATCTCGGCTTCTTCGTGATCTACAAGATCGAAGAAAAGAAGAATCCGGAGCCGGGCATCTTCACGCTCATCCGCACGAGCCATTTGCGTTCGCTAATCAAGGGTGAAATGGCGGGCGGCGGTGGGAAAGGCGATGGGGTTCAGCCGGGCTTCGGCGCGGATCCCGGCGGCATGAAAGGCGGCATGAAAGGCGGCATGATGGGCACCGGCGGCGGCGATGAAAAAGGCGGTCCGGCCGGCCCCAATCGCGATTCCTGGCGGCCGCTCGGCGAGGTGGCCGCCGCGGCGCTTGCCGAAGGCGCGGGCGGCGGCGGCGCTCCCGGCGGCGGCGGCTTCGCCGGCGCTGCTCCCGCTTTCGTCGTCCAAGGTCAAGGAGAAGGTGGTCCCCGCGGCGGCGGCGACGCTCCGATGGGCGCAGCAGTTCCCCCAGGCGCTGGCGCCGCGAATCTCATGCCGCTACCCGCGGTCACCCAAGTGCGCCGCCAGTCGCGCTTTGAGTTCGTCGTCCTGTTCATTTGGAAAGAGCCGCAACCGTTGACCATTGAGCCAACGCCGGCCACTGAGCAAAAGAAGTAGGTCCGGACAACCCGATTGCTCCGCAAGATACGGAGTAGGTGTAAACCGGCGTTGCGGCTCGGCCGCATTGGGCTTCTCCAAAACCATCAAGGGGTCTTTCCCATGAAATTCAAAGTCGACAAGGACATGCTCATCAAGCACCGTTTCTGGGTGCTGTTGGCGGCCAGCCTGCCGCTGGTCATGGCGGCGCTTTTGATTCTCATCACGTCGGTGGGCGCCCATATTGAGGACCTCAAGAAAAAGGTCTCGGGCAAGTTGACCGAAGTGCAGCAGGCGAAAGAGGTGGTCGGTCCGAGTGTCATCGAGGTGCGCAAGAAAGTCGCCGACGATCGCAAGGCCAGTGAAACCCTAGTGCATGCCGGGGCATTCAAGGCACAGGAGGTGCTGGCCACCTGGCCCGACGAAGTCGAAAAGAAGTTCGACTTCCAGCGCGGCCGCTTTGCCACGGACATCAAAATCATGCCGGCGCCCAAGGACAAGGACAGTTGGCCCGCGAATGACGACAGCCTTTTTCATGGCACGGTCAGCGAGGTCGATCAGGATTTCGTGGTCGTCACGGACAAGGACGGCAAAGAAGCGAAATTCCAGCCAACCCTCAAGATCAAAGTGTCCAAGGCGGACAAGACCGCGGATGAGAAAGACCTGTGGGAGACAATCGCCAACGGCCAATTCCTGGCGATCACCTACTACCGGTCGAAGTATTTCTACGATCCGTTGACCCAGAACGAACAGACCATCTTTGCCAGGTCGTATACGACCCAGATCCACGATATCCTGCGGATCGTCGATCCGGTCGACGCCAAGGGGAACGGCACGGTGCAGTTCAACGGTTGGCTCTACAATGCCAATCAGCCGCCGCCGCCAAGATCCAAGTTCTTCACCTTCGTCGACCAGGACTGGAATGTCGACGGCTTCATCTACGACGAAGCGTGGACGGCCCAGGAAGATCTTTGGATCCAGCGCGAGATGTTCCAACTCATCCGGGCGGCCAACGATTCGATCGCCAAGTTCGAGCCCAAGGGGGCGCCTGTGGCCAAAGACAAGCCGACGCCCAATAGTTGGTTCGAAGACAAGACCAAGCCGATCACCTTCACCAACACCAACTACGAACTGATCTTCGAATGGATCGACGCCGGCAAAGTGGCGATCACGGTCAAGAACAATTTGCTGCGCCGGCAGAAGCTCGACGTCTATGTCCGCGTCAAATTCAACACGCAGAACAACCCGCAACTCTCGTCGGAGCCCATTCTCATTGGCGGCGAGCCTCTCGATCCGCGCGGCACGGGCAAAGACTCGCAGCGCAAAGAGTATCCCTTGACTGCCAACACCATCAAGCGCACCGGCATCTACGGGGTCGAGCAGGTGCTCACCTGGGAAACGGCGCCGGTGAAGCGCATCGACCACGTCGCCATCGGGTCGGCTGCCGATGACATCGCCCATGGTCACAAGACGTTTCCGCAAGGCTCGCAGCCCTACCGCAAAGACAAAAAGAAGGATGATGGGAAGGCCGCCGACGACCCCATGGGCGGCATGGCGGCTGCTGCTCCCGGCGGCGAACTCGGTGAAAGGGGGTTTGGCGCGGGGTTCGGCGGCGGCGGCCAGGCCGCGGGCAATCGCGGCATCAACGGCGTCCTCATGGATCGCTACCTCGAAGTGTCCGAGCAATCGCGGCGCCTGCCGGTCGGGCTGTCGCTCATCGTCGATCAGGACCATATCAATCGAGTGTTGGACTCGTTCAACAACTCCAAGCTGCGTTTCCTGACGTCGCAAGTGCTGCTCAATCGCTATCCCAACAGCGTGCGCCCGCCGCTCGTGGCAAACGCGGCCGAAGCGCCCAAGGAAGCCGAAGGCCCGCCGCCGGCTGCTTTCTCCCCGATGGGCGGCGGCGATGGACCGCGCGGCGGCAGCGGCCCCAAAGGCGGCGGCCTCGGCGTAGCCCCCATGGGCATTCCGGGCGCGGTCCAGCCCGGCATCGGCGGCGCGGTCCAGCCCGGCATGGGCGCTGGGATCGGTGGGGGCTTCGCTCCCGGCATGCTCTCGGCCGGCACCGAAGAGCTCGAGAATAACGTCGAAATGGTGATCTACGGCGTCGTGACCTTGTACGAACGCTATCCCAAGCGCAAAGTGGACGGCAAATAATCCTTCGCCGCTTGCGGCTTGGCGGACGTCCGCCAAGCCGCAAGCGACGTGCGGGGCCCAACGTACCAACCAAAGACTTCCAATCACTTCACATCTCAGGAACGAGGGGATTAACCATGGCCAAGTTGAAGATCGACATGTCCGCAGTGAAACAGTTCTTTTTCGAAAAGGGCGAAAAGGTCGGCCTGATCGGCTGCACGGCCATCATGGTCCTGGTCGTCGCCTACGCGCTGTACAGCGGCATGACGTCGCGCGGCACCGCGACGGGCGGCGATTGGGGCACGGCGATTACCGATGCTTCGAACAATCTCAACCGCAGCATCCAAAATGCCGCGATCAACAAAGACGATTTGCCGCCGCCGGTGGACCTCGGGAAGAGCAATTGGATTCCGATCTTCTCGGGTTACACCTTCCTGGCGATGTTCCCCATGCCGGATAAGGCGTTCACCAAGAAGCTGAATCCGTACGTGCTGCCCATCATGAGCGGCGACGACGAGAAGCTGGTCCAGCTCACTTACTACGCCACTGGCACGTACATTCACGAAATTGACACGGCGACGAGGAAGGCCACGGTGATCATCGGCGCCGCCGCCGACGGCAAGGGCGGCGGTGTGCAGGCGGGCCAACCGCAAGGCGGCGGCATCAGTAATCTGGCCAAGCAGGTGCGGCCCACGCGCATGGTCGTCGTGTGCGCCAAGTTCCCCATGCAAGATCAGCTCGAAGAGTTTCGCAAGGCGTTGCGTTACGCTTCCACGGCGGAAATGCTGATGCATCGGGACGAGCTTCCCAAGCCGCTCGGCCTGGAAGTGTCGCGTTGCGAGATCCTGCCGGACGGCAAGCCGCTGGTGTTGCCGTCGGGATTGATCTGGACGCCGCTGTTCAAGTTCGAAAAGGGCAAGTGGGTGATTGCCCCGGACATCAACGAGATGCTGCGGCGCATGCTGGTGGACGAAGAGCAGCCGCACCTGGCCGCCCATTACGTTTTCCCTGGCTTGGTGACGCCGCTGCCCAAGTTGGCGTATGGCCAGTATGCCAAGGTTGATCTCAAGGACTTCGACATCAAGCCTCCGGTGATCGCGGATGCCGGCGCCGACAAGGGTGATCCGATGGGCGGCGGCAAGCCCGGGCCGATGGGCGTCGGCGTCACCATGCCCAATTTCGCGGCAGGTGGGAAAAAGGGCGCTGCCGCCCCCGGCATGCAGGACATCCGACTGAAAAAAGAATTCTGGTCCAAGCTGGCGCCCGAGTACCGGCTCAAGTTCGAAGGGAAATCCAACATGTTTGACCCGCTCGGCGGCGTAACCGTCAGCGGCGACAAGAAGCAAGTGGGCAACATTCCGGCCGCCGGCATGAATATAGGCGCCGAGGCGGCCGCCGGCCCCGCGGGGGGGATGTTCGGCTGGGATCTGATTCTGGGCGGCGGCGCCGGCGGCGGCGCGGGCATGGGCGGCGGCATGATCGGCGTGGTTCCGCCCGGCGGCAAAGAAGCGCCTCGTGGTGAAGACATGGGCGATGAAGGCGCCAAGCCCGGTGCGCCCATGACCGTGCAGATCAACGACGCCCTGGTCCGCTTCTTCGACCCCAGCGTCGAGCCCGGCAAGACCTATCGCTACACGATCCGCGTCCGCATGGCGAACCCGAACTATGGCAAGAAGAATGATGTTGCCTTCCAGGCACTTGCCGATCAAAAGGAACTCGAGCCGATGATGCTGAAGGACAACAACCCTGGTTGGGTGGTTACGCCGATGATCACCATCCCCGGCGATTACCACTGGTACGCGATTGATCAGGCGCCGGAAGTGAAGATCAAGGAGGGCGCGCACTACGGTACGCGACCCCCCGACACCACACCCATCCAGGTGCATCGCTGGATCGACAAGGTCGTCGACAGCGCGGTGTATCCGACCGCCGATTATGCCATTGCGGAACGGCTCTATCTGCGCCGCGGCGAGCCGATCGGCCGGCAGCGCATCATGATCGAGATTCCCACCTGGCGCCTCGAATTGCAGGCCTGGACCATCGGTTTCGCGGCCCAGGCCGGCAGGTCCAAAGCTCCGGGGGCTGGCAAGACCGACCCGATCGCGGCGGGCATTCCGATCGATCTGACCACGGCGCCGCCGGCGCTGATCGTTGATTTCCAGGGCGGCAAAATGACGTTCTTCGAAAAACGGGACGGCGCCAAGGAATACGTCGAGGACACCTCGGCCGTCGACGTGCTGGCGCTGACGCTGGACGGGCGGTTGGTCGTGCGGAATTCGCGCCTCGATGCGGACCCGGAAACACCCGACGGCGCGGAGCGCCGCGATCGGTTTGTCCAATGGCGCGAACGTCTGGGCGATCTGCGGCCGGCGCCCGCGGCCGGCGCCGGACCTGGCGGCCTCGGGACGCCGCCCATGGGACCGACCACGCCCAAAGGCGGCACCGGCGACGACGGCAGAAAGGGAGGTTGATTGCCCACCCCGACGACGACAACCCGATCAAAAGGCCCGCAAGCAAAACTTGCGGGCCTTGTTTATTTTGCATTGCTTGGCACGGCCAGGGCCGCGGCGCTTGGCCAGCTTCGCCAGCTTGCCCAAGGGCGGCGACACCGCGCGGCCCCGCACTCTTGCTGAGAAATGCAGGCTAATTCTACAGCGCTACCTTGGTCGCACTCACTTCCGTAAAATCAGGTGGAGACGTGAGTTGCGTCCGAAAGGACGGCGCATCTACTCTCTTGTGGCAACGGCCGTTTCTGTGCAAGGACTCCCAAGGGGGGGTGTGAGCGCTTTGCACAGAATACTGCACAGAAACGAAACGCCTTCCCAGCTACGACTTTACGATACTCGGACGATCAAGGTAGCGCTGTAGTACTAATTGTTCACTTCGGTTTGACTCAATCAGAACATGCGCTAGAATTGAAAAAGAACGCTCGGCAGGGCCGCCGAGCCGGAACGTGTCCAAGGAGAGGAGGCACGGCATGTGGTATTACAACGCCGATCACCCGCTGCGCCGCTATTTCTCCGGCCTGACCGAGCACGCCTTCGTGGACAGCCTGGGCATGGCGGACCCGCATCTGATCGATTACCTGTCGCTGTTATTGGCCCGCTTCGTGCACATGAACGACCATATTCGCCTGCAGGCCGGCGCCGGCCGCACGGTCGAGCAGGTGGCCGACATGCTGCTCGAAGCCGCCGCGCTGCCCACGGGGCGCACCTGCCGCGAAGTGCACCGCCACATTGGCGACTTCACGCTCTTCTGGACCGGCGTCTATCCGGAGGCGCTCAAGCGGCTGCGCTCGCTGCTGCACAAGGACCACTTCATCAACTACTGTGAACAGGGCAAACGCTCCTACTGGATCGCCAGCACTTACCACGACAATCCCTATGTCGAGGAAGCCCCGGTGCTGCGCCGACTGAGCGAACACTTCGAATTGTGCGCCTGGGGGTTGAGCCAGGTGCGCAAGGAATGGGAGCAGCGCCCGCCGGAAAACCCGGTGGCACTCCAATGAGCTGGACGCAAAGAACCTGGTTGCGGGCGAAGCCCGCGTTAAGCAACATTGTCGTCGAATAGCCTTCCAAAAGGTGTTCGATGCTCGAATGCTGCCGATACTTTCCGAACGAACGCCGAGAGTGAACCTCTCGGCGTTTGCTCATTCAGGGCCGGCGAAAAATCGAACCAAATGAGGATCGACGGTTTTGTCGGCGCGGCCAGACGACATAGTCCTCAGGATCGATTTGATCGAGCAGGTCCTGGATGTCGGCGAAGATGAGATCCATGGAACGGTCGGCGGCACGGATATCATCCGCACCGAGACCTCCCGCGAGCACATCGTGGCCCGCACCACCGATGAGGATATCGTCGCCCTGATTGCCGCGCAGAATGTCGTTGCCGGCGCCGCCTCTCAACACGTCGTTGCCCGGACCGCCCTGCAAATAGTCATTGCCTGATCCGCCATTCAGGTGATCGTCAAGAAGGCTGCCAACGAGGCGATCGTTGCCTTCCTCGCCGAAGAATGCAGCCTTCCATTTCAAGCCTGCGCTATCTTCCATGATGACATCATCGTTGCCCCGGCCGGCATAGACGAAGATGGTCTCGCCATTGCTGTAGTTGTACAGTTGGGTCTGACGATTGACGCGAACGACGACCTGGGGGCCGTCGGGCCCCACCTGGCGGCCGATGCGGATGCGATCATTCCGGTCCGTGCCATGGATGATAATGCCATCCTCGTCGGCGACCAGATCGCTGACGGGCTGCCCGGCGGGTAGTCCGCTCCCCATTGCCGGCCCCCAGTTGTCTCCAGCGTCGAGGCTGCGAAACACACCGCCGACTGTTGCCACCAGAACGACACTTTCGGGAAACACGCCGTGAACTGTTTGCAAGCCTGTCTCGACGCTGGTCACGGTGTTGCCGCCGAATGCTGTTTGGCCTACGACATCCCAGCTGGCGCCAAGGTTGCGGCTTCGAAAGAGACCGATCGCGGCGCCACCGGGGACCGAACCACTGCTGCGGTCCCCCGTTCCGGCGAACACAGTTTGATTCGTAGCATCAAATCTGGCAAAAGTGATAGCACTGATGGCCAGCGATGAAAACTGATCCGTCAGGGGTTGCCAGCCCGGAGCGGCGGAGTTTCCCGTCGAGGTCTTCCAGATGCCGCCATCCACGGCCCCGACGAAAATGACATTTGAGTTGCCGGGCTGCGCGGCGATGGCGCCGACTGCTCCGGTAACCGGGTTGCCCGGCAGACCATCGGTCTGGCCGTCCAGGATCGGGCCTGGCCCTTGCTCGGTCCAAGTCGGGATGTTCAGCAGGCTCACCGCCGGCAGCCAGCGATCCTCAAGAGTCTCCAACCGCGGCCGCATCGTATGCGCGTGTCCGCGCCGGCGCGATGCGGCACGGGAGGGAGTCGCGATGCTGGTCCAATTCCGCATTTCACGCAACCAATCGAACATAGTAGATCTCCCGTGTTGTGTGTGCCGAATGCTCTTAAGGTCACGCCTCCGCCGTCAACGGCCTCCAGCACGCCAACTCGCCAACCGCGTCAAACGGGTCGGTTTCGTGAATTGCTGGCTGCAAAAGCCGAGGCGATGAAGACCAAGGCTTGGGAAAGCCGGACCTACTCTTGCCTCACCAAACATGCATTTACCGGTGCTCGCAACGTTGCCAGGCCCATTGTTCGATCACGGGCGAGCGGTCCCGGCATCAATCAATGGCCGCGGGCCTTTGCTTCGGAACAATCGGACGACCAGGTCGCCGCCGGGGCGGCCGTCGCCGTTCCCATCGAGTGCAACGCCGCTGCTGCGAATTCTGCGAGAGGCAACGGTTAGCGTGGACGATGAAGTCAGGTCGCCGCCCAAGAGACGGAACCTTGGGTCGGCAAAGGTCAACGTCGCCACGGTTTTGCCGCGAACCGTTTGCGTTGTGACCTGGATTTCGACGATGGCGCCGTCACGGCGTCGTAGCACGAACGCGCCTGGGTCTATGGTCACCTGGCGGTCGAAGGAGACCGCAATACTGCCGCGATTGCGCGGGTTGCTTTTGTTGAATACAACGGCAATGATCTTGGGCGGCTGAACAATGGCGGGAGCGCCGGGATCGACGATCGTGCCGTTGGCCAAGAGATCATTGTCGCCGCGCTGGCCGTCCTTGAAATGAAGGATGATCTTGTTGTTGAGGAACTCGGCGCCGGTCGTGTTGTCAAACAGGAATGAGTGCCAGTGGGGGGTTGGATTGCTGGCCGTGCGACCGAACTTGAAGTAAGTGTTCAGCCCGGCAACGCCCTGCCTCGGGATCAGCTGGACCGTCGTCGCCGCGCCGGATGCGAGGCCCAGCACCTTGAAATCGAAGAACCCGAAGGGGAACGATGCTCCGGCCGGCACGTCGCCCGGCGATGGATTCGGCGTGGTGTGCACATTAGCGAGCGTGGTTCCCGGCGGTGACGCGAGAGTAACGAAAGAGCCGTTGACGGTATTGGGGAACGATGCCACGTTGGCCTGCTGGCTGTCGGGAATGCTGTCTCCGTTGCCGTCGAAGTTCGCCTCGACGCTGTCGGCAATACCGTCGCTGTCGGCATCCGGCTGCACGAAGATCTGACGGGTCACGGGGTTAGCGGTCACGCTGTCCTTGAAGCGTGCGGAGAGGCTCACGGTGAAGATGCCGACCTGGGAATAAATATGAGCGGCGCTGGTTCCACTTGGGCCGTTCACGGTCTGGATATGACCGTCGTCCCAGTTGACCTGGAATGTGAAGGTGTCCGTGGGAAACGACGCAGCGACCGCGAACGTGAGGCTGACCGTCTGGTTCGCCACTCCCAGGGCGGGACCTTGAATAGCGGCGTTCAGCTCGAAGTTGCCGAAATCACGGTCCGGCACGTTCGCTCCGCTCGTTAGTTTTACCGTGTAGCTTTCCTCGGCAGGACCGGTTTGTGTCCATTCAGGCCGGCCAAGTTCCCGCACGCGGTAGGTTCCCGGCCCCAGGTCGGCGAAGGTGTAGAAGCCGCCGGCATCGGTGTTGGTCCAGGGCTCGTACGGATCGCGCTGTCCATTGCCGTTGGTGTCCAGGTAGACCAAACCATACGCCAATCCCGGTTCGCCGGCATCGCGCATGCCGTCGCGGTCCAGATCGCGGAATTTTCGGCCGGTGATGGTGCCCAGCGCGAAATTGCCGAAGTTGATTCCGGTGACCGTCTGGGCAGAGCCCACGGTAATTTTGTGAACGGACTTTTGCACGGTCAAGGTTTGCGCGGTGGCATTGCCCACCTTGTCCACCGCCGTGAGAGAGATCAGGTTATCGCCGTCAAGAAGTGGAATGTCGCCGGCGTACACCTGACCGGCGACGATCTCTTCCAGCAAGAATCCCTGAGTGAGAACACCGGTACCGCCTTGTACCAGCGACCAGGACACCGGTTGGCCGGGCGCGATGCCTGCCCGGTCATCTGTCAAGCTAACCTGAACATGAACGGTAGGCGCGGTCGTATGCAGAGTGCCATCCACTGTCCGCACTCCCGGCGTGACGCCATCCACGGTCATCGTCGGCCCGGCGAAATCGTATCGCACGCCCAGCGGGACGGTTCGTGTGTTGCCCACACGGTCGCTCACGGCGGCGGGCAAAGGGACGATGGAACCGGACGTGATGGTTTTGTGCAACTGGGTTTGGCCCAGCGTGAAGACTTTGCCAGCTCCCACCGGCCCGATGTCCGGCACGGCAATCGAGGCGGAGCCTACGCCCACCTCGGCGTCCGCAAACTGGAAACTGATAGGCGTATTCGGGCCCACGACGGTGCCGCTCGGCGAGTTGGCCAAGAGAAACGGCGCCTGGTCGTCCACTAGGACCGAGACGCTCTGAATAGCCGACACGTTGCCGACCAGATCGCGGGCCCGGAAGTACAAAGTGTGCAGGCCGGGCGTGAGATAATCGACGCTGAAATCCACACCGAACAGGGGCAAGCTCGGCGGAGACGTCTGCTTCTTGATGACCGATGTCAATCTTCCACCCAGAGTTCCCGCAGTCTTTTTTACGTGAAAGACCTTCGGATCTCCCAGCCTTGGATCGTCCCAGCGCATCTCGATTGTCGAGGCATCGTCAAAGGTGACGACGACGCGCTTGTCCCTCGCCAGATTCACGACCCAATCGCTCTCGTTCTGATTGAGGATGGGGTTTGCCGTTCCCAACTGGGAGACGATGGTGCTGTTGCGCAGCGCCGGCGTCTTGGTGTGCACCGTGGAACGCCGGACGATCTGGGCGAAATCGTCCGGGCTCTGCACATCTTCCACCTGAATGGACATCACGCTTGGAAACGAATTATCATCGATACGGAAGAACGCGCTGCGGATGGCCTCGCGCCCGCCGTTCTGATTCATGGAGCGCCAATCGAGGCGGAAGAGCCGTTCGTCGAATAGTGAGAAAGGCTGGACCAGGTTTGCGAAAGGCGTGGCGACCGAGACGTTTCCGGAGCCATCCATGGCCGCAGATTGCCAATCGGAATAGACCGGGTTTCCGCCAGCGGGTAGGCGCACCAGGCGGTACTCCACTCCGGCCGGGTTGACCGTGAACTGCCGGCCGAAAAGGTCCTGGAAAGTGCGGGCCTCCGGTCGAAAACGAAACGTGGTCTTGCCATCGACCAGAAAGGTGCGGCTGTTCAGATTTGCGGACGGAACCGGCCCGGATAGTTCCAAACTGGTTACCGTGGTCATCAAGGTTTCGACGAGGGTCTCGCCGACGGACACCATCTCGCCATGGCTCGATTCTTCCTCAAACAGGTTTTCCAAGATGTCATTATGATTTCGCTTCGCAAATCCCTGCAGAGCTTTCATGTAGCCGCCGGCCTCTTCCGTCAGGATCTTGGCGCTGGTGATGCTCACGGCCATATCGTCCGGCAGCACGCTCAGCTCGCTGAAATCAGTCCCGTTACGAGCATGGAGCGTGGCGTGATCGGCGGCGGCGACTTCTAGGGGTGGGGCCAGATTGACGAACTTCGGCGGGCTGCCCAAAATGCTCGGAATCATGCCCGCCTCACCCCAGATCACGAACTGCTGGGCATTGAGATTGGGTTGCCATACATCCAGGTTGTTGGTCACCGCTTCATAGGGACTTAGATCTTCCTTTACCTTGGGAAGGCCGGGTAGCCCGCTGAGAGCGCTTATGGTTGGTTTGACCAGGTTCAAAGCGCTCCCCAGTATTTCCAGCGCGAGGTCAGGAATGAAGGACAGCACGGAGCCGCTGACATCGAGCGCCACGCCTTTCGCAGTAGCCGCCCAGTCCTTGAGCGTGTTCATCACAGAGTCCAGGACATTGCGCACCTCGCTCGGCTCGAGAAGGCCGTCGATCCGATCGTTGACGTGCATAACCGGGCCAATAAGGGCCCATTCGAGCGCGTCAATGATTGGTTTAGCTTCCGGTCGTTTGGCCAAGAAAGCCTGAAACCAGGGATCGCCGAAGGTTTCGTGCGTGACGGGAACGGCAGGATCCAGGAACACGGAGGCCAGTTTGGCCAAGGTGCTGCCGCCGAAGGGCACCGCGGCATAGACCACGTTGGCCACCCGCTCCGCTTCTTCCTGGGACCCGCCTTGCTGAAGCAGATCGAGCATAGCCCGGACATCCAGGCCGCCGGCACTAACGTTGACAAAGTTGACCTGCGGCAACCCGTTGAACTCTCCTCCGGAGTTGAATTCGTCGCGCAACAGGTCTACGAGATCCTGTCCATGATATTGGGCCTGCCCGTTCTGGTTGTAATCGCTGCGAATACTGCGGGCCGCAAAGCCTTCCCAAAAATCCAGCGCTGGAATCCGCCAATTGCCGGTCGCATCCAACACGGGAACGACCACGAGCATGTCGAGGAGATTATCCAGAAAAAACTTGATCGGATTGGGAAGGTTGTACGGGTTGTAGTCCGAGATGGGAGAGTCGATCCGGGCCGGCAGACGCAGGAATTCCGGCGTGCTCAGGACCGCGAAGCCTTCCGCGGCGGTGGCATTGGGATTGCCGTCGGTGCCGGCCCAGAATTGTATGCCAAAAGTTTGGATGTGGGCCGAGCCGGGAATGAACCCGACGCCGCCCGTGACATCCGCCAACGTCTCGAAATAGGGCCCGCCGAAAAGGCCCCAGCCATGACCGTCATCCTTGAAGCCGTGCACGTAGATCACCGGCAATTGTTCAGGCATCCCGTCCTTGACAGCAGCGACGGTCAAGGTGGAGTCAATCGCTGGGAACGTAATGACGTTGACGGGACTATCTTCGACAGGCGAGATTTCCGGAAGCGCTACAGGCGGAACAGCGGCCCCCGCGGATAAGGGTGGCAGGAGCGATCCATGTCCCGGTTTGTCCGGCGTTGTAGTCGGCACCGGCACAAACACCGGGGCCGTCGGTACCCATCCCTCCTGCAACACCTCGCGAACTTCATAGTTCCCGGGCACGACGTTCTCAAAAGTGTAAATGCCGCGCTCGGTTTGCGGGTTGATGGTCCCGTTGCCATTCAGGTCGACGCTGTGCGTGACGCGTGTGGCCAGGACGGCACCGGTAAGCGGATCGACGAGCTCAATGGTCCAGCCGTCGAGGCCGACTTCACCTCCGTCGCGCACGCCGTTGCCGTTCTCATCTTCGAACTTCTGGCCCTTGATGGAGCCGGGAATGATCGGGTTGATCGTGACGATCACCTTGGCCGCGGCGATACCGCCGTGGCCGTCGTTGATCTTGTAGGTGAAGGAATCGGTACCGTGGAAATTGGCCTTCGGCTTATAGCTAACCGCCGTGCCTCCGCTTATGACTTCCACGCTGCCGTGATCGGCCTCGGTCACGCCGGTTATGGTCAGGACCTCGCCTACATCTGGCAGCGTACTGTCGTTGGCCAGGACATTAATATTAACCGGCCCGCTATTCTCCATCATGGCGATTGGATCATCCACAGCCGTGGGGGGATCGTTGACCGAAGTTATCGTTACGGTGACCGTAGCGGTGGCGGTGCCCCCGTGACCGTCACTGATCTTGTAGGTGAACGAATCTGAGCCGTTGAAGTTGGACGCGGGCGTGTAACTTACCTTGGTCCCTTCGGCCACGATCAAAACGCTACCATGCGCGGCCGACGATACGGCTATGACGGTCAATGTTTCGCCGGTATCCGGGGCAAAGCTGTCATTGGCGAGTACGTCGATCACATTTGCGCCACTATCCTCGAGCACCGTCGCAGGGTCGTCCGCAGCGACCGGCGAATCATTGACCGAGGTTACCGTGACCGTGGCCGTGGCGAATGCGACACCGCCGCGACCGTCGCTGATGCCATAGCTGAACGTGTCGACGCCTGCGAAACCGGGGCGCGGCGTAAAGACACATTCGCCGCCAACAACAAACACTCCGCCTCCGTTGGCGGTTTCCGAATCGGCAAACAACACGGTGATATGATCACCGTCGGGATCGCTGTCGTTGTCAAGGACCGGGATGCTGACGGCGATATCCTCGGTGGTGGTCGCTTCGTCGTCCACGGCAATGGGCGGCTGATTCACCGTGACCTCGAAGGCGCCGATATCGGCGACGGGACCTTGGGGCCGGGTTATCCCCCGCTGGTCGGTGGCGGGGCTGGCGGCGCCCGTGATGGTGAAGTTGTCGATAATGGCCGTGCTTGCAGGCGTGTTGAAGGATAACGGACTTAGGAAAACCTCGATGGTGACACGCTCAGCCGGGGCCGGATCGGGGCCGGACTGAAGGGTCTGGAATCCGCTGCCGCTGCCGTCGTTTATCTCCAGATAGGCGATGTCACCGGTCCGCCGAATGCGCAGGGTCGCGGTGTTGCTCGTGTTCCCTACGCCGTTGAAGTCGCCTCCAATCGTATTGGTGTTGACCTGGTTCGACCTGACGAAGGCGATGTAGGCAGTTCCGGCAGAATTACGATACGACAAGCCAAGTTCGGCAAACCCCAGGTTAGACCGGTCCACGTCGACCGTCGCCGTGAAGTCGCCAAACACCTCGAAGGCCGTGCGAATGTCGGCGCTGCCGTTATCCGTGCCTGCGCTCTTGGAAAGAACCGCTTGCCCATCGGAGAAGGCAACACTAAAGCCCTGTGAGACCTGCAGCGCGAGGTTCGGATCGAGTGCGTCGTCGGCGAAATCCTCGACAAGAGGAAGACTGCCGGGCAAGGTGGGATTGGCCGCATCGATGGCTGGGCTGCCGGGGAGCAGGGCGTGCGTGAAGGTGGGTCCGCCGTTTTCGGCGAGCGGACCGAGTCCCGCGGCGCCGCCGATTAGATTGTGGTCCAGGGAGGCGATGGGGTGATACAGGTTGGCCAAGTCGCGGTCTGTATTGGCGTTGTTTCCGGACAGGATGCTGTTGCGCACGGCGATGGCGCCCGGGGTGGGCGACTCATTGAAGAAGCCGCCGCCCCAAGCAGCGGAATTGCCCGTGACGGTCACGTGATTCAGGTTTGCATGACCGCCAGCGTGGATTCCGCCCCCCTTGCCGCCGGCCGTGCTCCTGTTGCCGCTGACGGTGCTGTTCTTCAAAAAGAGATTGTCGCCGCTCTCGATGCCTGCCCCGCTGCCGCTTTCCGTGGTGTTTCCCGAGAGGGTGCTGTCGGTGATCGTCAAGGAACCGCTGCTGTTGAAGTTAACGCTGTAGATTCCGCCGCCGTCGCCCGAGCCGGTGACGTGATTGTTGCGAACGGTGCTTGCGACGACCATCACGTTGCTGGATAAGGTGTCGATCCCGAGGCTGTTGTGGATCCCCGCGCCTGCCAATGCGGTGTTGTCCTCGATGGTGACATGATCGAGCGATGCCGTACCGCGAATGTTGCTGATGGCGCCGCCGCTCTTGGCGCTGTTGTGATCGAAGATGCAATTCGTAGCGTTCAGGGTGGCGTACCCATTGGAGACGCCGCCGCCCTCGGCTTGCGGCGCATTGTTGCCGGTGATCCGGCAATTGTCCAGCGTGAGGACGACGCCGCTCGGATTGGAGCCGAGTTGATTGCCAAGCCTAATTCCGCCACCTTGGCCGGCCGTGTTGCCGTTCTGGATGGTCAGATCCTTGATCGTCACTTGGAAAGACGGAAAGCCGATGATGTCAAAAACACGGTCGAGCTGATTGCCGTCGATGATCGTCACGTCCGGGCCCGCGCCGCGGATGGTAATCGGAACATTGAGCCCCGCGCCGCCGCTCGAGTCGAGATGGTAAAGGATATCAAGATCCCAGTTGGCGCCGTAGAAATCCCCGTCCGGGGACCCTGAGTTCGGGTTGGCGATCACGTCCTTATCTAAAACGTAGGTGCCCGCGGGGATGTCGATGGTGATGCTCTCGGTGTCTGTGCTGTGGTTTGCGGCCATGACGGCCTCGCGCAGGCTGAGCAGCCCGTCGTTCCCATCGACGGCATCAAGAGTTGTGGTGACATTGAAGACAACCGCCGGCGCCAGGCGATCTTCGAACAATTCGAGCCGAGGACGAACGCGGGGTGTCTTGCCGATGTTTCGAGCCATGGCGATTTTCTCCTGATCCCGCAGGCAAGCTGCGGTACAATGGCCCGACCAGGCCTGGGCGCGCACGTTGAGCGCCGGGGCTTGGCCGGGCCGGTGAGGACTTTGCTTGGCGGCATGGACTCACCGGCCGCCTTGTTGCGTCACTTCAAATTTTCCTTTGCCTTGGGCTCCAAGAGCGCCGCGGCTTCGGTTCGCAGCGCCTCCAGCACGAACATTTGATTGCCCATGCGCTGCGCCGTCAGCGTCCACATTTGTTTGGCTTTCTGGTGACAACCCCGAGCCTTTTCGGCTTGGCCGGTCTTGGAGTACGCTAATGCCAAGGCAAACTGATCATAACTGTTGGGACCGGGCGGCAGCGTGGCGGCGTGTTCAAGCGTGGCAACCGCGTCCGCAAAGCGATCGAGCCGGTAGTAGGCAACGCCAAGGGTCGTTCGATAGCCGTGGTCACGCGGGTTCGTCTTCATGATCTGTTCAAACACTTGCAACGCCTTCTCGGCATCGCCATGAGGCGCTGGCGCGTACAAACGAATCTGGGCGATGCGGCCGTCGGCAAAGCGATCCTTGGGGTTTTGGGTCAGCTTGCGCCGAGCCTCGTAATCAGCAACGGCCGCCTCCCAGTCGCCGCGCAGAGTGCGAATCTCTGCCCGGCCGACATAGGCGCCGCTGAATTCTCTTTGTTCGGGCGCCAGTTCGATCACCTTGGAGTAATCCGCGAGCGCGTCGTCGAGTCGTTGCAGCCGCGCGAGTGTTTGGGCCCGCTCCAGGCGCGCCTGCAAGTCCGTCGGGTTGCGTTCGAGGACCGCCGTCAAGCGGACCAAGTCCGCGTGCAGCGGTGCGTTCGCTATGGCCACGGCGGCGGGTTCGATGCGCACCGCGACCGTCGTCTTGTCGCCCCGCCGAATGTTGACCAGCTCCTTATGAACGAGTTTGCCGTCCTTGGAGGCTTCCAGCCGGTAATCTCCCGGTCGCAGACGGATCTCCTGCGGACCCGCGCCGGTGATGCGCACGCCGCCGTCGCCTTCGATCGTGACATTGATCTTGGGATCGTTGACTTCGATGATCAGCGTGCCGTCCGGAACCACGATGCGGATGATGGTGACGGCGAGGTGCGTGACGCCGGTTGCCTCGGTGATTCCCAAGGCAATGGCGACCAGCAGCGCTGCAGCGGCGACTACGCGCCACGGTCGGCGGCGTCGAGCAGCCGGGCTGCTTGTCCAGCGTGGCGCCGGCACGCCGTGGGGCTCTCGAAGGTGGGCGCCATAGCCCCGCAACAGCTCGGCCACTTCGGCGGCAGTCTGGAATCGATCGCTCGGTTCCTTCGCAAGCAGCTTGTCGATGATCTGCTCAAGCCAAGCGGGGACGTCGGCATTGATTTCTCGAACGGGACGGTGCGGCTGTTCGCAAACTTTCTTGAGCAAGGCCAAAGTGGCCTCCGCGTGAAAGGGCGGTCGCCCGGTGCACATGGCGTACATGACGCCGCCCAAGCCGAACAGGTCGGCGCGTTGATCCACCGGTTCCGCGCGGGCTTGTTCGGGCGCCATGTACGACGGCGTGCCGGCCACCACCCCGCTCTGCGTCAGCGAAGCGTCATCCCCAACACGGGCCAGGCCGAAATCCGCGATCTTGGCGCGGCTCGTCGGACCGTCCAGCAAAATGTTCGCCGGCTTGATGTCGCGATGAACCAGGCCCAAAGCATGAGCGGCCGCGAGGCCTTGCGCGATCTCCATGCCGAGGCGCACCACTTCAACGATTGGCAGCGGCCCCTCCAGCGCCAGGCGCTCTTGCAGCGCGCCGCCGGGAATATGATCCATCACCAGGTACGGCAGGCCCTGGAACTCATCGACGGCATGGATCGATACGATGTGGTCGTCGCGCACCGCCGCTGCGATCCGCGCCTCGCGCGTGAACCGTTGCCGCGCCGCCGGGTTGCGCGCTAGCACCGGGGCGAGCACCTTGATGGCCACCGTGCGGTCCAGCGTCGTATCGCGTGCTTGCAAGACCACGCCCATGCCGCCCTGGCCAAGAACCGACGCGATCTCATAATGCCCGATCCGACCCAGGTGACCCGGCGCTGCCGTCGGTTCGAGCGCTTCCAGGATTTCTCGGTCGGCAAGCAGCGCGGTGGGCGTCTCGTGACCTGCGCCGCTCAGTTTCTCCAAAGTTCGGCGCAGACCGGGCTCTTCCTCGGCCGATTCCGTGGCCAAGAGCGCAGGGGCTGTTGCCCAGTACGACGTATCGGCAGCGAGGGTTTCGAGCTGGCGCTGACAGGAATCGCAATGCTCGAGGTGCGCTACAACGGCAGGATCAGGTCTCACGTCGCCATCGTCGAGAAGCGCGACGAGCGCGGTGAAGTCGGGACATGCCTTCGTTGCGGTCATCGCGGAGGTCCTCGAAGCGTTCCAGGGCATTCCTCGCCCTCGACGGCCTGAATCACTTTTCGCAGCCGGGCCATTACGCGGCTCTTGGCAAGATGCACGGCGGCGACATTCAGCTTCAACTCGGCGGCGACTTCCTTGGCCGCACGACCGGCGACAGCGGTTTGCCAGAATGCTTGCCACGTCGCTGCCTCGACGCGCGGCCGCACTTGCTCGGCCGCCCAGGTGAACAGGCGGCGTTCGTAATCGCTTTCCCACAGCGTTTGTTCTTCCTGGCTCGCCGGCTGTTCTTCGAGCAGTTTCTGCATGCCGCTTGCGCCGCTGCCCTGGGTTTGCCGCAACCGCTGCGCCCGCAGATCATAGATTTTGTGGTGCGTGACCGTGCACAGCCAACGCCGAAACGAGCCCTGACCGGCAATCGCTGCCAGCCGTCCGGCGGCGGCGCCCACGGCGCGCAGCACTTCCTGGGTGACATCTTCCGCGTCGGCCTCTTGCAGACCGCGCCGGCGCGCATAGCCGTATACCAGCGGCGCATAGACGCCGACAAATTGCCGCCACGAATCGGCGTCTTGGGCATCGCGGATGCGGACGAGCAAACTGACCCGGGTGCTGGGCAGGTCCGCCATGGGCCGCCTCTAACAATACATCTTGGAGCCAAGCTAAAACCTATCACGACTTGTAAGAGATTTTGCTGCGCGACGCCACGAAAATCGGCTGGGCAAAGCGCCGTAACGACTGACGGCGCTGATGCGCAGGCAGGAGGCAATAGGCATGAGGCAGGAGGCAGGGAGTATTTTTGATTCACTGCTGTCTGCCAACTGCCTACTGCCTCCTGACGGGGCTCGCCTCCAGCCAAATCCGGTGCAGATAGATCGTGCGCATCCTCTGGGGCTGGTCCAGAAAAAACTGGATGATCCAAACATCGGCGAGGTCGAGCGGACGTGGGTTGGCTTTGGGTGCGATCGCCGGCAGGCTAAGCCGGATGAGGTGCTTGCCGGGAGCGTAGAGCCGTGATTCCTGATAATGGGTAGTTTCCCCCGGATCGCCCGAGCCGCTGCGAAGCGAGATCACGAGTTCGAGGGGCTCATCTGCCACGGTGAAGGAACAGCAGAGCGAGTGGTAAGCGCTCAAGTCGCGCCGAATCGGCCGCAGCGCCCCATAGGAATACGGCTCTGGTCCGGGGAAGAAATCGAGCCGTCCCGCCCAGGCGCCGTCGTGGCTGACACGGGTCAGATCCGCCTGCCGCCAGCGCCACCGCAACAGCTCACGCGCGCTGCGAAAATCGGCGAGTATCGGAAAGGCCTGGGCTCCTTCGCAAGCATCGACGAGATAGGGAACCGTGTCGTAAAGCGGCCAAGCGAGCAACCCGGCCAACAGCAGCAGGCAGCCGACCGCATGCCAAAGGCGGCGCCGCCGCTGCCAGCCGGCGATGCCCGCGGCCGCTGCCAACGAAGCGAGGACGCCTCGGAGAAAGTCACCCACATCGCCCGAGCGTCCCACGTACTCTTGAAGCAACTCCGCCATCCCAGCGAACGCACACGCGGCCACGACCGGCTTGGTCAAATGCGGGCCCAGCCAGCGCCAAAACACCAAGGTTAGCCCCGCGAACAGCGGCACATGGCCCAGATCGAAACCCTTGCTTTGCCAGAGGCCGCGCCAGGTACCCGGCAAGGGGACGAGCAACAATCCGGCCGCGAGGCCGATCGACAGCAAGACAAGAACGGTGTTTTTTTCCCGCACCTTCCGATACCAGGAGGAGAAGAGTAGAGACATCACCGAGATTATTGAAAGCTGTAAGGAGTCACAAGGCAACAGAAGGCCACGGGTACTATTGGAATCCCGCGAACGAGGACGGCGTGATTTTCCTTTTCATGCCATGCGCCGCCCATTACGATCTAGGTGTCGCTCGCCCGGGAGAAGCCGCCCATGTCACACGCCGCCGACCGCAATCTGCTGTTTGGAATTCTTGCGTTGCAGATGGATTTCATCACGCGCGATCAATTGGTGGCCGGCATGAATGCTTGGGTGTTGGACAAGACGAAGCCGCTGGGCGAGGTCTTCATCGAACAGGGCGCCCTCGACGCGGACAACCGCGCCTGGTTGGACGCCGGTGTCGAACGGCATCTTGCGAAACACAACAACGACCCCCAACAAAGCCTGGCCGCTCTTACCCCCCTCTCCCCCTTGGGGAGAGGGGCCGGGGGGGAGGGGCGGTCCCTTCGCGAAGAACTTGATCGTCTCCCCGATCCCGACATGCAAGCGACCCTGTCACGTGTCCCCATGGCGCATGTGATCGACGATCCCTCCGCCACACACTCCTATGCCGTCGGCGAATCGACCTCCGCAGGGGAACGGTTCCGCATCCTCCGCCCGCACGCCGAGGGAGGCTTGGGCCGCGTTTCCGTCGCCCGAGACGAGGAATTGAATCGCGAGGTCGCCCTCAAGGAGATCAAGGAACACCTCGCCGACGATCCCGGCAGCCGCGGCCGCTTCCTGCTCGAAGCCGAAATCACCGGCGGCCTGGAACACCCCGGCATCGTCCCCGTGTATGGCCTGGGAACGTATGCCGACGGCCGCCCCTTCTACGCCATGCGCTTCATCAAGGGCGACAGTTTGAGAGAAGCGATTGATCGCTTTCACAAGAATTCATCCGCAGATTTCGCAGATTACGCAGATAAGAAGAAGTCAGCAGCTCTCAAATCTGCGAAATCTGCGAAATCTGCGGATGATTTCTTCGGCCTCGACTTCCGCAAACTTCTCGGCCGCTTCATTGACGTTTGCAACGCCATCGCCTATGCGCATAGCCGCGGCGTCTTGCACCGCGATCTCAAGCCGGGCAACATCATGCTCGGCAAGTACGGCGAAACGCTCGTCGTCGATTGGGGCCTCGGTAAAGTCATCGGGCGAGCCGAGTCGCGTGAGCGACCGGGTGATGGCGAAGCCACGCTGCAACCCGCCTCCGGCAGCGGCAGCGTCGAGACCATCGCCGGCCAGGCCCTCGGCACGCCCGCGTACATGAGCCCCGAGCAAGCCGCAGGCCGGCTCGATCTGCTCGGCCCGGCCAGCGACGTTTACAGCCTGGGCGCGACGCTGTATTGCCTGCTCACCGGCCGGGCGCCGTTTGAAGGCACCGATGTCGGCGTCATGCTGGCCAACGTGCAGATGGGCGAATTCCCGCCGCCGCGCCAGGTTTGTGGTGCGGCCGTCCCGGCTGCACTGGAAGCGATCTGCCAAAAGGCGATGGCGACCAAGCCGCAGGACCGTTATGCGACGCCGCGCCTGCTGGCCGACGACATCGAGCACTGGCTGGCGGATGAACCGGTGGGCGTCTACGGCGAGCCCTGGTCCGTTAGGACCGGGAGATGGGCGCGGAAGCACAAGGCCATTGTCACCGGCGCCGCCGCGGTGCTGCTGGTCGGGATTGTCAGCCTGATCGCCGCAACCTTCATGCTGTCGCAAGCGAATCGGGATTTGGCCGATGCGAATGCGACGGTCACGAAGCAAGAGGAGGAGACCAAGCTCGCCATAAAGCCGTATCCCCTCATGGTGCCCGAGAAGGGTGGATCCGCCAAGACGCGGACTGGATCCGCCTAGACGGGGTCCAGCGCGGGGACCGGCTTTTCGCGGAGGCGGAACTTCCGCAATACATCGGCAAAGTGCCGCTCGTGGATCAAGAGATTACTGACCTCGAAAGCCTGACCCGGCGCTACTAATGTCTGGCCATTGTCGTGGATGAAGAGATCCTTCGTAGGGTCGTTGGGTGTTGCAAATTGATCCCACGGCTTGAAGGTTGCTTTGGAGGCCTTCGCGTTTGGGTGGAAGTGGGGCCAGGCCGGATGGACGACGTGTGGGGGATCTTCTGCGACCGGCGCGTCGTCGATAAGCTCAAGTAGGTAGCCGAACCAACTCTCCTTGTTGATTGTGTTGTTTGTTACCTTGGCCTGGAAAATCAAGCGCAGGCCACCGCACACCTCCGAGTTCATTGTTGGTTTTTCTGTTTGTGTAAAAGTAATCATGGTTTCCTTACTATCAAGTCGATCAGTGGTTTCAATCAGTGTACCAACTGTATCGTTCGGCTTCGTCTGGTCGTCAAACTCCAAAGTCACGGGAGCGTCGAATTCCACTTTCCACTTCGTACCGGGCAAGGTATCGCCGGATTTAAGCTTAGTCACAGCGGCTTGGACAGTCCCGGCGATTGCCGTGAGGACAAGAAAGATCATGACGATTACGATTCGAAGGGCCGGGGAAACACGGTAGTTCGTCATTGCCATTCTCCTGAAATCCTGAAATCAAATGTCCATCGCGTCCGTGTTTACGGCTCCTCTGCTGGTATTCGACACTACTCGGCAGGTTCGAACGGCCCCCCCCCCAGGAACTGTCACTCGCAACCGGATTTCAGTCGCGCATCCAAATGTTGGGGATTAGCAACGGCACCCCGCGCACTTCCTTGTTGTCCGGCAAGGTTACGGTGAGCTCAACATCCCCGACATGTGTCTTATCCGGAACGCGCACGGCCCCCGCCAAAACGAAATCATCAGGATCCTTCGGCGCAAGAAAGCCGCTTGCGCGAAGCCCGCGACCGCCCCCGCCCTTCTCAGAGAATTCGACCTCGATGGTCAGCCGGGGCTGGGGCAAGACCTCGCTCGGTCTGTAGAGAGCGAGAGCATTCAGGCCGGGGGTGCCCAGGAATCCATTCAGGTAGACCTCCCAGCCGCGGCGCAGTTTGTTTTTCGGCCCCAAACCGACCTCGGTCTTGCGCCACTCCCCGGATAGTATTGCGCTTGGCGGGCTCAGGCTCAGGGTCACCGGCCCGTTCAGGTGCACAATGGGCGCATCAATGGACCGGTCGGCGAACTTAAAGTAGCTCCTTTGCTCGCGCTTGCCTGCGATCAAGATACTCAGGGAATCCCCGTTCCTCGGGCTGGCGCTCACGATCAAGGACGTGTGTTTCGTCGTACCGCCCTGCTCGACGATCGCGCCGACATAGAAAGCGGTGGAGAGAGGTTTACGCACGAACCATTCCCCCGCCTCCCCTAATTCACGGTTGCCGTTGCGGTCCACGTACAGTATGTCGCCGTCGTGAACGAGCCAAACGCGCGTCTTGGCCTCGGAGCCAAAGACCAGCAGGCAGTACTTCGGCTGCCCGGTTAGATAGATAGGTTCCTCGAGGATTTTGCGTTCGATTTTCGTCAGATCAACCGTCTTCCCAGCCGCACCCTGAGAGGCGGTTTTGGCCGGTTCCTGCGCCCAGGTTAGGGCTACACCAAAGGCTAACGCCACTAAGCCTGTCAGTTCACGCGGTATTCTCATCTGTTTAACCTCCCCTCGCAGAAAAGTTGTGGAGCGCGGAGCAAAAGAGAACCTGATCTTCGCTGTAACGTACAGGCCCTTGGATACGTTGTCAAGCGTTTTTCCGGGAAGAAAAGACCGCCATGACGGAATTGGGATTTTCTCAAACTACCTACGGCGGACGCAACCGTCGAAGGGCGGTTTTTTTGATGAACCCGTCGGAGGGTGCCGGCTGGGGCGCATGACATCCTCTCTCGTGGGTTGCTCACCGTCTCGCCATACTGGTACATCCGAGGAGTGACCTCACATCGCCTGATCCCGCCGAACACCGGCACCACGCGCTCCAGGCCGACCAAGAGAAACAACCCTTCACCGCCGTCTGTCGCCTTGGCCATGCGATCGCGGCGCGGCTGCGCTTGCAGGTTTCGCCCTGGGATCCCGCCGGCGCCGTCCACGTCGTTGCCAACGGTTCCACGCCCGTCGCCGCCCTCGCCGGCTGGCACGGTCTCGATGCCGGCCGCCGCGCCCAAACCGCGTTCGTCGACGGCGCTACCTTCGCCGGCATCCTGCTTCACGACAGCGGCCGGTCGGCGAAGGGGTTGGTGGTGCGGGCGCAGTGGGCCGTGGACCAGTGGCCGGAGGGTTGGCAGAATCACGAGGTGCTGGGCGGGGCGTTGTATCGGGCGGGGGATTTCAAGGGGGCGGTGCGGGAGTTGATGGAATCGCAAAAACTGCGCGGTCAGGCGGCCAACGTAGGACAGGACTCCGCTCCTGTCCGAACAACCGGACAGGAGCGGAGTCCTGTCCTACGGCCGAGCATCTGGTCCTGTCATTTCTTCGCCCTGGCCCATCACAAGCTCGGCAACAAGGACCAGGCCCGCGACTGGTTCGCCAAAGCCGTCCTGCCCAAAGACGCCCCCTGGGAAGACGCGATGATCGACCGTTACCTGCGCCGCGAAGCGGACGCGGAGTTGGCCGAGCCGAAACGTCCCGCACAGGATTCCAAGCACCGGCCGAAGTGAGGAAACAGCAGTTAGGAGTCAGGGATCAGGAGTCACGAGTCGGAAGCCAGCGGTCACAAATCAACGCTCAGTTGGACTGTGGTTTCTCAATTGGTCATATCAAGTAATACAAGTGGCAACGTTGCCAAATACTGGCCACCTTGCGGCTGCAAGGTTGCCAAAAGGTGGCAACGTTGCCAACCCCGAAGCAAAGCCAAATGGGAGGGTGCGCGCGTGTAATGCAATCCATTCTGGGGCAATTCCACTAGTGCTCTGTCACGCATGAATTGATGAGTCGCCAGAAGTAAGAGCCGCGCACGAAGTAAGCGGCCCACTCGCAGCCGCTTACTTCGTGCGCGGCTCTTGTGATCCATCATTCGACGTGTGACATA
>Ga0209726_10001191_pt1 | contig 43172 bp, 51 predicted proteins | sample Subgrocontami54m_FD_187453 | JGI IMG/M metagenome (GOLD analysis project Ga0209726, IMG submission 187453) | Subsurface groundwater microbial communities from S. Glens Falls, New York, USA - GMW46 contaminated, 5.4 m (SPAdes) (version 3) | ecosystem: Environmental > Aquatic > Deep subsurface >...
TAACCGTGGGGAAAAGTTCAAGGTGCGTTGGCGACCGGCGCGGCATAAGCGCGACGTGGCGGCACGTCGCGCTTACGCCGCGACGCTCGCCATGTCAAACCCACAATTTCACGCGCTCGCGCAGAATCGCCGGCAGCTTGTTTTCGACAAGCCGGCGCACTTCCTGCGCATGATAGCGCGTGCTGAAATGAGCGCAAATGATCAATTCGTTCTTGAACCGGTCGGCGCGCTCGATGAAATCGTCCAGGTGCATGTGCCCGAACTTGTGGATCTTCTCACGCCGATGGTTCGGCCGGATGAAACTCATCTCCGTGATGAGAATCTTTGCTTCGTAGGCCGGTGGATAGTTGTCCAGGCCAGCGGGACTGGTGTCGCCCGTGTACGCCAGCAGCGGCGTGCGCACTTCGCGCGTCACTTCCACGCCTGACAGCCGCAGGTCGCGGATTTTGTCGCCGGGCAGGCCGTAGTACTCTTCCTTCAGCTTGTTGCGGCGCTCCCAGACGAGATAGCCGACCGACGGAATTGTGTGCGTGGTGGCGAAAACCGTGACCACATGTTCGCGCGACAGGTCGATCTCCTGGCCGGGCATGACGCCGTGCAATTGGCACACCATCCGGCCACGATCGAGCCGCTGCATGACCATCAGCAGGCGCTTCACGTCTTCGATCGCCGGTTCGGGCAAATAAATGTGCGGCGGCTCCATCTTCATCATGCGGCGGCGGGCGATGTAGACCGGCAAGGCGGCCATGTGGTCCAGGTGCGTGTGCGTGAGCATCCAGGTCGGCGTGCCCATGAAATCCCATGGCTGGGCGCCGAGGTCGAAGCCGATCTTCAATTCGGGAATGCGCCAGTACGATTGGACTGCGGCGCGTGAGTACCCTTCGACGGTCATGCCGGCGTGGTGATGGGTCAGGAAGGGGGCGTTGTCGACCATGGGGGGTGGCTTGCCGTTTAGCGCGCCCAGCACCCCACACGATTGCGTGGCGCACTGGGTGCGCTAAACGGTAAACAAATCCTCTACTTCGGCGGCGCCGATGCCTTCTTGCTGAAATCGCCGGCGCGGATGATTACGAACCTTTTAGGAGAGATGTGTTTCGTCAGCGCGCGGTTCACGTCGCCCACTTGCAATTCGGCGATTTGCTTCTCCAGGTCGGCGTAATACTGGAAGGTGCGGCCCAAATACAGCCCCTCTTGCAGCATTCCTGCCAGCGAGGAATCGTCGCCGCGGCGCACGACCAGGTCTTGCAGGTACGATTTCTTGCCGTCGTCCAGTTCGCTGCCGGAGATGCCGTCCTTCAAGATCTTGCCGACTTCTTCCAAGGCGCCGCCGTCCACCTTGTCGATGTTCTGCGGATTGCAGATGGCGTAAACGCGGAAGAGCGTATATGGGTCCTCGGCGTCGACTCGCAAGCCGGAACCGCAGCCGTAACACAGTCCTTCCTTCTGCCGCAGCCGATCGATGAGGCGCGACGAGAAATTGCCGCCCAGCAAATGGTTGCCGATCAGCAGGGCCGCGTAATCCGGATCGCCCTTCTTGAGCGGAAAGGTATGCCCGGCCAAATAGACGGCGTTTTCCTTGTCGGGCGTGTTGATGTTCTCTTTCTTGCCCGCGACCTTCGTGTTGGCGGTTTCATGAATCACCGCGAAGGGATGCTGGGCTTTCCAGTTCGCGAAAATCGTTTCCAGTTGCTTGGTCACAGCCTCGACATCGAAATCGCCGACGATGACGATTTCGCCCCTGGCCCCGAGCTGCTCTTGGTAGAGCCGCACAATTTCCTCGCGCTTGACCTTGTTCCATCGGTCCAGGCTCTCTTCGAGGGTCGGACGATAGCGAATATCGGTCTTCGCATAGGGATTCAGTTGCCGCTGGAAGGAGTTGCCGGCCAGCGCTTGTGGATCGGTCATGCTCTTGCTGATGGATTGAACGTGCTGGCGGCGAATCTCGTCGAACTCGTTGTCGGGGAAGGTCGGCTTGCGCAGCACTTCTTGGAGCAGCTCCAGGACCGCGGGGAAATTCTCACGCTTGCTCTGCCAGCTCACGCTCAATTCGCCGAGCTGGCTGCTGACGTCGAGCGACGAGCTGAGCTTGGCGAGCAGATCGTCGATCTGCTGGCGCGTGTATTTCTCGGTGCCGCGCTTCATGAGCGAGCCCATCAAATCGCCGGCAACATGCAGGCCGGCCAGCGATTTCTCGTTGCCGAAATGCAGCACGACTTCGCCCACGACGGTCTCGCCGCGGGTCTTCTTCGGCAACAGCGCGACCTTCATGCCGCTCGGCAACGTGAAGCGCTTGACGCGTGCTTCGATGTTCGCCGGCGTCGGGTCGAAGCCCTCGCCCGCGGCGATCGCCTTGCCGCCCTTGTAGTCCTTGACCAGCTCGGCGACCGACGGCGCTTCCGGAATCGGCGCCCGCGCCACCTGCTGCGTCGGAATGAAAATGCCGACCGTGCGGTTGGGTTGCTTGAGGTACTTCGCCGCCACCCTGTTCACATCGTCGGCCGTCACCTTGCTGATGCGGTCGCGCTGAATGAAGAGCATGCGCCAATCGCCGGACCCAATCCATTCGCTCAACTCCAGGCCGACGCTCTTGCTTTGCGCCAGCGATTGCTCGCGGAACGACAGGTATTTCTTCACCGCGCGATCCACTTCCTCTTTGGTGACCGGTTTGATGGCCTCTAGTTCTTTGATAATGACATTTCGCACTTCCTCCGGCGGGACGTTGTCGCCGACGTGTGCGGAGACGTCGAACATGCCGGGATCGTGCCAGTTCGAGCTGCCGACGGTGACGCGGGTCGCTTTCTTGGTTTCGACGAGCGCCTTGTACAAGCGGCCGGCCGGCTCGTCGCCGACGACCATTTGCAGCACATCGCAAACCGCGTTGTCCGGATGAGCGGCGGCCGGAATGTGGTACATGACGCCGACGACCGCGACCTTACCGACGCGCAGCAAGGTCACCGAGCGCTCGCCGTCCTGCGCCGGCTCATCCGTGTACGTGTTTTGCAAGACGCGATTCGGCCGCTTCATCGAGCCGAAATGTTGCTCGATCAGCTTGAGCGCCTTGGCCGTGTCGTATTTGCCGGTGACGCTGAGCACGATATTGTCGGGCTGATAATACTTGCGATAGAAGGCCTGCAAGTTCTCGATCGGTACGCGCTCGATGTCGCTGCGGTTGCCGATGGTCGATTTGCCGTAGTTGTGCCACTCGTAGGCGATGGCCATCATGCGCTGGCTGAGGATGGCATCGGGACTGTTCTCGCCCATCTCAAACTCATTGCGAACGACGGTCATTTCCTTGATGAAATCCTCACGCTTGATGAAGCAATTCAGCAATCGATCGGCTTCGAACTCGATGCCGAATTCCAGGTTCTCGTCGGTCGCGGGCATCGTTTCGTAGTAGTTGGTGCGGTCCACCCAGGTCGTGCCGTTGGCCGACTTGCCGGCGCCGTGCTGTTCCAGGGCCCGGTCCGGCTGCAAGAACTTCTTGCTCCCCTTGAAGAGCATGTGCTCCAAAAGGTGGGCCATGCCGGTTTCGCCGTAACCTTCGTGCCGCGAACCGACGAGGACGGTCATGTTGACGGTGACGGTGGAAGCGGAGGCATCGGGGAAAAGCAGGAACTTGACGCCGTTGTCGAACTGATATTCGGTGATGCCCTCGATCGTTACGATCTTCTTGGCTTTCGCATCCTGCGCGGCAAGCGGGGCAAAGCCGGCAAGCAAGGTCAAGGCGATCAAACTTGCCAAGAAGTAAGAGATGCTGCGCTTCATTCCCTGATCTCCTGCGGTCCGATAGAAAGAATGGTCCCTCATGCCCAGCATTGTACGGCATGCGGGCAATGCGGAAAACGCGGAAACGGCGGAATCTGCTGCGTATCGTTGTGTATTGACTTGACGCGTGCCCTGGATTCGGGCATATTTCCCTGCCCAGGTTTTTGCGGGAGGATTCGCCATGAAGACAACGACGCTTTTGATTGGCGGACTGTTGCTGGCTTCGTGCGGTTGCAGCACCATGAACAACACCGAGCGCGGCGCCGTCACCGGCGGCGTGCTCGGCGGACTCGCGGGCACCGTCATCGGCGGCATGAGTGGCCATCCGGGCGCGGGCGCGGCCATCGGCGCCGGCTCGGGCGCTCTGCTCGGCGGACTTGTCGGCAATGAAGAGGACCGCCACGACCGCCGCGTCGCCGCCCAGGTTGCGCGCACGGCGCTGTCCGTCAACGACGTGGTGCAGATGTCGCAACGCCGCGTCGGTGATGATTTGATCGTCAACCAGATCTACAACTCCAGCATCGCCTTCAACCTTTCCAGCCAGGATGTCATCTATCTGCGCGAACAGGGCGTCAGCGAGCGCGTCATTAGCGCCATGCAAGCCCACCGCGGCTATCGTGTCGTTCGGCAATCCGGCGTCGTCTACGTCGATCCGCCCCCACCCCCGCCGTTCTCTGTCGGCGTCGGCTTTGGGTACGGTTACTATCCGCACCGCCATTGCTGGTGATTCGCCGATGTAACCTGTTGCCCAGCCCAAACCACCAACCATTTCTGTGCAAGATGCTGTGCAAATCACTCACACCCCCCCTCGGGCTGGAAACGCACTGCAACGGGTAAATACGCGCTTGCACAAATAACGGCTAGTTCATGACTTACGCCACACCTGCCAGTCATCGAAAGCAAAAAATGACTCGCGGCTGCGTTGACGATGGATTACAATCCAGGCACACGGGGCAACAACCGTTTTGTGTATGGATGCGGCGATCCGCCCGTTGACGCGTTGCGAGGCCGACTCTCATGCCTGACCCACGCTCCTACCTCACCAACCCCGCCGAATTCCGCGACGTCAGCCGGGGCAATCCGCGGCCCCACACGCTCAAGGGCGATGCGCTCGTGCAAGCGCGGCTCACGCCGGAGACGTGGCGGCTGGAAATCGTCAGCGACGGCACGACGACCATCCAAACGCCGCGCTGTCTGGAGAAGAACAACGCCATCGACTTCGCGGAGCTGCAAAACCTCGGCAAGCAGCACGGCAAGAAGTTCCTGAAGGCGATGCAGTGCCTGAACATCGCGGTGCCGCTGGGCCAAGGGTTGTGGGAAGGCGTGCCGCTGCGTGAGGTGGTGAAGCTGGTCGGCCGCGTCAACAACATTCGCCGCATTTACTGGTGGGGCTTTCACAACAACGATCCGAAGCAAGTCTTCCAGGCGTCGCTGAGCTATTCGCAAGTCTTCGAGACGCCGCCGTGGGACCTTGGGCCGCTGGTGGCGTACAAGCTCAACGGCCAGCCGATCCCGCTCTTGCGCGGCGGCCCGGTGCGCATGGTGATCCCGTGGGCGCACGGCTTCAAATCGACCAAGTGGCTGCACCGCATCACGCTGACCAACAACGTCGCCGCCAATGACACCTACGCCAACGGCAACAACGAAATCGAATCGTACCTGAAGACGGCCGCATATTTGGAAGACGGCCCCGGCGTGGTTCGCGCCGGCCAACCGATTGACGTGAGCGGCACCGCGATGGTCGGCTGGTCGGGATTGAAGCGCGTCGAATATTGGCTGCGCCCGGACGCCGGCAAACACGGCCAGCTCGCCGACGACGATCCCGCCTGGCGCGGCGCCCGCTGGCTGCCGTGCACACTCGACGGCCCGCCCGCCAACTGGGGCGGCCAGCTTCTCGACAACGTGATGCCGCGCGACGTGTGGGGCCTCGATCCCAAGACCGGGCGTCCCAAGGAATGGCCGATGCGCTTCAGCGTCGTCCGCTGGTCAGTGACGCTGCGCGATTTGAAGCCGGGGACGTATGAGTTTCGAGCGCGTGCAGTGGATTTGAACGACTTCGCCCAGCCGGAGCCGCGGCCGTATCAGAAGTCGGGGCAGAATCCGGTGCAGGTGCGGCAGATTACGGTGATGGCGTAACTCGCGCTATTTGGTCTTGAAAACGCTGAACCCATGCCACAATATGAAATTGTCGAAAGATCGGTTCTCCGCCAAACTTGTGGAATCGGCTGGTCTTTGTGGGGCAGACATTCTTGTCTGCCTGCGTATTCAGCGGCTTCAGTGGCAGACAGGAATGTCTGCCCCACAAGAATGGCGCAGCACCGAAAGATCAAATGAGGAGCGAATCCATGGACCGAGAAAAACTTCGCCTGCTATTGCGGCAACAACCATTTCAGCCGTTTCGCGTCCACTTGACGGACGGCCGAACATACGATGTGCAGTTGCCCGATATGCACATCCTTGGGGAAAAGTACATCGCCATCGGCTTTCCCGAGCCGAACGTTCCGGATCCTGCTGTTGACCATTCTGAAATTGTGTTCTTGTCGATGATCTCACATGTCGAGTTACTGCCCACGACAGCTGAATCTGCTGCATCGGCCGGGAGCTGAACCGTGGAATTCAAAGACCTGCGCGAGCTGATCAAGCGACAGCCATTTTGCCCGTTGCAATTCCATCTCACCGACGGCGCGACTTTCGAGATTCGGCATCCCGACATGGCGATGCTTGGGCGAACAGCGATCACGCTCGGCATTCCTTCGCCGGCGGAAGGGGAACACTGGGCCGTTGTGCCATTGTCATCCATTCTTTGGGTCGAAGTTATCATTGGCATGTCGTGACCTTTACTCTCCCATCGCTCGCGCCAACTCCGGCTTCGTCACCTGCAGAATCTCGCGAATCACCCGACGATCTTCTGTGCCGAGATGATCGAATTCGTGGCTGTAATCGCGACCGCCAAGCACGTCGTGCATGCGGCCATAGACATAAGTCTTCACCGCCTCGGGCAAGGCATCGAAAGCGTTCGAGTAGATCAAATAGCTGCACGGATATTTGAACAGCCGTTTTTCCAGATCGAAGTCGCGCAACGATCGCCCGTGGGCGTCGCGCGGGCCGCGGCGGGCGAACTCGTCCGCGAACGACGACGTGCCGCGCACCTTCGCCGTCAGCGGCGTCTCCTTGCTGAAAAGCAGATATCGCACAAGCGGTTCGCCGGCGTTTTTGATGCGGCGCAGCGTTGTCTCCGAACGATAATCGGCGGCTCGGCCCAGTTCGCGGTTCAATTCCGCTTCCTCGTAGAGAGCCAGGCGCGTTTGCAGGTTGGCGCGGGCGATCAAGTTGTGCATCTCGGCTTGATGTTCCAACACCATCAAGGCCACCAAGTCGCTGTGCGGCGTCAGATAGTTGGCGATCGTGAGATGGGTGCGCAGCTCGATGATGTTCTGACCCACGCGGTTGTCGATTTCCTCCGGCTCGCGCTGTCCATGCACCACGAAATTGCCCAAGTGTTTCTGCCCGCCGTGCGTGCCGGTGACGTACCAACCACCCCAGCGCTGTGCGAAGGCCGTCGTCTGATCGACGCGGAAGCTGCCCATCGACAGGATCGCTTGGCCGCTGCGATCGGCGTAAACCGAACGCACGAGATGGCCCGGCACGCCGCGCGTCTGCGTCGAGCCGTGGCATTGCAGGCAAGCATCGTTCTGCCTTGTGAATTTCGGCCGGGCGACGGGTTCTTGATCCAGCGTGTAGAAGACGGTGCCAAGATTCGGATCGACGGCGGAGATTTCCAGCACCGTGCCGTGCAGGCAAAAGCCAACGTACACATCATCATTGAAGTACAGCGCCCGCGGCGTTTTGGGTCCGATGCGCTCACGCTGCAAACTCGTCTTGGAAAACACCAGCACCTGCGACGAGACCGGCACCTGTAACGCTTGCAGAACCGAACGCAGATAGCCATGGTCGTCATCGAACTTGAGCGAAACGGCGCCGGCCTTCAGTCGCTCTTGCAAGCGGGTGATGACATTATTGGTCGGCGCGGTGCTGTACCGAATCGGCTCACGGTCGAACTCGTCGGCGTGTGCGGTTTCGGCACACTCCAAGAGCAAAGAAACCGCCGCGATTCCAGCAAAACATCGAAAAATCATGGCATTCACTGGCATGGGAATCTTCAAAGGAAGGCCGACATTGTGGAAGAGCAAGAACTATGCCAGAAGTGATCGAGCATTGGCGTAATAGACGCGTTCAAGAACGTCGGCCGGCAGATCGACCCCGCAAAGCATCGGTTTTGCAGGCCCATCGGCAGCGGCCTGGTAATCCCCATCTGCAATCGGACTCGGCCCTTCCCAAGCGCTTTCCCACAGCGTCCGCTGGCACCAATACCTGCTCACGTAATGCTCGCGATCCAGACCGTGGCGCGTCACCAGATCGCTGCCGAACAGAAAGCGGTTCGGGAAGCGCGTGATGAGCGCGCGAATGGCGTCGCGCCGGGGCGAGACTTCGCGCACCTGCCATTTCGTGGCGCTGGTGTCGATCAGCAGTTGCGGATATTTCTCCAGCAGCGCTTCGAGATGATCGGGATGTTCCGAATCGCCGCACATGTGGGCGCCGATCCAGGTCATGTCGGGGAACATCTGCATCATGCGTTCGAAGCCGTCGTACTGATCCGCTTTGGTGCCGAACTTGGCGGCGTCGGTGTAGACGGTGCGGAACCAGGCGTCGGGGTCGGCGACGTGGACCATGATGATCTTGACGCCCGCCGCCCGCGCTCGCTTGGCGGCCTCGATGCGCCAGGGAGCATCGACGAACAGCCCGCGCTCCCGGCCGCGCGGCGCCGACCAGAACTTGATGATCTTGACGCCGTGGCCCAGAAACGTGTCGAGCAGACGATACACGGTATCGTCCGGCTCGTCAGCGGTCTTCTTGGTGATCATGCCGTTGAAGAGAATCGTGTCGCCGAAACGCTGGCGCAAAGGCAGGATGTCGTCGGGGTAGCACATCGACACCGTTTGCTTGATGCCGAATTCGCGGCCGACTTCGAGCATCGTTTCCGCTTGGTCAATGCTGGCGCCCGGACCGCTGCCCTTAGGTGGGCCGCCCGGAGGATCATCGGGCCGCGTCTGTAGAACGTGGGCATGGACATCGATGATCGGCCCGCGGTAGAGCAGATGGCCGCGCTGGGCGTAGTCGATGCCGCTGACGTTGTATTCGGGGGGAGTTGGCGACATGTTTCCATTCTAGCGCGGCGAGCGGCGCGGCGTAAGCCCGCCGTGTGCGCGTCCCACGGCGGACTTACGCCGCGCCGCTCGCCAAAACAATTAGAACACGACCGGCTTGCCCAGCGCCCGGCGCACGACGGTGAACTGGCCGCCGTGCATGAGCGTGTGGTTCGCGACGAGGATGACGAGGTCGCCGAGCGTCGGCGCGAATTTCGCCATATCGCCCGTGTTCGGCTTGCTGAAATCGGCGTCGGTCAGGCGGTCCACATTGGCGATGGATGCAGCGCGGACCTTGGCGAACGCGTCGAGATACTGCGCCTTGGTCCGATAGCCGCCTTTCGGTCCGGATTGCGCCGTTTCCTTGCCGTAGTCGGTCAACACGAGACCGGTTTCCGGATAGGTCGCGCCCGGCAACGCCTTCATCAGCCAAGCTTCCGCAGTGATGAGGTGCCCGAGCTGCCAGGCGATATTGTTGGCGCTCGGCACCGGCCGCACCAGCAAATCCGCGTCGCCCAGGTCGCCGAGATACATGTTCAGCACAAATTGAGTCGAGGTCAGCGACGCCTTCAAAGCTTCTTTTCCGGTCATGGCTTCTCCTGAAAAAAGAGTGACTCTGCACGCCGCGGGATGAGCGCAGCGAATCCCGCGGTTCATTCCTTCACAAAACTGAAATGCAGCTCCGCGTGCCGGCAATGCAGTTGATTCCACTCGTCCGCGGTCAGCGGCCCAACCACGGGGTGCGGCTTCCGCGTTGTCGTAGTCTTCATGCGTTCGACGGCGCGACGCAAGTGATCGAGCGCCTTCTGCGGCTCGATCGGCCCAGATACCAGTTCCGTCTCGGCCTTTGCCGGCAGCTTGAAGCCAGCCTTCATCGGCTTGTACAAGAAGGCGCCCTTGAGAAACCAGCGGCCGATCACACGGACGAACCAGGGCGGCAATTCTTGAAAGCCGTCGATCGACTTGTCCATGGCGATCGCCAGGTGCTCGATGATTTGTCCCAGCGACCAGTTGCCGGTAGTGCCGGCGTTGCGCCGGACAGCGCTCGCGGCGTCGGCGAGCAACTCCTGAACGGAGTTGAATTTCAAATCTCGGCGCTGCGGCGATGCGGTCGCCATGTCGTCGATCCCCTGGATTGCCGTCTATTGTAGAAACGCGCCCGCGATTAGCGACCTTGCCCGGTTTTCGCGACTTTGCTAGGACTATTCAGCACACGCGCTTACCTGGGGGCTTGGCGAGCCGGGAGCGTTAGCCTGGATTGCGCACAAATACGGAGGGCGGGTTTTCCAACCCGCCCATCCTTGCAAACGCCATTAATCTGGGCGGGTTGGAAAACCCGCCTTCCGGCCGTGCGCAATCCAGGTTAGCGACCGGAGTGGAGGTTTTCATGATTCCCATCGATCTCAGCGGCAAGGTCGCCTTGGTCACCGGCGTCGGCGACAATCAAAGCTTCGCCTGGCACATCGCCCGCGGTTTGCAAGCAGCCGGCGCTCGGCTCATCTTCGCCAGCCACCCGCGCATGGTGAACATCGTCACCAACCTGCTCGAAAACGACAAGCCCGACGATGTCGCCGCACGCGTGCTCCCCTACGGCGCCGGCAATCTCAAGGCGGAAAAGGTCCTGGCCTGCGACGTCAGCTTCGACAGCATGGACGATGTTGACGAAAAGACGAAAAACGATCGCCGCTGGAACAAGCACGGCGACTTCACCATCAAAGGGATGATCGATCAAGTCGCCGCTGAATATCCCGGCGTTGATATTCTCATCCACAGCGTCGCCTTCAGCGCCGAGATCAAGAACAAGCTGGTGGACACGAGCCGCAAGGGTTACTTGAATGCGCTGAGCATCAGTGCTTACTCGTTGGCCGCACTGGCGCGCGTATGCGCGCCCCTGATGGAGAAGCGCGGCGGCGGGTCGATCGTCGGCCTGAGCTACCTCGGCGGCGACCGCGTCGTGCCCCATTACGGCGGCGGCATGTCCACTGCGAAAGCGGCCTTGCAGATCGACGCCAAACAACTCGCCCACAACCTCGGCAAGCAGAACATTCGCGTCAACATCATCTCGGCCGGGCCGTACGCGTCGCGCGCCGCCTCGGCGATCGGCGACATCGATCACATGATCAGCTACGCCGCCGAGCGCTCCCCCCTGCCGCGCGGCATCACGCCGGACGAAGTCGCCAACGCCACCGTGTTCCTGTGCAGCCCGTTGGCGTCGGCGATTACGGCCCACGTGCTATACGTCGATTGCGGCTACAACGTGATGGGGGTGTGAACCATCCCGTTTACGTTTAGCGCACCCTCCGCAGCGCCAAGGACATTGACCCATCACAGGATCCTGTTCGCGCTAAGAAGCTGTTTCAAAACGGGGACTGGCCCGTTTGCCTTGGGGGGCCTGTCCCCGTTTTGAAACAGCTTCTAAACGTAAACGGGATCGTTGATACAATCACCGCATGTCCCCACCCGCCGCGCCGCGCAATCCGTTCTACATCTTGTTGTTGCTCATCAGCTTGGCCTTTGTACTAACGGCGCTGGCGTATGCCGTGGTGCCGGAGCTGGAGCAGAAAGCGCGTGAGGCGGGCGAAGAACCGCCGCCGTCGCCGTTTCGCGATTCGCTGCGTGAAGACGGCTGGAAGTGGCTGCTCTACGAAGTTGGCGCGATGGTGATCGCGGGGCTTTTGAGCATGGGCTTGGATCGTTGGCGGCGTTATCGACAAGAAATCACCAGCGCGAAGCCGCCGAGCGAACTGCCATGACGAAAGTCGCTGGATTGGGTGAAAAGGGTTCGCTTCGCGCTTTTATTTCAGTCCTCGATACGGCAAACTTGGGCCCATCCGGGAAATGCGTGTAGGCAAACTTCCCTGCGAGTTTGCCAGTTTGCCAACTCGCCACGGGATGTGGCTCGGTTTTGGGCATGGTTCACAAATGCACACAGGCATAGGTGCTTTTCGAGACGACAGGATTTCGACACAGTTGGCACGCACTCAACTTCCTATCCCCTTGATCCATCCAATGTTACATCGAAAAAAATGTCGGCATCACATGACAGGCATGTGTAGTCCCTACAGCGTTCACTCTGTCACCCAGAAATGACAAGAATTGAACCATGCCGGAATGCGCATCTCGGCTGTGGAGGCAGGGCGATGTCGGCCTTGAAGCGACTGTGCCAAAGCAGTGGGCCACTTGGCCTAGTCGTGCACAGTCGTGCCCGCAGCGTAACTGCTGACCTGGAAATCTGTTGTGGCTGCCAAATTCGCGACTGGGCCACTATGCCACGTTTGCTGCACACACACGCCCTGGCAACGTTGCCAGCTTTTGGCAACCTTGGAAGTCCAAGGCGGCCACTTTTTGGCAACGTTGCCAACTTTTGGCAACCTTGCCTTCAGCGTTCCAACACGGCCGCCAAAGCGTCGGGATTCGCCGCGGCCACGTTGAACACGGTACGCGCAGGCTGGACCTGATCGCCCACGACGGCGCCGGCACGACGACCGCTCCGCAGCGCTTCTGGCCGCCGTCCAAGGCCGCGAAGTGGGCCGACGATCTACTGCGGCAACTGACCGAGCTGTTTGAACGGCGCTCGGCCCGTTCGGTGTTTGCCGACGAAGCTCTTCACTCGACTTGACGGGCGACTCGGCCATGTTAAAATCCAGGCAACTCACGGAGTTCCAGGCCATGACTTTGCAAGGCCACGTTCGCAACGGCGTTGTCGTTCTGGATGAGCCACTGGCGATTCCGGAAGGTACGCTGGTCCGCGTCGAGACCATGGAAACAGCCCAAGGAGATGCCCAGGGGGGGACGCGGCGCCAAGGCGGCCAGTATGCCGGCCAAATCTGGATGGCGCCGGACTTCGATCAATGGCCCGCTGACATCCAGGAAGCGCTGGGAATGACCCCATGAAGCTTCTGCTCGACACGCATGCCTTTCTCTGGTGGCTGACCGATCCCAACATGTCGCTCGACAGCGCGCCGATTCTAGCTGCTTGAGCTGAAACTTGTTTCGCAGAAAGGCAGGATGCCCACCCAAAGCCGTGAGCATGGCACCCGGCGCGCGGGCCGCCTGGTGATGGATTCCTGGATCATTCCGCCTTATAATGGCTAATCAAGGGAGAGAAGACATGCCTCAAACCACTTACACGCCGGCGGAAATCGGCAGCATCGGCCGAGAAATCTACCATCGGGACATTCGCCCCAAAGTCGAGGCCGAAAACGTGGGCCGGTTCATCGCCATCGATATTCGCAACGGCGACTATGAAATCGACGATGATGAGATGAAAGTCGTCGAGCGCTATCTGGCGCGGCAACCAGCTGGAGAATTGCTAGTCCTGCGGATCGGCTACAACGCCACTCATGCGCTCGGCGGCAGACTGAGAAAGGTGGTTTAATGATAGACGGTGCCGTCCTCCACGGACGCGAGGGGATTATTCGTCTGCGGCTCCATGGGCCAAACCAGACAACGAACGAAGTGGATGCTGTGGTTGACAGTGGATTCACCAGTTTCCTGGCTTTGCGTCCGGAAACGATCGCCGCGTTGGGGCTTCCCCGCAAGAACGTGGAACCCTTCATCCTGGGTGATGGCAGCGTCGTTGATCTTGCAACCTATTGGGTTGAGCTGGACTGGGATGGTGCCGTGCGCAGAGTGCCGGTTCAATCCGTCAACGACGCGCCGCTCGTTGGCATGGAAATGATGAGGAATTACCATCTCTCCATGGAGATTTGGAACGGCGGTCATTTGCAGCTGACTCCACGACGGCCTTGATCGACGCATGATGCGCGTCATCGGCGTCGTACAGGCCAAATACGCCGCCGGTGTCGCAGCTTAGGGCCATCGTCGGTCCTTCACGTCTTTGCGAATCAACTCGCGGGCCTTCACCGATACGTCGCTTCGGCCGCTGCGATACTTGCCGATTCCTTTGGGGCGCGGTTGCACCGTGGCGTAGGCGGCGAGGGCGGTGCGCACAATGTCCGCCTCGCTCCGCTGCTCCAACGCAGCCAGACGCCGGAGCGCTTCGGCGGTTTCGTCATCCACCATGATCGTAATCGAAGTCACGTGCATCCTCCGCGGGCCAAACGACAAACGAATCATAGCGTGGCCCGCCCTCCCGGTAAAGACTCGGCGGCCGAATACGCTTTGCCTAATCGCCCACGACGGCGCCGGCGGCAAGCAGTGGGAACGGCCACGACTGCGCGTCATTTTCCTCACTTGTTCTGTGGAACGCGCGTATCACATCCTGGCGTACACCGCCGAGATTGCCGCGAACAAAAATCGTCGATTGGTCTACGCGGCCACCCAGGACAGCTTCGTCACGGCAGAGGACCCGCTGCACGCGCCGATCTTCCTCGATCACCTGGGGAACTGGCAATCGCTGATCGACCTGCACCCCAGCACCATTTACACCAAGGCGCCGGTCCGCTTGACGCGACCGCTGGATTGTCCGTTTGTCATCGGGTAACGTGCCCGGCCGCCATCGGAACCCGGGAGCTGGCACGGCTATTACCCCGTGCCCCTTCACCCGACAGGGTCAAGGAGCCAGGCTTGCAAGTCAAAGCGTGGCGGCGGACCTTCCAATTCGCGTGGCACGGTGGGACTTGCTATAATTGCGCAAGGAGTTGTCAGACGGTCCGCAGCGACAAGTGGAACCACTTGTGATCATCTACATTTGGGGAAATCTGACCGTTGACAACTTCACTCCTCGCCCCGGAAAAGACACGGTTGGCCGGCCGGGGCAACGCCCCGGATTGTCGGCGTTGGGGGCGGTCCTGCCTGGCAGAAAGGCGCAAGGCGTGGATACGGACAAGCTCAAGCTGCCTCTGCGAGCTTTTCCCGATGATGTGGATCAAGGCGGAACACCGGGACATTTCGCTGTGGTGCCTGTCGATGAATCTGGCGAGATTGACCTCAGAGGCTTGGAGGCCTGGGCCAACCTTCGCGGCACTGGCCAGATTCACGAATTCACCCAGATACTGCTCGATGCCGTCGTGGAACCGAACGCGAAAGGGGCGTAAGCTATGACTCAGCCAGTTGCCCAACCAGCTGCCCAACCGGACAATTTGGACCGTCTTGCGGACTTGTCCCGAGGATCGGAGGTCAGTTCGGATTTGTGGACAGAAGTGCATGAGCAAATCCAAGGGCAACTCGCATGCCTTGAAAGCGAAGTTCGCCGACGAGTGGCGGGGGTTCGAGTGACTAACGGCCTGACAAAAGGCGACCGGTTTTATCTTTTCTCGTACCGTACTTTCTCAATGCCCGACAGCGGCCTCGATCCGGTCGTGAGCGGAATGACCTTTAGGCCGGCCGAAGAGGCGGTGACCGTCGACGCCGACGTGAGCGGTGAACAGACCGGCGATCACATATCATTTGTACCCAGCAAGACCGTGGCGAACACAAGGAACGAGTTATTGGCAGCGGCGGGCGAGTCGGCTCGGAAGCTGTGCCAGTCGGCCGACGCAATTGCGGCCGCACTCAAAGATGCATCGCGCAGAGTCGAGTGAGGAAACACGAACAGTCCCGCGCAAGCGATTAATCCGTGCCCCTTCACCCGCAAGGGTCGAGGACTCGGCTCGCAGGTTAAAGCGTGGCGGCGGACCCGCCTCATGCGACGACACACATTCGATGGGGCGGTTATTCGTGTTGCCAGGACTCGCAATAGCTATGTCATGCTGCACTGATTGAGGCGAACACCGAAAAAGCGGGATGCGTCAGTTGCGGCGGCTGAGCGATTACCAAAAATGACAGTTTGGAAGGTTGAAGGCTGTTACGGTTTCGGAAGGGGCGACGCTGGCTGGCCTCCAATGAAAAACTGTTGTTGGGGAATCGGTGCTGGAGGCGGTGCTGCAGACGGCGCCAAGAAGAAAACGCCGACAGCGATTGTTACGCCCAGTAAACCGAATACCGAGAAGAGAACCCCAAAACAGTCGGAATAGCTGTAGTGGCCAGTCCACCAGGTGAGTGGGTTGGAGGTGACTTTACCTATATCCCTGATTGCTGTCGTCTTGTTTTCCTCTTGGCCGATGAGCTTGAGGTTTTCCGGAACGGTCCCGACTGGGACATCCCGAGCGTCTTCAATAGTCCTTAAGGCGCCCTCCGCATGCCGGATCAACTCGCGGTTGCGTCGATCCAGTTTCCAGAACACAAACGAAAGGAGGGCAAGCAGAAGTCCCACTGGGAAAGCCAGCGCGGGAGTTTTCGAATCCTTCAAGTAGGCGAGCAGTCCCCCAAGAACGACGGTGACCAAGAGAAGATAGAAGTTGAACGTTTTCAGTCTTTGCTCAGCATGGACGGCAAAATAGTTCCATGCGTAGTCGTGCATGTCTTTCAGCAAATCTTGGTTCACTACCTTTGGCGAATCTTCGTTCATCGCTGTTGACCCCGGAACATGACAGTTCCCGTCATTGTAAGAAAGCATCATAATCGCTGTGCGCTTTGGAGTGAACGTCCGCGAGAACGGTCCAAAGGCGATCATCCGATTCGTCATAAATGTCGTCAGGGCCGCCGCTACTCCAAAGGGGATTGTTTGGGAGGGGATCTTCGCCCATCTTGACGTATTGGATACGACGCTTGCCAGTAGCTTGGGCGTGTCGGAGTTCGACCAGAACCCCGACACTTGGGTGAGCACTCTGGAAGGTAGGTCGCCAAGCGCATATGCAGTGGGATTGGTCTACTAGACGCAAATCTCGGTCTAGCACTTGTGACGAAAAATCGCCCTTTCGTGAAAGGCCAGCGCTTTTGAAGGGCTCAACTTCGATGGCGGGCAATTGAATGGGATACTCAATGTCATCATCAGGCCCCAACAGCTGTTCGATGGAAGACAACGGCCATCGGTGGTTGGGATCACGGGCATCGTAGTTGATTACACCATCCACAGGCTTCAACGTAGTGACGGGAAGTTCGTCGATGGTCAATGGATCGAAAGCCGCGCAATTACGGAGGGCTGCGATTCGCGCACGAAATGCATCGAGCAAAGCACGCGACGCGGCATCCTTTCTCGGTTCGGTGATTGGATACGACGTGTATAACCGCGCAACTCTCCGATGCAGGTTCGTGCCATCAACCGAAGCAAGCAGATTGGCAAGCATTGACACGCGGTGCTTGATCGCGACAAGGAAATTGGGGATGGAAGACGCGCAAGCCATCCTGGCAAGGAGATCCCCTATCATCAACTCTTCGGCTCGCCAGGTCAGAAGCTCAGCGAGCGCAAACGATACATAGCCGCCCTTGTGAACGCGGTAGCGAACGCATGGGGCATCGTCCACGAGAGTGATAATGCAATCGGGACGCCACCGAATGATGTCACGGAAATTGACGGCACACGAAGGTATTTGTCCCCAGTGGTAGACGAGGTGAACGCCCAGAAAGCAGTGATCGGGCTTCTCTTTCTTCTCTTGTTTTTCAAACTGGATAAATGCTTCATGCCACTCTTTTCGCTGCTCTGCTTGTGGCAGGCCTAGGAAACCCTGAGCTCCTTGGCCGCGATACAACGAATCCTCAAGGTCGAAAGCAAGGACGCGCGACCTGACCTTGTCTTCATTGTCGGCGATGAACTTCTTGAGACGCGACATCACGTCTCTTTTTCGGGTTCCCGACGTACCGGCGAAGAGGACTTTCATGGCAGGTCAAGGACCTTCCGTGCTTGAAAGCCTCCGTGCGGGGAATGAAGCGGTTACGCGCGACGCCGGGAAGCGAAAATATATGAGCCTGGTAACACCCGTTTCTTGTGTTTTATGAATTGAATCCAGATTCGTACGCCCTCCAAACGCCTGTGGATGCCGCCTCGATCGATGAGCAAGGGCATCTCGTTCTCGGGAGCGGCGACCTCGGAAGTCGGACGATACTCGATTCGCTCACTGTCCAACAATGACTGAGCCATTTGGCTATCTTGGCTGTCGTTGAGCACAAGTATCGGCGGGTCTACGAAGCGGATAAGCGGTTTCTTCGTCATTTTGCGTACGGGCTCCTTTTTTCCATTCCTTCGAACCATGACTCCACCCCTTTCTCCCAGGGGCCATTTTTTCCCAAATACACGCCGTCGAGTTCACGCGGCTCTCAGCATGACTTGGAAACCTGGCCTGCCTTCCATGAAGAGCTTCCTTTCCATTCCACAGCTCAATTCTAACATGAAGTGTACGAACGTTCAAAACCCATTTCTTCAGTCGGTCGTGGTTTGCAGCCGCCAAGTAGGTTCGTCACTCAGAAGCATCAGCCTTGCAAGAAACCCCGATTCGATCCGACTGTTGTACGCCGAAGAATCTGAAGTATCAAGCACAATCGTGTAAGATGCCCGTGTGCTCAAGCTGCTGACCGCACCGGTGACGAACGACCGCAGCCCCCGCTACATGGAGCGTGCCCTCGCAGCTGTCCACCAAGCACATCGCCTCACGGAACCGATCACCTTCCGTTACGGAATTCTTTCGGGGCGCGTCGGCCTTTCCCTGCAATTTGCCGATCCGCTGGAAGAGCTGGTCGCCGGGCCAATCGCCGCGAATGACCCGACACGAATTCAATGGCCCGGCAGCACTGCTTCGAGTTGCTCTTCGAGAACCTCGATGTAGGCAGGTCGGGGTTTCCTGCGAACCTGGACCCGATAGACCCTGGCGCCCTTCGGACCCAGAGCGCCGCGCAACTCAACGATTCGAGCTCGACCGTAGCCGGAATTCCGGATCTTGACGAGATCGCCGATTTGGAACGGATCGGTTAGGTTCTGCGTTGTCATCGCCAAGTCCCTGCTGTGCGAGCCTCACCAGGGGGCTGCGCCGAGGATGCGGAGCAATTCATGGTGCATTATATCGTCCAGAAAAGTCGCAAATCCAGTACAAGACGCGCGCCATGCCTGAATATCGGCCAAAACGAGGACCGGCGGTACGCCGGCCGGGGGTGGTGTAGCCTTTTGATGGGCCACCGCGTTTCGCCAGAAGTTCAAGTGCCCAAGGTGGGTCACCCTGATAGGATTCGCCGGATCGGCGCTGGCGAGGTCAAGCAGCAAGCCGAACCGCTCGAAGTCCTTCCGGATGTTCTCAACCGTCGGGTTGCTTATGTTCAGTTTCAATTCAGAGGCGAACTGCGCCTGGACGGTCGTCAACAGGCCGGCCGGCACGGCGGCGGCGCATATCTGCGAGCATTCCGAGTAGAGGTCCCGGCAAAATCCTTGAAAATGGCCGCTGAGAAGCATCACGTAGCCTTGCAGGCTCTCTTGAGCAAGCGGCGGTGGCCCAGGCAGCGCCGCCGAAACTACAGGCCCTGGCGGTAGGGCCGGCGGGGGTGCAAAGAGCGCGGCGCAATGCGCATCCGTATGTCCAAGCCGGGACATTCGATCGGTTAGCCAGCGAGTCAGGGCGGCCGACGGCATGACGAAGCCCTTGGCGCAACCAGTTTGGGTCGTCACGGAATTGTCGGCAGCAACATGTGCGTCGTCAATGGCTGTGCCGGTTATTCGTGGAGCCTGCACCCATGCTCAAGCTGCTCACCGCACCGGTGACGAACGACCGCAGCCCCCGCTACATGGAGCGTGCCCTTGCAGCTGTTCACCAAGCACATCGCCTCACGGAACCGATCACCGTCCGTTACGGAACTCTTTCGGGGCGCGTCGGTTTGTTCCTGCAATTTGCCGATCCGTTGGAAGAACTTGTCGCCGGGCCGATCGCCGCGAATTACCCGAATTGCACACTCGCGACGGTTGGGAGCCTCGACGAGCTACCGCCTGATTGGAAGACCTGGAGCGCCGAGTTGGAGCTGACGCCAGAGATTTTTCCGATCTTGCGGCATGCTCAGTTTGAGGATCTTCTGAACGGTACCTTCGCCGACCCGGTGAGTGCCATCCTTCGAGCCGTGAAACCGGAGGAGGGGATTGCCTGCTCGGTCGCGATCCATCTTGTGCCCGCCCGCCGCCGTCGCCATCGGACTGCGGAGCGAGCGTTCCGACTGCTCGACCGCGAATTCTTCCGGCACCATCATCGTCTCGCCGAATACTACGCCGAGCACATCACGCGCCGTCGGGGTTGGTTGTCGGCATGGATTCTTGGGCTTCTTGCCCGGCAATCACCCGGCGTTCGCGGCTGGTGGCCCGTCGTGTTCATTCTTCGTTTTCCCGCAGGAAGCCGATCTTGCCGCGGCGTTTCGGCTCCGGCGGCGGGGCCATGAGTTGGCGAATGGCAGCAGAACATTCTCCTGGTGACGGCCGGCTCGTGTCCGCCGGGGACGTACACGTTCGCCGACGGGCGGCCCCTCACCCCCGACCCCTCTCCCCCAAGGGGCGAGCGGAGCTATGAGGGCGACATGTTTCACTTCTGGAGCCTGCACTCCGGCGGGGCGCATTTCCTGTTCGCCGACGGCTCGGTGCATTTCCTGAGCTATGCCTCGGCGCCGATCCTGCCGGCGCTGGCGAGCCGGGCGGGAGCGGAGGCAGTGGGCGGTTGGCACTAGGCAGTAGGCAGTAGGCAGTTGGCAGTAGGCAGTTGGCAGTAGGTCGTTGAGATGGGCCAGCTGAAACTGATCGCTCAGACTTTCTTTTTGCGGCCGTTTTTGCCGTTCTGCAGACTTTCCAGCAACTCCTGCCATGAAGCCGCTTTGCGGATGCGCATGGTCAACTGCTCCAGCTGCTGAAGATCCGTGATGGCATGGATCGACTTCTTGACAGCCGGCGCAGGCTTACCGAGCAATTCCGCGCCGAGATGGAGCAGCAACTTGCGTGCTTCGTTCAAGGCGCCCTCGGTGCGGCCTTCAACCCGGCCTTCAACCCGGCCCTCCACGCGGCCTTCTTCCAGGACCGCTTGGTACGTTGATGATTCTCTCATATGTCGTCCTCCCAAAATCAATCGTCGCGCCGCCTCAGGATCAATTTGCAATCCCATGAGCAAATAGGTTGCGGCCCACAGAGTGTCTTGTTCCGACGGCGTTGCTTCCGTATCGATGCGACGCTGCATCTTGGCAACGATATCGGCGATCTTGTCCACACCGTCAGCGCCCAGCGGCGCCAGCGGCAACACGCCCAGACCACTGGCAAGGATCGTCTCAGCAGGCACCTGCCACAGCCGCACCGTGCGATAGCGAAAGGCCAGGCAAATCTCGCCGCTGGGCAACCGCACGTCCCAAGCATCAGTGATCCGCGGACCATCGGCGACCGGCGTCAACAGCACGAGGACCGTTTGCACCGGCAGACGATGCCGATGATACAGAACAGTATTATACCAAAACAGCCGCTCCACTAAATCGGCATCGTGGCCGCTCTGAAATTCCAGATGCACCAAGAACTCACCGCCGCGCACGGTCACCTTCAACGCCTTATCCACGGCAGCTGCGATGGCGGATACCTCGGCGTCCACGATCTCGACGCGTTCCACATCCGTGATACCCACAAACGCCAGAGCATCCAACGGATGCTCCTCGATCAGATGCTTGAAGGTCGCATCGTAGGGTTTGGACGCTTTGGCTTGCCGTTTGGCCATCCGATTCTCACACTTCGCCGGGGTGGTTCCATTCTGCCCAACTCGCCGGACCTTTACAACTGGCAAATCCCCGCGTCGCGTTCGTGACAAACTCTCTTGACGCCGGGCCTTTCCCGCTTAAGAATGTTGGGAGAGACCATCCCCGTAATCTCGCTTGCAAACTCGCTTTCGGAGGTCACGTTCATGTTGCGTCAACTCGTTTTGGCCGCCGTGGTGCTGGCATTAACCGTTCCCACCAAGGCCGCCACCCCCCCTTCCCCCCCTTCCAAAGGGGGGGACATAGGGGGGGTGCGCGGCCATTATGTCGAGGCCCGCAATTGCGACGTCTGGACCGGGCCGTGCTTCGCCAACGCCGACTTCAACCTGACCGGCAAGAACGCCGTCATGGCTTGGCGCGTGGACCAGGGCCAGTTCAACAACGTCGATCTGCAAGGGCTCAGCGTCGCGGCCGTCATCGTCGCTCATAACACGCTTGGCCTGGACCAGACAGGGCCGGCGAAGGCAGTGCTGATCGTCGATCAACGTGCCAATGCCTCGCAGCGTGAAGCCCTCGTTCGGCTTGCCAAGCAACAAGGGGGCAAGCTGCTCGAGAACGTCGTCAGCGTGCAATCGGCCAAGGTCGAATTGAATGCCTGCGAATGCAAGAAAGACGCTTGCTACGAGCTGAGCGCCGGCGCCGCCCGCATCAAGACGCGCTGCCTGGATACTCACCATGACAAAGTGTGCGGCAACGAAACCGCCTTCCATCCTCCGCTCACCCAAGGCGTGACGGCGAATCCCGCCGGCGTTGTCGAACACGTCTACCGCGGCACCGGCCTGGGCCAGACCTGGAGCGATTTCGAACGCCGCGGCGCCTACGTCGGCACTTTTGAAGTTCGCTAGACCTTTACTCCCCTCTCCCCCTTGGGGAGAGGGGTTGGGGGTGAGGGGCGGTCCTGCCAAATACTCTGCCTCCTTCGCTAAGCCGCAAGCGGCGATTCGTCCTCCGCGGTCAATTCTCGGAGTCGCACCATGGTCAAGAGCTGCGCTGCCTTTGTCTTCATTTTGTGCCTGTTGCCCTTCGCCGCGGCGCAGAACACCAAGTTCTCCATCAAGACGGCTGAAACCGCGGCGCCCAAGGAACTCGCCGCGCCCATTCGAAAGCTGCTCGCCAAGACTTCGATTCAACTTCTCGATGCCGGCGGCAAGACCATCGGCGAATTCTGGTTTCGCAACGAAATCCCCGCCGACGCCACGCAAGAACAAATCAAGAACGGCCTGACGTATCGCGAGATTCGCCAATCCGAAGTCCTCGGCGCTGTCCGCTTCGATCAGGACTGGACCGACTACCGCAAGCAAAAGGTGAAGGCCGGCGTCTACACGCTGCGCCTCGGTTATCAACCCGCTGACGGCGATCATCAGGGTTCGTCCGATTTTCAGGAATTCTTGGTAGTGATCGGCGCTGACAAGGACAAGAACACGGACCTGATCGACTTCAAGCACCTGGCCGAAACGAGCGGCAAAAGCATCGGCACCGGGCATCCCGGCGTGTTCATGCTGGCCCCGAACGAGACGCCCGGCGCCAAGCCCGACATTGCTGCCCGGCCCAAGAATCACTGGGTCATCAACACCAAAGGCGAGATCGTCGTGGGCGGCAAGAAAGTGGGCGCCACATTCGGCATTGGCCTGAACGTCGCCGGGCATGCGGATTGACGATGCTGCACCGGATATGATTCTTGCAGATATGCAACGACAAGCGACCGAATGGGTTCGTGCATTCTTGCAACGCTCATTCTTCGATTGACAGACTACCCATTTTTTGCGACAAAGCACTTCCTTCACGTGGCGTGATCGATCATGACTTGGCCATCTCAAATAGGTTAGCGTGAGCCACCTGATTGAATCCTGGCCGAACGCCGCTGATCGGGCCGCGACAAGGATGTTCCATGGCCGTCAAATCGCCGATGGCGCGGAAGATGTTGGGCTTGCTCGGCGCCGTCGCCGTGCGCTGGTGGCGCTCGACCATTGATTGGCGCGCGCTCTATTTCGATCCGACGGTTGACCCCGTTCATCCGCGCCATTCGCGCCGATTCGTCTACGCCGGCTGGCACGAAGTTCTGCTGATGCCGGTCGCCCTGCGCGGCCATCGCAAGATGTTGACGCTGACGAGCGATCACGGCGACGGCGAAATCATCAGTCGGGCCATGCACCATCTGGGCTGGAGCGTGGTGCGCGGCTCGACGACGCGCGGCGGTGTATCAGCCCTCATGCGTATGCTGCGCGACGACGACCACTATCCGACCTTCGCGCCGGACGGTCCGCGCGGCCCGCGCCGCATCATGTCGTCCGGGCCGATCTTCCTGGCTGCTAAACTCGGCTTGCCGTTGGCTTGCGTCGGCTATGGATTCGATCGACCGTGGCGCATGCGCAGCTGGGATCGCTTCGCCGTGCCGCGCCCGTTCTCCCGCGCCCGCGCCATCTTCGGACCGCCGTTGCAGTTGCCCAGCAAGCTCGATCGCGACGCCCTGGAGAGTTATCGCGCTTGGTTCGAGCGGCTGCTCAATTGGCTGACCGACGAAGCCGAGTCCTGGGCCGCGAGCGGCCGCCGACGCCGCGGCGAGCTGCCGATGTTGCCCGGCGCAGCCCCCGCGCGTATGGTGAAATGGACCCCGGCCGACGCACCGCGCCTGCCCGCTTGGCTGCATGACAGTTGGATGAGCCTCGGCAATGCGCCGATCGCGACCGGTGCGTCGCCAACGCCGCAATCACGAGCGGCGTGACGACAAAAAGGCCCGATCCATTGGATCGGGCCTTGGAGGCTAACGGGACGCGGAAAAAAGGATAATTATCCCGGCGAGCCGACCCGCGTGAGCGGCCTGGTTGCGGAGGCGAACTCACCCGGCTCCTTACGGAGCTCGGCTCGCCGGCATAATCAATTCACGACCGTGATCCGCGCCGTCTGGCGCTCTTGCACGCTCAGCTTGCTGTGGAATTGAGCCGTCCCGTCGCGGCCTTGCACGTAGACCAGCCAGTTGCCCGACGCCAGATTCACCTGGAAGCGGCCGGCGTTGTTGGCAGTCACCGTTTCACGATTGCCGTTGTCCGCGCTGACGAACAGCACGCTGGCGTTCGGCCGCGGCGCGTTGTCGATGCGGACGATCTGGCCCTCGACGAATGATTCGGGACCGAAGACAATGCGTTCAAGCTTCACTTGCGGATGCGGCTGCGGGTTCGATTGCGGAATGATCGTTGCCGGCGCTTGCCAATTCGATTGCTGTAGCAACGACGTGCTGCCGACGTTCGGCCCGCTCGGCGCCTGGCTGTCTTTGATCTGCGGCATCTGCGGCATCTGCGGCGGCGGTCCCGACTGAGGCGCCGGGTTCGCGATCACCGACGGCGGATTGCCGAACACTGGCGCTCCATTCGCGCCGATCGGAATCGGCGCGCCGATGGTCGTTTGGCAGCACGTCGTCCGCGGTTCCAAGTAAAACGATTCTTGCAGCGCCGTCACCGGCACCTGGGCGCAGCGCTTCACCCAGCTTTGCACCGGGCAACTCTTGGCACGCAGCTCATACGACGTCACCGGCGTGGCCACCTGCTGGTAGCTGCACGAGCACGAATCGTAGTAGAAGCTGGTGCGGTAGCTTGTCACCGGCTCGTAGTAATAGCTGGTCTGCGTTGTCGTGACGGGTTCGTAAAACGACTGGCTCACATAAGTCGTCACGGGTTGGTAATACGAGCGTTTGATGTAGCTCGTGCTGCACGGCTGCTGGCACGGGGCACACGGCGCCGGCGATGCATACGCGACCGTCGGGGCCGCGATTGCCACCGGCGACGAATGCACCACCGCGGGGGGAGCGTAGTAATAGTTGTTCGTTACCGATTGTTTTCGCTGGCGCCATCGGCCGAACAGGGTGGGCTGATAGACGTTGTTCCAGGCCGCCGACACATCCAACACGGTCGCCGCCCATACCGCCAAGGTGCCCAGACCGATCATGAGGGGTTTCATGGCCCGTTCTCCTTGCAAAACATCAGGCGAAGTTCGGCATGCCTTGGTGCCAGAGGGCCATCCTACCCGATCAGTCCGCGCTGACAGCACCACCGATACTTCCACCTTAATTCGACCCAAGGGCGATGCAATAGATAGCCGGCCAGAATCCGGGAAAAAACCGCGGCTCAGGCGTTAAAGTTGTCACGTCAGTCAAAGTCGTTAAGGTTCGCGGAATATCGCGAACTGGCAAATAACCGCAAATGCTCAAGATGCGCCCTTTGTCACTTGGCCGGCGAGCTTGCTCGCCGTGGACGCAACCCCAGGTTTTCAATTGCAGGTTACGTCGCCATTCGATAATCTGAGGGATGAAATGACAAGGGGGGAAGATCGCATGCCGTCCGCTCACCGCCACAACCACGCCTTCAGGCATTTCAATGCCCGAGAGCGCGAAGGACTCACGCTCGTCAGCCGTCGTAACCTGCTGAAGGCAGGCCTCGCCGGCATCGCGGGGCTGACTCTGCCCGACTTACTGCGGCACCGCGCCGGCGCCGCGCAGGCGGGTCGGACCACGCCCAACGGCAAAAGCGTCATCCTCTTGTGGATGGCCGGCGGCCCAAGCCACATCGACACCTGGGACCCCAAGCCGGATCGCCCGCTGCAAAACCGCGGCCCGTTCGGCACCATATCGACACGTCTGCCCGGCGTCCGTTTTTGCGAATATCTACCGCGCCATGCGGCGATGATGGACAAGTTCACGGTCATCCGCTCCGTCGATGCTCACGGCAGCAACCACGAACCGAACAGCGTCTTCCAGACCGGCAACATCCTCGCCGAGCCGCGCGAGAACCGCGAAGCCCATCTCTATCCCGCCATCGCCTCGATCATCGCCAAGGAGCGCGGCAGCAATCATCCGAGCATGCCCGCCTACGCCGTCTTCATGCGCTCGCGCAGCCACATCGCCTGGAGCGGCTACCTGGGCAAAGCCTACGACCCGTTCCACGCCAACCAGGCCGCGTCGCTGCCCATCTATGATTCCGTGGGCGGCGACACGGGCCAGCGCTCCAGCGCCAGCCTCTTCCAACTTCCCAGCGGCCTGACGTACGAACGCATCCACGAACGCCGCTCGCTGCTGCGTGAATTCGATCAGGTGCGCCGCGATATCGACGTGTCCGGCTCGATGGACGTGATGGACCGCTACGGTCAGCAAGCGGTTGAGATGCTCGTCGGCCGTCGCGCCCAGGAAGCGTTCGATCTTTCGCGCGAACCCGCCGGCGTGCGCGATCGCTACGGCAGCCATCTGTGGTGCCAGCAAGCCCTGCTCTGCCGGCGGCTTGTCGAAGCGGGCGTCGCCTTCGTCACGCTCGACCTCAGCTACCACACCGCCTCCGGCACCTGGGACACCCACGGCGACAACATCCCTCCCTACGGCGGCATCTGGAACGGCCTGCGACCGCTGCTGCCCCTCTTCGATCATCTCCTCACCACGCTCGTCGCCGACCTCGACCAGCGCGGCCTGCTCGACAACACGCTGGTCATCGCCATGGGCGAATTCGGCCGCACCCCGCAAATGGGCACGCAAGACAGCACCGACGGCCGCAACCACTGGCCGGTAGTGATGTCGATGGCCCTCGCCGGCGGCGGCCTGCGTCACGGCCAGGTGATCGGCGCCACCGAAACCGACGGCGGCCACATCAAAGAACGCCGCGTAACACCGGGCGATTTGGCGGCGACGATCTATCGGCACATGGGCGTGCCGCTGGAGACGGTATACCACGATCACACGGGCAGGCCGCGGGCGGTGGTGGAGAATGGGAGGCCGATTTGGGAGTTGTTTTGAGTCGTGGACAATCTTGTCGCGAAGTAGCCATGCTACTTTCCTTCAAAGGAGTTTGCCGATGAATCAGAAGAATGCCTGGATCGTTGCGAGCGCCATTCTTACTGGAACGATCATTTTCAGCATGTCGAATGCGTTCGCGCAACGAGACTTTCGCACGGAGCCGCGACCGACGGACGGGGCGGCGCATTGCTATCAAGTTGTCAACGTGACGGATGGCGAAATCATCATCATGGACGTCACAACGGGCGGTCTCTATTCCGCCAAACCGCACGATGTGAAGCCCTACGATTCCCGGCCGCGGCCAAATGCCGCTTATGGCGTTTTTCACGAAAAGAACCCGCTTGTATCGGTGCCGATGGAGCGGGCCAAAGACAAAGCCAAGTTCGACGAGAAAGGACCATGGAAGGACAAGTTGCCGGGGATCCCGCCGCCTCGTTTTGAAGGCCCCAAAGAAAAAGACAAAAAGTAGAGCAAAATGGCATTAGTGAAGCGCCCAGTTTCACATGCCAACTTGTCGCTTGCGTATCTTTGATGTGAGTCGGCGATTTGGTATGATGCGTCTTGGTCCACTCGAAATCGAGGAGGCGATCATGGTAGTCACACTTGGCCCCGAACTCGAATCGGCCCTGAAAGAAGCGGCCCAGCGCACGGGAACCACGCCGGAATCTCTAGCCCTGGACACGCTTCGACAGCGGTTCCTCGCGTCCGCCCCGAGAATTCAGGCACGCGATGAATGGGAACAAGGCATTCTCGACGTTGCGACCGACTGCGGTGTTTCCTTGTCGAATGAGGCCGTCAGCAGCGAAGGAATCTACGAATAGCGCCCCTCCTTTTCGCAATCAAAAATGATTACGGAGTCAACTATGGTAGTTACCCTCAGTCCCGATTTGGAAATTGCCCTTAAAGCAGCCGCCCAACGCGCGGGAATCAGCCCGGAGTCGCTGGCGCTCGACGCCCTTCGGCAGCGTTTTCTGGTGTCCCGCCCGATCATTGAGCCGCGCGACGATTGGGAACGCGCGTTGCTTGCAATTGGCAGGCCCTATGGCGCGAATCTCTCGAATGAGGCCCTGAGCAGTGAAGGAATTTATGAATAATGGCCTACCTTATTGACACGTCGGTTCTCGGACGCCTAGCCGATGTGACAGATCCCGATTATGGCGTTGCTCTCCGCGCTGTTGCGGAACTGCACCGCCACGGTGAAGCTGTGCATGTCACAGCCCAGAATCTCGTCGAATTTCGCAACGTGGCCACACGGCCCAGGTCGGCAAACGGTCTGGGCGCCTCCGCTGCCGAGGCGGAGCGACTGACGGCGAATTTTGAATCGCAGTTCTCATTGCTCGACGAAACCCCCGCGATCTACGCCGCCTGGAAACCCATTGTCGCCGCCCTCGGCGTGATCGGCAAACAAGTGCACGACGCTCGTCTCGTGGCCGTCTGCCACGTTCATGCCGTCACTCATTTGCTCACCTTCAACGTCGCCCATTTCACGCGGCTCGCTGGCTTCGGGCCGGGCATTGTCGTCGTCGATCCGGCCACCGTGTGAATAAGGCGATCCAATGGGCACGCCCGTCGATTGTCGTTCCTGCGGCCAGCGGCAAGACTTGCCGGAGGGCTACTCGCGCCCGCACTTCCGTTGTACCGCGTGTGGAGCTATCAACGAAGCGCCTGCCTGTTCCGCGGTCAAGGCGCCCGCGCTGTTCGATATGTTCAAGGCCGGGCCGGCGCAAACCGTTGCGGCGCCCGCACGCATCGTCCCGTCGCAGCCGCCCGGCGAGCGACAACTCCTGCTCCAGGGCACCGACGACGACGACCTCAATCCCTACTCGGTACGCGGCGACGTTCCCACCGCCAAATGTCCCGAGTGCGGCAAAGCGATCCATGAAGGCGTCTCGGTCTGCAAACACTGTGGCACCGACTTCGAGGCGAAAAAGAAAGCCGAACGCACCTATGAGTCTGTGCAACAGGAATGGGAGGAGGGCTGGCCGTTCCAGAAGCGGATCAGCGCGATCGTGATCCTGCAAGTCATCAACGTTGTGCTCCTGTTGGCGGGCTTGCTGACAGTATACTTCAGCGCCGCTTCCTTCGTCGCCGTGTTGTTGCTCGTGGGGCTGCAAGCGTTCCTGGCCGGCACCTACGACCGGCTCAACCTGACGCGCACCGCCAAAGGCAAGGTCGTGCTCACGCGCACCCGGCGTTATGCGTTCCTGGAGAGACGGCCCGAGACAATTCGCTGGAAGGAGCACGAAGGAGTCAGCATCGTTGGTGCCAACACCGTCGATTCGATGGAATTGGTGATCCTCATCATCCTCTTCGTCCCCTGCATCATCCCTGGGATTCTGTTTTGGTTGTTCTACCTCCGGGGAGACAGGTTTGATGTGGCCCTGTGCAAGGACCACGGTTACGCGGCCATGGTGATCTTCCGCACCGGAGACCAGGAGCGAGCACGCCAAATCATGACGAAAGTCAGCGACATCGCCGCGCTGCCGGTGTTGAAATGAAGAAGTCACCCGAAAAACAACTGGCCGGCTTCCTCGCCAAGTACACGCCTGAGATCGGCTCTTTGGCCAGCCATAAAATCAGCAAACCCTTACGAAACATGGTGAATCTCCAAAATGTTGTGGGATAGAACTCCGCTTCTGTCCGCGTATGTTTGGACAGAAGCGGAGTTCTATCCCACGTTCGTCTAACGCCACAAACCTAGGATCGCCCCCATGGCAATCAAAAACACCAGTTGAAAGCTCGAATCGAGCACATAGACGCCGATGTGCTTGTCACTCGCCAAATGGGCCGTGAAGCCGATCGTCGCCGCCATCCCGACCCAGAGCATCACGCCCAAGAAAATGCCATCGCGCGGACTCTGCACGTGCAGCGTTGCCGCGAGCGCTGCGAACACGAATGCCAGCACCAGATAACTCACCAGCATTCCGCCCAGGAACATAATCGGCGGCCGGGCAGCTTGCATCTGCTTCAGTTTTTCGTCGCTGTAGCCGTTCAGCCTGGCCCACAGCTTGCCGAAGATGCCGCCGTACCACACCATGCCGATCACCATGGCGGCAAGCCCGGCGACCAGTGCGGCCCAAATGTTGATCTGATCCCATGCGATGTTCATGGCTTGCCCTTCTTCTTGAGTTCTTCCAACCGCTCGGTCCAATCGATGGGCCCTTGCGTGAAGCGGCGCTCGAGATTGGACCGGCGGCGGTGCAGATCACGCGGACGCTGGCGCTTTGATGGTTTACCGTTTCGCGCTCGCAAAAGACCGACAGTTGCTGCGGGTTGCTGCGAGCGCGAAACGGCAAGCCACCTCTTGCTATGCCGGGCTGGTGGGAGTTGGTTCGATCGGAGTCGCCGGCGGCGGCTCCTCCGGTTTGGTGCTCTCTTCGACGATGTCCACGTCTTCCTTCGCCACCTTCGCCAGCGATGCGATCTTGTCGCCTTCGTTCAGGTTCATGACGCGCACACCCTGCGTGTTGCGGCCGATCAGGCGGATTTCGTGAACGTGGGTGCGGTTGACCATGCCCTGCGACGTGATGAGCATGACGTCGTCGCCGTCGCGCACTGAAAGGACGCCGACGACCGGGCCGTTGCGCTCGGAGGTGCGGATGTCGCGCAAGCCTTTGCCGCCGCGACGTTGCTTGCGGTAGCGCATCGACGAGCGGTCTTCGGTGCTTTCTTCGCCGGGTTCGACGGCCTCCTCACCCCCGGGAATCGCTGCGCTCATCCCGGGGCTTGAACTGTCCCCTGACTCCTGACTCCCGACTCCTGTCTCCTGACTCCTGTCTCCTGACTCCTCTTCTTCAGCATCGCCGGCGGTGTTGGCGCCGAACGGCGTGCGCTTGCCATGACCATTTTCGCACACGGTGAGCAAAGAGCCGTCCGGATCGGCGACGACCATGCCGACGACCTCATCGCCGGCCATGAGGTTGATGCCCTTGACGCCGTAGGTGTTGCGGCCCATCGACCGGGCGTCGGCTTCGCCGAAGCGGATGGCCATGCCTTGCTTCGTGGACAGCACGATTTCGTCGCCCGGCTTCACCAGGGCCACGCTGATCAGCGAATCGCCGTCCTCGATGGCGATGCCGATGATGCCGCCCGATTTGGGCCGGCTGTAATCCTTCAGGCCCGACTTCTTGACCAGGCCGTTGCGTGTGGCCATCAGCAAGAACGTGTCGTCGGTGAAACGGCGCACCGGAATGACGCTGGTGATCTTCTCGTCGGGTTTGAGCGACAGCAAATTGGCGATCGACCTGCCGGCGCTGGTGCGGCTCATCTGCGGAATGTCGTAGACCTTGAGCCAATAGATCTGGCCACGGTTGGTGAAACAGAGCAAGTACGCGTGGGTCGAGGAGACGTAGAAATGCTCGATGAAGTCGTCTTCACGGGTATCGCCGCCGGACACGCCCTTGCCGCCGCGGTGTTGGGTGCGATACGTGTTGAGGGGCAATCGCTTGATGTAGCCATTGTGGCTGATCGTGACGGCGTTCACTTCCTCGACGATCAGATCCTCCAGGCTGATGTGCTTCAGTTCTTGGTCAATGATCTGCGTCTTGCGCTCGTCGGCGTACTTGTCGCGCATTTCGACCATTTCGGAACGGATCAGCGCCAGGATGTTCTTTTCACTCGACAGCAGTTCATCGTAGCCATGAATCTGCTCGCGCAGCTGGTTGTACTCCTTGAGGATTTCGTCACGCTCCAGGGCCGCCAGCTGGCCCAGCTGCAGCCGCACTACCGCCTCGGCCTGGACATCGGTCATGAAATAGCTGGGCTGCTGGCCGATCTCCTTCGCCAGGTTGGCGAAATTTTGCGCGCCCAACGCCCGTTCCATGAGGGCGGCCGAGACTTCCATGCTGATGAGCCGGACCTTCGCCTCGGCCCGGCTGGGCGACGCCCGGCAGATGCGGATCACCTCGTCCAGCGACGCAATGGCGATGAGCTGGCCTTCGAGAATATGGCTGCGCCGCTTCGCCTCGCGCAGCATGTAATCGGTCCGGCGGCGAATCACCTGCACACGGTGCCGCAGGAATTCCTCGAGCATCTGCTTGAGCGACAACGTCCTGGGCCGGGCGTCCACCAGGGCCAGCAGAATGATGCTGACGGTCCGCTGCATCGGCGAGAATTGATAAAGCTGATTGAGGATCAACGCGGCATCGGCGTCACGCTTCAGGTAAATGACGAGGCGGACCGGCTCGCCGTCGCGGGCGCTCGATTCGTCGCGCACCTCGGACACGCCTTTGATGCGCTCGTCCTTGACGAGGTCGCCGATCGCCTCATGCAGACGATTGCGCGTCTGCTGATACGGGACCTCGTAGATGATGATGGTGTTTTCATCCTCATCGATGCGGGCGCGGGCGCGGAGGATGACTTTGCCGCGGCCGGTGCGATAGCCGTCGAGGATGCCCTGCTTGCCGCAGATCACGCCGCCTGTGGGAAAGTCAGGACCGGGCACGAGCTCGATCAGTTGATCGACCCCGACATCGGGTTCGTCGATGATACGGATGACCGCATCGCAGACTTCGCCGAGGTTGTGCGGCGGGATTTCGGTCGCCATGCCTACGGCGATGCCGTCCGAGCCGTTGACCATCAGATTGGGAAACTTGCACGGCAGGACGAGCGGTTCGCGATATTTGCCGTCGTAGTTATCGATGAAATCGACGGTGTCCTTGTCGAGGTCCTCCATCATCGCGGCGGCAATCGCGGAAAGGCGGGCTTCGGTGTAACGCATGGCCGCGGGCGGCAGACCGGCGATCGAGCCGAAGTTTCCTTGCGGCTGAATCAATCGATGCCGCATGCACCACTCCTGGCCCATGCGGACGAGCGTTGGATAGATGGCGCCGTCGCCGTGCGGATGGTAGCGCTTCATCGTCTCGCCAACGATGCCGGCGCACTTGGACGTCGCCGACGCCGGTCCCAGGCCGAGGTCGTTCATCGCCAACAGGATGCGCCGCTGCGATGGCTTGAGCCCGTCGCGCACGTCCGGAAGCGCGCGGCTGATGATGACGCTCATGGCGTAGCTGAGGTAGCTGTCCTTGAGTTCGTCTTCGATTCGCAGAGGTTCGTGCTGTTCGCCGCTGCCGCCGGAGGGTGGTCCAGGCGTGGGGGGAGGCGTCGTGGGAGGCAGTTCATCCGCCAAGGGAGGCATCCTTTCGACCCTTTGGAGTGCGGCGGCATGACGCCGCTTTGGATTATGGACAGCATTTAGACGCGAACTGTGGCCAACCGTCCAGCATCCAAAGCGGCGTCATGCCGCCGCACTCCAAAAGGGCAAGCTGACTTACGAAAACCGTGGAAAAATCAACGCGCGGTCGTCTTTTCCGCTCGTTGTATTTTATGGAAATCGGCCCCCGTCCACCACCCCGCCGCTACGCCGAAAATCGGCATTTGTCTACCAATTCCAGCACGCACCGCATACGATGAATGCAAAGCAGCTGGGGAGAATTACCACCCTGTTTCACGCTGTTCCCCGGGAGGTTCCGCATGCGATTGCTGAAGTTGACTGGACTCTTGGCGCTCACCTTGGGCTGCGCAGCCTGGGCGTTTGCGCAGGAATCGACGGCCGCCAAGACGACGCGCAAGAAGCTCCAGCAGAAGATCACCGTCGAGTTCAAGGAGGAACGCACGAAAGACGTGATCGAAGCCGTGATCGGCGAGATCGACAAGGCGCCCAAGGTCAAGATCGATAACGCCTCGGGCGTCTCCAATAACTCCAAGCTGAGCTACAAGGCCAAGGACAAGTCTGTCGAGCAAGTCTTGAATGACATCTGCGACAAGCTCGATTGCGGCTGGTACGTGGTCTCCAACGCCGCCAACAACAAAGTGGACGGCTCGGTCGTTGTCCGCAAGAGCAGCAAAGGCAAGGAGCGCGGCTACGAGGCGGGGAAAGAGCCAAAAGAAAAGTAGGGAATTGAAAATTGACAATTAGCAATTGACCATTGCAAATTGTGAACAGAAGGGGCGTCGGATGATGATCCGGCGCCCCGTTTTTTTTTCAGGCCGCGCGTTGGCGGTCTTCGAGCATGCGGCGGACGGCGTCTTCCGCGAAGTGTTCCGTTTCCGCCCGGCCCGCGCCGCTGCGCATGCCCAGCGCGACGAGCAAGCCGCGCCGCAGCGAGCGAAACCGCTTGCCGATCAGGCGATGAACGCGGATGAACCAGGGCGGCGCGAGCGGCGGCGCTTGGCCGTTCGACAGCGACGACCGGCGATGTTTGTCGAGGTGGTACCAGTCGGCCTGTTGCAGGATGTGCAGCCAGGCTTGCATGGGCTGGGTCATGCCGGGGAAGCGCTTGGGCAACGCAAAGCTGATTTGAAAATCACAAAGGCAAGGTTCGCCGTCGTCGCCGACCAGAATGTTCTCGCGCTTGTGCAAATCCACATACGCAAGGCCGCGCTGATGCAAGGCGCGCAGCGTGTCGGCCAAGCAATCGAAGAAGCGGGGCGACACGCGCTCTTGCCGGGCCAGCGGATGACCTTCGACGTATTGATGGGCGCACACGTTGTCGAGCCGTGAACCGCTCGCATACACCGGACCGATCACGCGCGGCACGTGCGGCAAATCTTGCAAGCGCGTCAATACATACGTTTCATGCTGTGCCAACCAGCGCCCCAGCCAGCGCATCGGCACGCCGAGGATCGATTGCTGCCGATTGAACTTGCACACCACTTTGCCGGCAGGCCCATCGTAAAGTGCCGTCGCGGCCCAGGAATCGTGTTTGAAAATGGTGATCCGCCGATGGGCCTGGCCAGCGATGGTCACTTCGGCGGGAGGATCGTCTTTTCCCAGAGCGCGGAAAGTCGGCCGGCGCGGCTGACTGGGGCGGCGTTCGGCTGGCCCTTGAGACACGACCCAATCTCCGATGAATCGGCAGCCGCGTCGTGCGACAGCCCCGTTTTTCATCGGTCCGAATCATGCGCGTTCTTGACAAGTTCTGCTGATTGCCCGCAATGTGCGCTGCGGTAAAACTGCGCAAGCTGGGATGAAATGCAAAAAGCCCACGGACCGCTGTCCATGGGCTTACCATTTTGGGTTTCGATTACTTCAACTCAACCGACCAGTACGCGTTGTCCAGGAACGTCTTCCACGACTGGTACTTCTTGTGCGTCAGCTTCATCGACAGCAACGGGCTGCGCTTCGGCTTTTCCGGCTTGCGGATCAAGCTCAGATGCGCCTGCTTGGGCGTGCGGCCGCCCTTGCGCACGTTGCACTCGACGCACGCACACACCACGTTGTCCCACGTGCTCAGGCCGCCCTGGCTGCGCGGCACGACGTGGTCCAGACTCAGTTCCGTCGTCGGGAAACGCTTGCCGCAAAACTGGCACTGGTTGTTGTCACGCGCGAAAATGTTGCGGCGGTTGAACTTCACCGTGTGCTTGGGCATCTTCTCGTAGCCGAGCAAACGAATGACACGCGGCACCTGGATTTCGCTGGTCGCGGTGCGCACCCAGTCGTCGTCCTCCGCACGAAAGTTCTTGGCGCGGAATTCGCTGACTTCACGCCAGGTGGAGAAATCGTAGGTCGTGAACTGGCCGTCTTCGAGCGTCACCACCTCGGCCGAGTCCTTGCACAAGAGAATGAAGGACCGGCGCACCGAGATAATGTGCACGGCCATGAACAGCTTGTTCAAGACCAATACGCTGGCATCCAGAGGCGAAGAATGCGCACTCGTCATGGAACCCCCTGAGAAAATAGCGGCGCCGCAATCATCCAACGGCGACCCCTTGCCCGTAAAGACGCGGCGGAGCAAGGGAAGGTTCGATGCCTTAATCATAGCAAGGGCAGCGCAGCGCATGCAAGCAGCCGGCGGTATTTTGCCGTGAATTTCACTGATTCGCCGCAATCGCTATAATAGGAGAAAAGCCCCGTCGCCGTTGCAACTGTGATTCGCCTATGCCGCCACCCGTCAAGCCCGATTCCGCCACCATCAGCCTGGAAGAGGAAAAACTGGCCCACGCGCTGGTGAGCCGCGGGCTGATCACGCGCGAAGAATGGCAGCAAGTGCGCGGCGACGAACCCGGCAGCGGCCTGGGCCCCATGCTCGCCGCCCTTGTCAAAGCCAATTTCTTGACGTCCGGCCAAGCCCAGCGCGTCGCTGTCGAACTGCCCAATCTCACCACCCAGCAAAAGATTCCCGGTTACCAGTTGCTCGAAAAAATCGGCCAGGGCTCGATGGGCACGGTCTTCAAGGCCCGGCAGCTCAGCATGGATCGCACGGTCGCCATCAAGGTACTCCATCCCAAATTGGCCGCCAAGAAGGGTTTTCTCGCCCGCTTCCAGCGCGAAGCCCACCTGGCCGCCAAGTTCAACAGCAACCATGTCATCCAGGCGATCGACGTCGGCACTGCGGGCGACATCAATTACTTCGTGATGGAATACGTCGAAGGCGTGACCATCAAGGACGAATTGCAAAAGGGCAAGGTCTTCGAGGAAGCAGAGGCGATTGATATCGTCTTGCAAATCGCCCGCGCCTTGCAAATCGCCCATCGCCGCAAGCTGATCCACCGCGATATCAAGCCAGCCAACATCATGTTGATGAAGGACGGCACCGCCAAGCTCGCCGACCTGGGCATGGCCCGCGCGACCGAGGACGAGGCCCACGTCCAAGCGGACAAGGGCCAAACCGAAGGGACGCCGTACTACATGGCGCCGGAGCAGATTCGCGGCCGGGCCGACGTCGATAGTCGGGCCGACATCTATTCGCTAGGCGCGACGTTCTTTCACATGGTGACTGGTCGGCCGCCCTATCCGTTTCCGTCCGTCGCTGAAGTGCTGCGCGCTCATTTGAAGGGCGATCTGACGCCGCCGGATCACATCAACACAAAACTGTCGGCGGGTCTTGGTCAAGTCGTCGAGTTCATGATGGCCAAGAGCCGCAAGAAACGCTATCCGTCCCCGGATGAGTTGATCCTCGACCTGGAATGCCTACAGCGCAACGAGCCGCCGCAGTTCGCCCACGAGCACATGTCCGCGTCGGTGACGAACGTGGCCAGTGCAGAGGACGAGGATGAAGACGAGGACGAACAAAGCGACGAACCGGAGACGGTGCCGCTGAAGTGGGTATTCGTGATGCTGGGCGTCCTTGCCTTCAGCTGCGTGGGCAATTTGTTTCTGTTGCTGCGCGGACGATGACCTACCCAACTTCTGCTTCAAATTCTTCGATAATCTGCTTGATCGTCTTTGCCGACACGTCGCCTTGTTCGGACTTCGAATAGACGGTGATCAAAACAATTTCATTCACCTTGGCGACTTGAAAGATCAATCGATAGCCGCCGCTTTTCCCTTTTCGGGCGTCGCTGTTCTTTGCCCGAACCTTGTACACGTCATATTTCACACCGGGAATCTTGTCCCCAACACGCTGGCCTTGCACCAACGCATCGAGGATCGGCTGAAGATCAGTTCGCAAGGGCCGGTGTTTCTTCGACAAATGCCGCAAGTTGCGTTTGAATTCCGGTATGTGAAACACAGCAACGCCAGGCTGGTGCTCATCCGGCATCGATGCCCTCCCAAAGTTGGCGAATGGGATAGACATCGCCGTTGCGTGCTTCCCGCCAACCCTGCGCGAAAGACTCACCAGCAGGCTTCAGCGTGACGCTTTTTCGATAAGCGCGAATCACTTGCAACAGCAATGGATGAAATTCGCTTGGGACGCAATCCAGTTCTGCCAACACCTGATGCCGCATGTTCTTCGACTTGATGGCCATAAACCTCTCCGCTTGTCCACGAGACGATTCCATCCTACCGCATTTTGTCGACCACCTCCACCCAACTCTTGCATGCTTGCCAAGACAGCGACAATAGTATACACCTTTACATATCATGCCCGACGAGCTGATGCGCGACGATGTTGTCGCCAATATAGATCGCATGGTGGCGGAATTGCTCACTGCCGCCAAGGTCGCCGCTCCCCCTGTCGATACCATCGCCCTCGCCCAGGGTCCGCTCGGCATGGTGGTGTGCCTGGACAATCGCCAAACGCAGCGCGGCCGGGCGCAACGGGCAGCCGGTCGGCGACAAATCTATCTGCGCCCCGAGCCGACCGAAGAACGCCACCAGTGGACGGTCGCCCACGAAATCGGCGAGCATCTCAAGCCCGAACTTCTGCTGCGCTGCGGCGTGGAGCCGCGCGAGGCGAAGGCGATGATGGGCGAATCGCTGGCCAACCTGTTCGCGTATCGCTTGCTCGTGCCCACCTGTTGGTTCACCGACGACGCACCGGCCTTTGAATTTGATTTGTTGACGCTCAAACAGCGCTATCGCACGTCGAGCCACGAGGTGCTCGCCTGGCGGATGCTCGATCTGCCGCAGCCGTGCATCATCACGATCATCGACAACGACAAGATCCATCGCCGCCGCAGCAACGCTTGGCCGACGAAACGCGAATTGTTGCCGCTGGAAAAGAAATGTCAGCGCGCCGTGCACAGTCAAAGCAAACCGCAGCGCCTGGCGGAAGCGGGGTGCACGGTCCAGGGCTGGCCGGTGCACCAGACAGAATGGAAACGCGAGGTGCTGCGGAGCGTAATCGAAGAGCTGTAGGGTGGGTGGAGTCTTCGGAACCCACCATTTTCATTGCGGGAATCACGAAAAGGGGACAGGACCTTTTGCATTCAGAGGTCCTGTCCCCTTTTCGGGGCCGAAGACTCCACGCACCCTACGCGGTTTCCGCCGCCAGCTTGCGCACATACCGCTTGCGATCATTTTCCTTGAGGAACATCTTCCGCAACCGGATCGCCTTGGGCGTCACTTCGACCAGCTCGTCTTCCTCGATGTACTCCAGCGCCTGCTCCAGCGTCATCAGCCGCGGCGGCTTGAGGATGATGCTCTTGTCCGACCCGGCGGCGCGCATGTTCGTCAGCTTTTTCTCCTTGCAGACATTGACCGGCAGATCGTTGTCGCGGCAATGCTCGCCCACCACCTGGCCTACGTACACCTGCTCGCCGCCGCCGATGAACAAGGAGCCACGCTCTTGCAAGTTGTCCAGTGCGAAGGGGGTCGCCCGGCCGGTGTCCGTCGAGATGAGGACGCCGTTGAGGCGCGCCGGGATGCTGCCGCGCGTCGCCTGGTAGTCGTAGAAGTTGTGGTGCATGATCGCCGTGCCCGCGGTCGAGTTCATCAGCCGTGTACGCAGGCCAATCAGGCCGCGCGCCGGAATCGTAAACTCGATGTGCGTGCCGTCCCCGCGCGAATCGAGCTTGACGCACTCGGCCCGGCGGTTGCCCACCAGCTCCATCACCGCGCCCACGTGCGCTCCCGGCACATCGACCACCAAATACTCGATCGGCTCGAACGTTTGGCCGTTCACTTCCTTGTTGATGACCTTCGGCTTGCCGACGGACAACTCGAAGCCCTCGCGGCGCATGTTCTCGATGAGGATGCCCAGGTGGAGCAAGCCGCGGCCGGAGACATGGAATTCGTCGCGTTTCTCTTGATCGGCGACGACGCGCAGGGCCACGTTCGATTCCAGCTCCTTCATGAGTCGATCGCGCAGCTGCCGGCTCGTGACATAAGTGCCGTCCTGCCCGGCGAACGGCGAATCGTTGATGCGAAAAATCATGTCGAGCGTCGGCTCGTCCACCCTGATCGGCGGCAGCGCGACCGGGTTGTCGAAGTCACAAATCGTGTCGCCGATATCGACCTTATCCAACCCGACGACGGCGCAGATGTCGCCGGCGCCGACCTCGTCCGTTTCCGTGCGGCCCAGGCGGTCGAACGTGTAAAGCTGCGCCACGGTGTCATCGACGCGGCGGCCGTCGTGCTTCATCAGCGCGATCTTTTGGCCCTTGCGAATCTTGCCGGCGCCGACCTTGCCGATCCCGATCCGGCCTACGTAATCGCTCCAGTCAAGCGTCACCACCAGGAGCTGCAACGGCTTGTCCGGCTCTACGTCGGGCGGGGGCACGTGCTCAAGAATCGCGGCGAACAGCGCGCTCAGATCCTTCCCCGGCACGGCAAGGTCGGTCGTCGCTATGCCCTGCCGGCCCGCGGCGAATATCGTCGTGAAGTCGAGCGTCGCATCGTCCGCGCCCAGCTCGACGAACAGGTCGAACACGCTGTTCAGCACTTCCTGCGGCCGAGCATCGCTGCGGTCGATTTTGTTGATGACCACGATCGGCCGCAGCTTGTTCTCGAAAGCCTTGCGCAAAACGAAGCGAGTTTGCGGCAACGGCCCCTCGGCAGCATCCACAAGCAAGAGGCAGCCGTCGGCCATTTTGAGGACGCGTTCGACCTCGCCGCCGAAATCGGCGTGGCCGGGGGTGTCGATGATATTGACCTTCGTTCCGCCCAGGACCAGGGCGATGTTTTTGGCCAGGATGGTGATGCCGCGTTCGCGTTCGAGGTCATTGGAATCGAGGATGCACTCGCCGCGCAGCTCGCTTTCGCGGAACAGGCCGGACTGGCGCATCATCTGATCGACGAGCGTAGTCTTGCCATGATCGACGTGAGCGATGATGGCTACATTGCGGATATCGGTGCGCTTCATGGATTCTTCGCGTTCCTCTTGAGAGAGAGATTCCTATTATAGATAACGCCCTCGATCCAGGAACAGAGCAGATGCGCCAGGCCGTGCTTGCCGTTTAGCGCAAGCATCGTCCGCAGCTGATCGTTGGCGCGCAGCCGCAAGTGACGACTGGGAGATTCCCATGGACCTGTACCTGATCCGCCACGCCGATGCCTTGGCCCTGGGCGAGCGCGGCGTCAAGGAAGACAGCGCTCGGCCGCTCAGCGCCAAGGGCGAAACGCAATCCGCCGCGGTCGGCAAGATGTTGCAGCGGCGCGGCATCGAGCTCGACAAGCTGGTGGCCAGCCCGTACTTGCGCGCCCAGCAGACGGCGCAAGCGATGCTGCAACACCTCAAGCCAGCGCCCGAGTTGCTGACGTGCGCCGCGCTGGTTCCCGAAGCCAAGCCGCGCCAGCTGGCCGAGTTTCTGCAAACGGTCGAGGGGAAGTGCCTCGGGCTCGTCGGGCATTTGCCGCACATTGCCCTGTGGACCGGTTGGCTGATCGGCTCGAAAAAGGCGCAGTTCAACTTCGCCAAGGCCGGCGTCGCGCATATTGCTTTCCGCGATCGGCTCGACAAGGGCCTGGGCACGCTGGGCTGGCTCGTCACGCCGGAATGGTTTGCGGGGTAGCTGATGGATGCCGCACTGCAATCGTTGCTGGATGAGCTGCGCCGCCAAGAAGCGCAAATCCGCGAAGGCGGCGGCCGCCAGGCCATCGAGCGCCAGCACGCCAAGAATCGGCTCACCGCGCGCGAACGCATTGCCAAGCTCATCGATCCACCCCCCTTTGATCCCCCCCTTCCAAAGGGGGGGCTGGGGGGGTTGTTTGAACTTGGTTCATGGGCCGCGTGGAACATGTACGGCGATTGGGGCGGTGCTCCGTCGGCCGGCGTCGTCACCGGCATCGGCCAGATTGAAGGCCGGCAGGTGATGCTGATCGCCAACGACGCCACCGTCAAGGCCGGCGCCTTCTTCCCGATGACCGTGAAGAAGGTGTTGCGCGCCCAGCGCATCGCCATGGAAAACCGGCTGCCGCTCGTCTACCTCGTCGATAGCGCCGGCGTCTTTCTGCCGCTGCAAGATGAAGTCTTTCCCGACGAAGATGATTTCGGCCGCATCTTCCGCAACAACGCCGTCATCTCCGCGGCGGGCATTCCGCAACTCGCCGCCATCATGGGCAACTGCGTGGCCGGCGGCGGCTACCTCCCGGTCATGTGCGACAAATTGCTGATGACCGAAGGCAGCGGGCTGTACCTCGCCGGGCCGGCGCTCGTCAAAGCCGCGATCGGACAGACCGTGAGTCACGAAGAGCTAGGCGGCGCCGAAATGCACGCGGCGATCAGCGGCACCATCGACTTCCGCGAGCCGGATGAAACGAGTTGCATCGAGCGCTTGCGACGATTGGTCGCGATGCTGCCGAGCGATGTCCCGAAGGTGCGCGATGACCTCGCACCAGGAAAGCCGGCAACCGAGATTCTTCAGCACTTTGTGTCGCAGCCGCGCCAGGAATATGATGTGCGCGAAATGCTGCCCTGCATTCTCGACGCAAGCCCCTTCGACGAATACAAGGCGGAATTTGGCCCGACGCTCGTCTGCGGCTATGGTCGGCTCGGCGGCGTCGCCGTCGGCGTCGTCGCCAATCAGAAGAAGCGCTGCAAATCCCCGTCCGGCGAGCTGCAATTCGGCGGCGTCATCTACGTCGATGCCGCCGACAAGGCCGCCCGCTTCATCATGGATTGCAATCAGAGCCGCGTCCCCATCCTCTTCCTGCAAGATGTCAACGGCTTCATGGTGGGCCGCGATTCGGAGCAGGCCGGCATCATCCGCTCCGGGGCGAAGCTGGTGAATGTCATCGCCAACAGTGTGGTGCCCAAGCTCACCGTGATCATGGGCGGTTCCTACGGAGCCGGAAATTATGCGTTGTGCGGCAAGGCATTCGATCCGCGTTTCATTTTCGCCTGGCCGACCGCGAAATACGCCGTGATGGGCGGCGAACAGGCGGCCGGGACGCTGCTGGACATCACCATCAATGCGTTGCGACGCGCCGGCCATGGACCGGACGCTGCGGAATTGGACGAACTGCGCTCCAAGGTGGAAAGCAGCTACGAGGAACAGACCGATGTGCGCTACGCGGCGGCCCGGTTATGGGTGGATCGAATCATTGAGCCGGAGCAGACGCGAGCGGTGTTGTTGACGGCGCTGGCAGTGGCATTACGGCATGATGCGGGCCAAATGTTTAAGACGGGTGTGTTGCAAGTTTGACGCCGCTTGCGGCTTAGAAGCTGTTTCAAAACGGGGACTGGCCCATTTGCCTTGCGGGGCCTGTCCCCGTTTTGAAACAGCTTCTTAGCGGAATCCACGTGGCACGTGTTCGCTAACCTGAATTGCGCACGGCCGGAGGGCGGGTTTTTCAACCCGCCCAGATTAACGGCTTTTGCGAGGATGGGCGGGTTGGAAAACCCGCCCTCCGGAGTTGTGCG
>Ga0209726_10001192_pt1 | contig 43163 bp, 39 predicted proteins | sample Subgrocontami54m_FD_187453 | JGI IMG/M metagenome (GOLD analysis project Ga0209726, IMG submission 187453) | Subsurface groundwater microbial communities from S. Glens Falls, New York, USA - GMW46 contaminated, 5.4 m (SPAdes) (version 3) | ecosystem: Environmental > Aquatic > Deep subsurface >...
GCTAGCGGGGCTTCGCCCCAGCCCGACGAGCCATGTCCTGCCAGCTCAAAAACTTGACACAAATGCATCAAGTTTGGCGGATCAAGATTTCTAGCGGGGCTTCGCCCCAGCCCGACGAGCCATGTCCTGCCAGCTCAAAAACTTGACACAAATGCATCAAGTTTGGCGGATCAAGATTTCTAGGGGCGTCGCCGCGGCCGGCAAGCGAAGCCGGGTGCACAGCTCCTCAGCCGTCGCCTGCACATCGATGATGGCGCTGGCGGGGTGACAATACCAACCATTCGCTGCCAAAAGCAGCCAGATCGCCTGGAGTCGGGTGCCCGCGAGCACGAGCCCAGCGGGATCGTGGGTGCGGCGCTCGGACCAGAGGAGCTGGTACTGGGGCGTGCGCCGCGCGGCGGCGCTGGCCGACGAGGCCAGCATGCGGTGCAGTCCCGTTCGCGCCAGGAAGCGCATCGCACGGGGATGCAGGAGGGCACGGGACAGGAGCGCGGTCACCCGGTCAATCGCGAGCGCATCGTAGCTCAGACCGTCGCACGCCCGGTCCCGCTGTGCGGGCGTGAAGCGCAACCATGTGTAGAGCTCGCGGTGCACGGGCGCGTCGGCAAGCTGGCTGGCCGTCGCTGCGACGAGGAGCCGGTGGAGCCAGGTACACTGCTCACCCGCGAGCGTAATGAGCTGTAACGGTGCCGCGGCCTGGCCGAGCGGTGTGAGCAGCTCAACCGGCAGCGGGGCCGACGCGTAAGCGAGCCTGCTCGTTCGCCGTTCCCAGACCTGCTCGACAGGGACCAGGGGGCGGCCCGCGGTGTCATCCGCGAAGTCCATGACGACGGCATCACCCTTAACCTCCCAGTCGAGCACGAGCCCGAGCTCGGCCACCGCGACCTGAACGTTGCGCACGGCACAGCCGATCGCCAACCAGGCGTCGCGTTTCATCGGATCGGCGGCCCGCAGCCAGCGCCGCTCGTCGAGCCCCAGCTCCATGAGCACCGTTCCAATCCAGCGGACCCGCCAGGGCTGGGTGTTGTGGGGGCTCGGCGCGCGGGCAATGGCGTCGAGGATCAGGCAGCGGAGGCCCCCGAGCGGCAGCGCATCCAGGCGGGCGCGCGGCAGGCCCCGCAGTGCCGACGGGAATCCGCCACTACTGCCGGAATCAGAGCCGAAGTCAGAAATCGAAGGCATAGACGCCCACGCGATGCAACGGCCGCGCCCCGATAGCCGTCCAGAGTGCGGCGCTGCCGGCGTTACTGTCCGCGACCCACGTGATGTTCAGCCGACGGTACCCACGGCGGAGCAACGCATCGATGGCATCGCCGACCAGCGCCCGACCAATGCCACGGCCCTGCACCGCGGGGGCCAACGCGATCAGGATCAGCGTCGCGGTCTTCAGGCGCTTCCAGCGCCACGCGGCCTGGAGCAGCCGAGGCGAGCGGATCTCCCCGCGCAGGGGTTGGGTGACCTCGTTGTAGTCGGGGACGACTAGCGCCGCGCCGACTGGCTCGCCATCGCGCTCCGCGTAGCGCACGAGCTCGGGCACGACAAGCCGCGGCAGCTCGCCAAGCTCGAAAGCGAACTCGTCCGTTGTGAGCGGTACGAAGTAGGGGTTGGTCTCAGCGCGATCGAAGCTGGCATTTATGAGCAGACGCAGCGCCTCGAGATCCGCATTTGGGCGATTCCGCTCGAATGATCGAAACGTGAAGCCTTGTGTCGCAAGCTCCCGGCGCCGAGATCCTGTCAGGAGTCGGTCCCGGGGCACCGCCCGCAAGTCCTCCACTCCGTAGGTCGTCATACGAAGTGTCAGCTCGAACCCACCCTCGTCCATGAGGCGCACGTAGGCGGGGTGTGTGTAGACGGCGTCCACCCCATTTCGCTCGTGGAACCCAGCCAGCAGGAAGCCCATCGTCTGGTTGGGAGTCAGATTCGCCGGACCAACCAAGCGCGTGGCGCCGTGCGCCTGGGCCCGGGCCTTGATCTCATCGAGGAGCGTGGCGCCTCCCGCGATGTGACTCGGGAGCAGCTCGAAGTGGCCGAAGAACGCCATCTGCCTTCCGAGATGGGCGTCCCACCGTGGGTGGCCCTGGAGCGTCGCGCGGCCAACGACCTCCCCATTGGCGTCCTCCAGCAACAACGGCTCGACGTAGCCACCGCCGTTTGCGAGAGGGATGTCCGAACTCAGCGCCCCGCGCACGTCCGAATCGAGCGGCAGGACGCCCGGGCTATCCGGTGGATAGACCCGCCTCGCCAACCCAACGAAACGCTGGATGTCCGCCGGCGACTTGGCCAAGCGGACTCGGTAATTTCTCGTCACGACGGGTCTTTCGCAGCGAAGCGGGCATCGGGACTCACAGCGATTTCAGGTAGGCCATCAAGGCCTCGAGCTCTGGGGGAGGGAGCTGGGTGCCGAACTCGTGGCCGCCGTTGCCGTTGCCTGGGGCGGTCGTGTCGAACCTAAATTGCTCGGGCCGTGTGGGCGTGCAGCCACGGCGCCCGCCCTCGACAGTCGCCGTGCAGCGGATTCCCATCCGGTCGAGGTCGTACTCCGGTTGCTGCCCGACGTAGAAAAAGGCAGGGCGCTGGTCCGGCGGACGGAGCAGGTCGTCGAGGGTCGGCACCGACGCGTTGTGCAGATACGGCGCTCGGGCCCAGATGCCCTGCAGGTTCGGCGCAAGGTAGCCCTCGGTTTGCTGGAGGCGAAGGTACGGCGAAAGCTCGGCGCGGTTGTACCGGCGCACCAGATCCGGTGTGATAGCGTCCAGCCGGGCCCGATCGGTGCGCACGACACCCCAGGGAACCACGTTTTCTGGGTAGTCGAAGCTTCCCCCAGGCCGGTACGTCCCGTGGCAGCTCCCGCATTCGCCCGTAAACACGCGCTGACCCCGCTCCTCGAGCTGCGGCTGGCGCTGACCGGGATACGGCGGTGGCGGGGTCGCTTCGGCCCAGGTCACAACCGCTGCGATCGGGCTGAGATCCCGGACGATTCCAGCGGCATCCCGCCCCTTGGTGAACTCAGGCGCCAGCGGCAGATAGAGCCCTTGGCCGACGAATGAGCCGTCACTCGTAAACCGCGTGCGCGTGCGGTCCCAATACCAGATGGCCGGGAACTTGACCGATCCCGGCGGCGTATCGAGTCCCATGGCGAGCCGCAGCTTCGCGAACTCCACCGGGCTGTTGCGGCCAGGCGTGACGTCGAGTCGAGCCAGATCAGGCTGGTCGGCGAGGCGTTGGCGGAGGGTGGCGAACACGATGCGCAACAGCACGTTGTCCTGCGGCGTCAGGCTCGCGCCGCCCCGCGCCTGGTACGCGCTCGCCGAGTCCACCAGCACGCCTTCAGTGAGCTGCCCGCTGGTGATCAACTCGGCGATGTCGCGCGTCAGCAGCGTCAGGCTGAGATCGTGGTTGCCGATGCCGTGGACGATCTGACCGTTGACCCGTCCGGTATGGCAAAGCGCGCAGTTGCTCTGCAGAAACGTCTGCCGGAGCAAGTTCTTGGTGCGGACGGCGCCGTATGGGAGGCCGCTATCCGGGTTCTCGACGAACCCATACCGGTCCAGGATCTCCTGCCGGGTGCGCCCGAAGCGCTCGGGGAAGGCGGTGACCGTCGCCAGGTAGAAAAGCTCGGGCAGCGCCGCCTCGGTCCCGCCGCCCAGATCGCCGTAGAGATACTCGTGGAAGCCATCTTCGGGTGTGGGATTCGCATAGCGGGGCGGGAACAGGAATGGGCGAAGCGTATCGCCAAGCGACAGATACAACACGATGCCAATACACGTGACGAGGACGCCGAGCACCCGGGCCCGGGCTCGGGTGCTCATGCAGGCTCCTCCGCGCTCACCCGCCTAGCGGGCGAGGTCCCACTCGTGGACGTTCAAGGTCGGGTTGTTCGCAGCCATATTCTGCACCTGGCTGCCGACCCGCGTCGGGCGCAGGTCGTAGAAGAGACCCATGACGTTGAGCTGATCGGTCATGTGGTGGACGATCTGGCCGAGCACCTGCATGCGAGTCTCGAGGGGGATCGTCGCCATATGTGAGTCGATCAGTGCGTCGAACTCCGGGTTCTGGTAGCCGGCCCGGTTCAGCCCGACGAACCGATTGCTAGGCATGGGCGCCTGGTTGCTGTGCAGCTTCTCGATGTTCGACGGTCCCTGGGGATGGCGCATGACCTCGAACGACGGGTGGGTCGTCCGGTACTCGAGCGCGTCGAACGTCGCAGTGCGGAACTCCGGAAACTCCTTGTCGTGCGCAACGGTGAGCGTGAACGTGAGGTCGTTCGCGGTGAACGGCGTGCCGTCATGCCACGCGGCCCCAGGCTTGATCTTCCAGATCAGCTCGATCCGGCCGTCGGGCAGGAGCCTCCAGAGGCCGTTCTCGATGGAGGGAATCGATTCGGCCAGAATCGCGCGGCGGGCTCGCTGACTGTCAACCGCGGTGAGTCCGCTGTTCACGAAGTAGTCTGAGACGTCCTGCGCCTGGGTTACGCCGCCGCGAAAGAGCGCGCGGTGGAGGGTCGCTGGCTCCGCCATGATCGCGGTGATGAGCCGCTTCGGCGCCGTTCGAGTCGGCGCGTTGCCAGCCCCACCCGGGGTATCACCCCGCGGCGTTCCCTGCGGGTTCGCGCACGCGGCTAGCAGAGCACAGAGAACCAGCGGAACCAGCACGCGACGGAAGGCCTGACGGGGCGCGGGCCTCACTCCCTACATCCCGTAGAAGTGGCGCGGATTGGTCTTCAGGATCTTGTCGAGCGTGCCGGGCTGCATGTCCTCGCGTGCTCGCAGCTCGCCGACGAGCGCCAGGTCAGCGGAGATGTCGCCGCCGCGGGCCCGGTTTTCGAAGGAGATCGGCTCGATCGTGGGGAGCTGGCCGAAATGATGGCCGTAGTCCGAGCCACTGATCAGGTTTTCTTCGCCCACGTAGCTGGTGAGGTAGGGGATGTCCTCGTCCGACTCACAGGAAATGAATAGGCGGTAGTCCTTGAAGAGGTCGGGGCCGAGGTGCGGCACGTCCAACCACTTCTTACGCCGCCAATCGCGCTCGATGTAATGAAGCACATAGGGCACCCAGGAGGCGCCGGTCTCGATGAATCCGATCTTCAGATCGGGGAACTGCTCCGGGATTCGGTTCCCGACGAGGTGCTGGAAAGCCATCAGCGGAAGCATGCGCACTCCAGGGAACGAGCCCCCGAGGCGATTGTCCAGCACGGAGGATATGACCGGGCTGCCGGGGCCGGTGTGGATGCACATCGGCATGTTGAGCTTGCTCGCCTCCTCGTAGACGGGAAAGAACCACGGCTCCGCGAGCGAGCGCTCGCCCTCGATGCCACGCGCCATGAACCCGACGGCGCCATGCTCACGTGACCAGTTGAGCTGCTCGATGCAGGCGGGGATATCCGTGAACGGCAGGATGCAGACCCAGCGCAGCCGCTCGCCACCGCGGCTGTGCGCGTCCGCGAGCCAGCGGTTGTAGGCCCAGGAGAGCGCGACGTCCAACTCGGGGTCATCAGTCAGGTGGGCAATGAAAAGCGTCGGGAAGACGACCTGCACGTCAACGCCCATCTTGTCCGCGTCGGCCAGTCGGGCCGGTACGTCCACGAGCGACTTGGTGAGCCAGTCGTGGCCCTCGAGCTCTTCGGGGCTGACCGGCGGGGTCGCGAGCGCCTGGCCGCCCTTGCCGTCCGGCTTCGGCACCAGCTCGCCGTCGATAACCCAGCGCGTGCGGCGCTGCCCGGTCGCTGCGTCCTGATGCACCACGCTGATCGGCCGGCGGTGGGCCATCTTCTTGTCGATCAGATTCCAGATGTGCTCCGACTCGACGAGGTGGGTATCGGCGTCGATAATCCCGTCCACAGCAGCTCTCCCCACTCAGCTCAGTGCCAGCGGGTGGCGCACCGAGCCGATCTCTTCCGACCATCACAGGCCGAGGGCCCGGTTCGGCCCAATTATGGCACCAGTCGAGTGGGACGGCGAGAGCACGGCTGGTAGGCGACGCTAACGCACGGCCCAGCGGGGCCACACGAGTTGAATCATGAGCCGAGACAACCGATGATGGGCGCGATACCCGCGACCGACATCAGGACGGTGCTCGCGATGACGTCGGCCGCGGTAAACATCCCGATGCGAGTGCAATCGGCGATGTGGATCTGGACGGCGAGAATCGCCATCACAAGGGTGCCGTTCGTAGGCCAAGGCCACGCGCCAGTCGCTCGCGCCCATACCGCTGGATGATGAAGCCGTTGTCGGTCCTGGGAGCGGGTGCAACTCGCATAATCAGGCCCGCCGGGTGGGATGAGAGCGTCGGCTCTGCTTCAGTCTCCCGGCGCCGGGTGCGTCCATGCCATTTGCACCCATACTCGCCCCAGGACCGCCGTCGCGAGGAATACCCAAACGGAGGTGAACGCGGTCCCCATGGCTATTCAGCTTGTCGAGAGCAGGCCGATTTGCGACAAATCCGCCACTACGATCGTCACGCTGAGCAGCCCGACCACCGGCAGCAAATACACCGCGGGCGCCGCACCGATGAGCCAGGGGCGACGCATGGCCGCCTTGCGGAGCCGCGGCGCCGCTCGACCATAAAGCGCGCCGGCCAGGCCCATATACGCGCAAATCGCCGCATACACGCCGGGAGCTGGGGGCCAGCGCAGAGAGATGACCGCGAGTGCAATCATCACGACGCTCGTGCCGGCCCCAATCGCGCCGGCGATGAACGTCGTGGGCCCAGAGTGCTCGTCCTCCCAGCGGCGCAGCCGATCGCCCGGGGATTCGAGCAGCTCAATCCTCATGCTCGCCCTCGAACTGCCCCGGCTGGCCGGACGACTGTTGAGCCTGACCGCTCTCGTCGTTCTGTCCGCTCTCGTCGTTCTGACCGCTCTCGTCGCCCTGACCGCTCTCGTCGCCCTGACCGGCCTGACCGGCATCGTCTTGGTCGTCGCCGTCCTCGTGATCGTCCCCGGCCAGCGCAGAGTCCGCGAGTATGACCAGACCAGGCCCGGCGGAGGCCGCGGCGACGACCGGCGAGGCCATTTCCCCCATTAACGGTTGGAGCGTGACGCCAGCTGAAAGGGTGCCCGCCACCGCGTGGGCATCGATGACGAGGACCGTTAGCACCACGGATAGGATGTGGACGCCCATTCATCGCTCTCCATCGCTCGATTATTGTCGACGCGTCGTCTACGTCGGCGGCACCAGGCTCATCGTGGTTACGCCGGTGTAGGGCAGGCTGGGGTCAATCGTGCCGCCGAAATCATTGACGGCCACCCAGCAGCCGTTGATCTTGCTGTTGCTCACGGACGTGAACATGAACGCCCGGAATTTAAGGACCTCTTTGTTCTCAGGCGGCGCACTGAAGTTGGAGTCGCTCTGCGGAATGAATACCACTCGGGAATTCGGCATGATCACGTTGGTGCAGGAGCTCCCGGTCGTGTCGGCGGCGATCATGCTCTGGATGTAGTTCTTCGTGGCGGTCGAAACCGAGGGGTTGTCGGTCGCCACCGTCATCCGCTTGTCTCCGACCTTCAGGTTCAGCAGCGGAGCAGGACTCGGCCACGCCGGAAGGTTCGCGAGCATTTCATAGTTCACGCATTGGGCGCCGCTGCAATCGCCGCCGGCACCTGGCGGCTGAAACCAGAAATCTTTACCGTCGATCAGGATGTCGGCGTTGGCGCTGATTACCAGCGGGAAGACATTTGGGAGCTGCGAAGGCGGGCCAAAAAGGCCCTGCGCCTTGGCCGATGCCGGCAGGGTTGAGACGCCAAAAATTCTCAGGAACGTCGTCGGGATCGGGTCCGCCGTCGTGACCCTCACCCCTCGGGCGGTGGCGCCAAACCCCGCCAACGTATGCTGGTTCTTGTCGATGTATTCCACCGTGGTCGATTTGCTGACGCTGAGTCCGTTGGTGTGGGCCGTCTGATCCACGGCCGTCTGGACCGCGGACGATGTGGTGTAGATCTGACTGCCGTTCCACTTCGTCGCCAAAAGGTACGTTCCCGACGACGTGCCACCGTCCGCGGCGTTCTGCATGCGCGCCTGCTGCATGTACACCCGGCCGCCGTCGATGGCGAGGCCGGTCATTCCGGTCAGCGCCACAAAGCCAAGCGCCATGATCACCAGGACCTGACCGCGTTGGCGACGCGCTCTGCGCCATGCGTTGACCCTGCTCCGAATTTGTTGGACGTGGTTGACCGGTTTCATTTCACCTCATTCCACGGGCTGCACGGATGTCGCGCTGAGCGGCACCGAGCTCCCGACGAACTGCGCAAAAAACAACGTGGGACGAAAGATGGACGTGACCGTCACGGTAATCGTCCCGCCCTTGGTCCGCCCCGGACCGCTCCGATCGGTCCCGAGCGGCTCGGTGACCACCGCGCTTGCCGGCAAGGTACCCAGAAGGGGAACGCCCTTGTTGGCCGCATCGATGATCGGCGCATCGGTCTTCACCGAAACAAACGAGCCCGCATGCGCCCCCGCGCGAGCCGCCTGCGCCACCATGTCCGCCGTGGCGCGAAATCGCCCCACTTCGAGCACGCCGAACAGCATGAGCAGCAGGGCTGGAATGACGAGCGCAAACTCGAGAAGGCTCTGCGCCCGGTCTGCGCGCGGGGGCCAGAGGCCGCGAAACCTTGCGCTGTTCATTGGACCGCTGTGGATCCCGCCCCGAGCATGACGATCCCACTGGGTGCAAAGACCCGCGTTGCCGGCATGATTGGCGGGAAGGTCCATCTCACCGTGACGGTGACCGTCGACCCGGCGGAGCGGTTGGCGGGGTTGATCGTGATGTCAGCGTCTGGCACGATGACCTCCGATGGGAGATCAGCCCGCACCGTCGTCCGGATGGAAGCGGCGGTCGCCGTTGCGTTGGCGCCAACGCGGGCGCCCTGAAACGCGGCGTCGTTGAGCGCGATCCCGTACCGCAGGGCCCGGCCAAAGTCGACAACCGCCACGAGCATGAGCAAAAAGATCGGCGCCACGAGCGCAAACTCGACGATCCCCTGCCCGCGTGAGGTACGCGGCGCTGCCAACGCCGCCCGCAAATATCTTGAAAGGCGCCCGTGATCCACCAATACCCCCATCCAGCGGTGGGCGATCCCGTCGATGAACGCGACCGCTCAATCCACCGTGGCCCGATAGTAGATGGCATCAGCGCAAGGCGACTATGACTCATGGGCCATGAATTGCATCAATAAACGAGCTATATTGCCGGACGCGTGAGAACCTCGAATCGGACTAGTCTCAATTAGTCCGCAAAATGGCTCACTTTCGTGCTAGAAGTCATTGATCGCGGCAGGGATGAGGCCACGAGCCCGAGCGTACGCAACTGCCTGGCGCCGGCTTGCCGCGCGCAGCTTTCCCATAATGCTTTTCATGTGATTCTTCACCGTGTATTCGCTGATCACGAGTTGCGCTGCGATCTCTCTGTTCGACAACCGTTTCGTAACCAGCTCGAGAATCTGCATCTCACGCTTTGTCAACAGCCAGGCGCCGTCACCTGGCCCACCATCCGCGCGAAAATACTGCAAGAGCTTTCCCGCCATGGCCTGGGTAATGGCCGCCTGCCCGTGCGCGACACCTCGCAACTGTTCGATCAGCTCTGAGCTCCGAACATTCTTGGCCAGATAGCCCTCTGCCCCAGCCCGAAGCGCCTCAAACAACCGGGACACGTCTTCATCCACAGTCAGCATGACAACGGTCGCCTCGGGGGCCAACTGCCTGATCTGCGCCGTTGTTGCAATGCCGTCCATTCCGGGGAGATTTATGTCCATCAAGACGACATGTGGCCGCTGCTCTCGCACCGCGACCATGGCTTCTTTCCCATCTCCCGCCTCCCCAACGACTTCGATATCCGCTTCGTCGTCGAGTACTCGCCTGAGGCTCTCCCGAAAAAGCGCGTGATCGTCGACGAGCAGGACGCGCATGACATCCATTGAATCATTCCTTTGAGTCGGGTTCATCACCTGGGACTGATATCACGACCGTCGTGCCAGAACCTGGAAGGGATGAGATCTTCAGTTCACCTCCTATGCTTTCGATACGCTCGCGCATAATCGAAATTCCGAAGTGGCCCTTCGTCATCAACGCGTTTTGATCAAACCCCTTGCCGTCGTCCGCGATTGAGATCACGACACGAGACTGCTCCCGTCGCAATTTGACAACTACCCGCTTTGCTCCGGCATGATCCCGAATATTTCGCAGCGATTCGCTCACGACGCGCGTAACTTGGACCAGGATCTGCGGCGGCACATCGGCCGCTTGATCCACGTCAAGCACGCAGCCAACTCCGGAGGCTTCAGTGAATTCCGTCGTCAATCGGGTGATAACCGCCGAGAGTTGCTGCTGGCCGAGATCGTCATGTAATTCGACCAGCATTTCCCTGGCTGCGCTGTAGGCGCGGTCACAAGTCACGTGGAGGTGCTCAACCTCCGCGCGGGCTTCGGACAGCTTCTGACTCAGCATGAGTCCGGCGACTCTGTCCAGTCCAAAGAGGATCGCGCTCAAGGTCTGGGCATGTACGTCGTGGATCTCGCCGGCTAGCCGCTGGCGTTCATCGATTGTGGCTCGAAGCCTCGCGCCCTCCTGCAGCGTGGCCTCGGTCTGCGCATGGAGGTCCTCTAGCCTGCGAAGGATCAACGTAAAAATGGCGAATACAAAACCGCCGAGGAGCGCGCCCTCGCCAACATCGACCCAGGTAAATCTGAATGGGTGCCATTGGTTGTCCCGAACTGATTCGTAAATCGTTTCATAAAAAATGAGAAGAGCCACCGGTCCGAGCGCGGCGATCCACCGGAGCATTCGAAGCTCGCGGACGCGCGAGGTCCATGTGATAGGCCGCTGCCTATCCCGCGTGACAGACTCCCCGAGCCAAGGTGTGGCCGCCTGTGCACTGAAGCCATGCATCATCGCGCCTCACCGGCCTTCGATCAGGCCGTCCGATCCAGGACCTTACCTGGCAGAGGAGGACCGCTCAATAGCTCTTTGGCCACCTGGAAAATGCCCCGTAGGGCGGCCGGGATGGTGCAAGGCACAAAAGGGCTACGACTCGGGCCAGGACCGGAGCTGCGAAATCTGCTGGCGGTAGGATCAATCAGCGCTTCACACATCGGTGGTGCGTCTCAGAAGCAAGCGCCGGAGGCCGCCGACGAGCAGCAGCCATGGGCTCCTAAGGCCGACCGCCGAGCGGACGTCGAACCCCTGGACAGCAAGGCGCCACGCTGATCGCGGGCGGTGCCGAACCAGGCCAACGCGGTGAGCCGATGGCGTGACCGACCGCGTGACCGACCAAACGAAGCCGCCGGCTGGGATGGTCACCCATCCCAGCCGGCGGCTTGGATCCGCGTCGTCAGGTGCGCTCAGTTGTTTGTTTCGCTGCCCTCTGGACCCTCTTGGTCGCCCGCGTCGACGTGCAGCACCTGACCGGTGCCGGCATCCACCTTCACGTCGTGCGGGCCCTGGGCGTTGGTGAGTTGGACGCTGTACACGAGCGAGCCGTTCTCGTTCTCGATCGTGACCGTGCTCACATTCGCACCCGGGAACTGCACCAGCGCGGCCTGGCGCGCCTGGTCCGCGGTGATCTGGGCCAGCCCTTGCAGCGCGGCGGTCTCCGTCTGTTCGCTCTGGTTGGCCTGGCTCTGGGGCACCTGGATCGAGCCATGGTAGCCCGGATCCTGGGTCTCCTGGCTGGACTCCGCCTGGTCAGCCCCTGCCACCGGCTGCGGCTGATTGGCGAACGCGCTGCCCAGGGTCAGGCTTCCCACGAGGAATGCCGCGGCCAGGGCGCCCAAGAAGCCGCCGCTGTAGAGTGTGCGCTTGTTCAACATAATTCGATTCTCCTGTCCGATGTTTGCGTTGGTACGTCCGTTCGAAAGGTGCGCCTGAAGCGCTCGGGCGCTCCGCATTGGTATGACGAGCGACCCCGGTCTACATCGTCGCGACGAGTGATCGCGACCCGCGTCCCTCGCGCATCGCGTTCACCTCCTTTCTGGCGAGATTGTCGTGAGGGGAAGAGGTTCTTCCCTCTGTTGGTACTTTCGCAGCGGGAGATGAAGCCACGATTAATGGGGCCAGAACGCTTTCTCATGTTCGCGGCCACACGGGCTCGGTTCCCGCGAGCCCGCTGATTTCCACCGAATCGGCCCGCGGTGCCGTCCTACTTCTGGAGCCACCGAGTGAGCGGGGCAGGCAAGCGCTTCGCCGTGCTCGACGCGAAGGTATCGACTCCCATGGTCAGACCCAGGCCGAGCATCGCGCCGCCGAGAACGTCAGACGGGTAGTGGACGCCTGCCGCCACGCGTGCCAGACCGATGAGGAGGGCCAGCGCCAGCAGCCCCAGGCCGAACCAGCGAGCGCGTTTGAGGAACGGCGTCGCCAGCGCCACGCCGAGCAGCGTATGGTCGCTCGGGAACGACGTGTTGGCGGCGTGCGCGAAGAGCGGCGAGAGGCCGAGAGCAACGAACGGGCGGGGTCTGGCGAGAACCTGCTCTAGCCCAAAGGCCAGGGCCATCCCAGCCACAACGGCGAAACCGGCGATCACCGCGGCCCAGCGCCGGCTGGAACGGCCCGGCAGGGGCAGAAGGACGGCGAGGCCAATCAGGCCGATCAGCAGTACCGGCCCGCCGTTCGCAAGCGCCGGTACCAGCGTCCCGAGCGCGCGATGGGTGGTCACGAGTCCATACAGCCAGAGGACAGATCCACTATCCCATGCTCCCACCATGACTCCTTTGCTGCCCTTGGAGTTGGGCGAGCGCGGCGCCGCCTCGCCGCGCCGGTTATCGAGCCGCGTCCTCCCGCCTCTTTCTCCTGTCTGCTGGGCGTCGGGGCGGCCTCGTGTTCGCGGGATCTGGCGCGCCGGCGGCGCGCCATTTCCGCCCACGGTTGCCGGCAGCCCCGGCAACCCCGGGCGGAAATGCTAGATGTCGCGGAGGGCGGCGACCATGGGGCGCCGGGCAGCATGCTGGGCCCCGAGCACGGCGGCGACGGTGGACGCGATCGCGGCGGCGAGCAAGAGCGCCAGATAGGCCCAGGGCACCGCGAGCGCTTCGGGCGGCGGGTCGAACACGCCGGTCAGCACCTTGACCAGCATCTCGGCCACGCCGAAGCCGGTCGCGAGGCCGATGGCCGCGCCTCCAACGAGGATGAGCAGGCCCTCGCTCCACAGGAACGCGCCGAGCTGGTCGCCTTTCGCCCCCAGCGCTGCCAGGATGGCGAACGTCCGCCGCCGCTCGGCCATGCCCAGCGCCATCACCAGCCCCGTGGCGCCGGCCACGAGCAGGACCGCGAAGGTCAGCTCCAGGCCGGTGAGGCCGCGGAGGTCCACGGCGGTCAGGCTCGAGCTGATCGTGCGTTGCGTCTGGCCGATGTCGGTCACTTTTGCGCCCGCGAGCGCGCTGACGACCTGACGTGCCTGGTCGGCCACCGCGGCGGCGCTGCCGGTGGTGCGCAATAGCACGATCTCAGCCGCGTCAGTCCCTGTCTGCTGGGCCGCGTAGCTCGCGTTCGCGATCATGAACGAGTCCTTCGGGGCCGTGGGGAACTCGCGGACCACCCCCAGGAAGCGGAACGGTACGACCTGGTACTGGTGGGTCTGGGCGTTCTGCAGCCGCAGCTTGATCGGATCCCCCGGCTGGAGCTTGTAGGTCTGCTGGACCTCCTCGGAGACCAGCACGCCGTCCGGGGCGCCGGCGAGCGCGGCCAGCGTCGCCTGGGCATTGCCCCCGGCGAAGTACGCGTTGGAGATGTGCGTCGCGTCGCCGATGCGGCGCGGGTCGATGCCGTAGAAGTCCTGCAGGTCGTTGCCGACATAGGCGAAGCGATGCTGCATCGGCTGGGCCGCGACCACGCCCGGCAACGCCGCGAGCGCCGCGAGCTTGCTGCTTGGCGGCGCGGCCGTCGTGCCGGTCACCGCCACGTCGGCGCCGTTGGTCAGCATGGCGTCGACGCGCGACTGGGCGTTGTAGGTGGTGTTGAACACGGCGGTGGCGGTGGCGAAGGAGAACGCCAGCGCCACGAGCACGACGCCGCGCGTGACGAGGGCCCGCTGGCGGCCGAGCGCCGCGGCGACCACGCCGGCGAGCCCGTGCGCGATCGGCCGCAGAAGGCGCGCCAGGATGGAGCGACCGTGGGCCAGACCGCCTTCCCAGAGCCGCATCGCCAGGAGCCCCGCCCCGATCCAGAGCGCGAGCGGCGCGATGAACACCTGGTAGGACACGGCCGCCTGGGGCACGCCCTCCGGCGCCAGCACCACCTGGTAGCCGGTGCTGGCGGTCTGCCAGAAGGCGAGCGCCGACGCGGCCAGAAAAACAACATCGAGGTAGAGGCGCTGCCAGAGTGGCTGGGGCGAACGGCCCACCACTGCGCGGGCCGCCACCACCGTCGACTCCCGCGCCTGCCGTACGGCCGGGTAGAGCACGGCGCCCAGGGCAAGTGCCAGCCCGAGCAGTGCCGCGGCGGCGACCCAGAGCCAGGCCGCCAGGCCAGCGCGCATGACGTTCGGGGCGATGGCGCGCGCCGCGCCAGAGGCGAGCAGCAGCCCGAGCGCCACACCGCCTATCCCAACGATCAGGGCCTCCAGGGCCGCCAGACGCAGCACCTGCGCGAGCGACGCGCCGCGGGTGCGGAGCAGCGCCTGCTCCTGGCGCCGCCGCGCCGCGCCGGATGCCGCGATCGCCAGTGTGAGCAGCACCGCCATGATCGCGCCAGGTAGACCGAGGAACAGGAAGAGCACCTGCGCATAGAGGGCGTCGGCCCGCGCCCCGTTCAGCCGCGCGGCGAGGTTATTGCCCACGACGCCATCGCCGGCGATCCGCGCCTCGAGGTTGTGGGCGAGCTGCACCACGCGCGTGTATGCTGCGCCGGGATCGGCGGGCAGGTCATGGGCGATGCGCATGTGGAGCTGGGTTCGCACGCTGTCCGGCCGCGCCGCGGCCTGGCTGTCGAATAGCGGGTGCCACTGGTCGCTGGGCATCAGCACCACATTGTCCGGCGGCGCCTGCGGCGCGAAGCCAGCCGGCACGCCGACTGCCTGGAACAGCGAGTCGGCGTTGGGCAGGTCCATGACCCCGTCGATCTTCACGGTGGCAGGGGGCTGGCCCACGCGCTGGATCGTCACGGTGTCGCCCACGGTGACGTGCAGGTTGGCTGCCATCTGCTGCGCCACCAGCACGCCGTCGAGCGACCCGATCAACTGGCGCAGCTCCGCGGGGAACTGCTTGCGATACTGCGGGCTGATGCCGAGGACCTTGCCGGGCCCGGTTGTCTGCACGGTCCCGCCCGCGTTGGCCGTGAAGCCGGCGGTGTCGGCATAGCTTACAGTCTCCAGTGCGGAATACGGCGCAGCCTTGTCGAGCGCGGCGGTGACCGCCTGCGCATCCGCGCCCGGCGCGAGCTGCACCTGCCAGTCGACCGGCACGTCGGCGACGGCCCGGCGCGTCATCGTTGCGGCGCTCGACGTGATGAACGCCGCGAGCGACGCGAGCAGCGCCACCGTGAGGGCGACGCCGACCGCGGTGCCGAGCAGGCGACCGGAGCGGCTCGTGAGCATGCCTTTGAGCCAGAGTCGAGCGAGCATTAGACTTCCCCCTCCAGAATGCCGTGGCGCATGCGCCACACGCGGTCCATTCGCTCGGCGGCGGCCAAATCGTGAGTGGCCACCACGAGCGCCGTGTCCGTCCCGGCGAGCGTGTCCAGCAGCACATCGAACAGGTGTTGCGCCGTGGCGCGATCGAGCTGGCCTGTCGGCTCGTCGGCGAGGATCAGCGCGGGCCGATAGGCCAGGGCGCGGGCGACGGCCACGCGCTGGGCCTGCCCGCCGGACAGCTCCTCGGGCAGCTTGTCGGCGATCCGGGTCAGCTCGAGCCGCGCCAGCGCCTCCAGCGCCGCGTGCCGGGCCGCCTCGGCCGGCACGCGCCCGAGCAGCAAGGGAATCTCTACGTTCTCCACGACCGTGAGAGGCGCCAGCAGGCTCGGCATCTGAAAGACGATCGCGACCTGCCGCGGTCGCAGCGTTTCCCAGGCGCCGAGCGCGGGCCAGGTGATCTCGCCGTTGGTCGGCGCGTCGAGCCCGCCCATCAGGTGCAGAAGGGTCGACTTCCCACTGCCCGACGGGCCGAGCAGGGCGATGCGGTCGCCCTTTGCGACCCGGCAGGTGGCGGAGGCCAGCGCAGTCACGGTCGCCTCACCGCTGCCGTAGGTTCGACCCGCCGCGCGCGCCTCGACGAGCATCCTGCCCGCTTCAGGTCCCCCGTTGGCTGGCTCGGGCGTAGATGCTGGCGTGGGCTGGTGCGGAGCTCGGCCAGTCCGGGGCTTGATGAATGGCTCAGTCATCGACGACTCTCCCGTCCAGGAGCTGGACGACGCGGTCCGCCCGCGCCGCCAGCGCCTCGCTGTGCGTGACGATGAGCGTGGCGCCGCCCTCCTCGCGGCGGGCCTCAAACAGCCGGAGCAGGTCCTGCTCGGTCGCGGCGTCGACCTCACCGGTCGGCTCGTCGGCCACGAGAAGGTTGGGCGCGGCGGCGAGAGCCACGGCGAGGCCGGCGCGCGCCGCCTCCCCGCCGGAGAGGTGCGACGGCCGCGCCCACCGCCGGGCGCCCAGGCCGGTCTGGTCGAGCAGCTCGCCGACCCGCTGGTCGTTCACCCGACCCGCCAGGCGCATCTGAAGGCGCACGTTGTCTTCCACTGTGAGGTATTCGAACAGGTTGCCCGCCTGCAGCAGAATGCCGACGTCCTGGGCGCGCAGCGCCGCCCGCTCGCTCTCGGGCCGGCGGCTGAGTCGCTGCCCGAGGAGCTCCACGTGCCCGCCGTCGGGCTCGTCGAGGCCGACCAGGCAGGCCAGGAGCGTGGACTTCCCGCTGCCCGAGGGCCCGACGACGGCGACGATCTCGCCCGCATCGACGTGCAAGCTCACGCCACGGAGTGCCAGCGTCTCGTCTTCGCCGGCGTGGTAGAACCGATAGAGGTCGAACGCTTCTATAGCCCGCATCGTTACCTCCGATAGAACCTGTTAGAGATCCTGTTCGCCACGCACCGGTAGTGCACCGTGGGTCGATTCCTCTATCGCACCGTCACTAGGCCTTCGCTTCACCAACCGTCAAGGAGACGGTCAGCGGCTGACCAGCACGGGCGATGGCCAGGCTCACCTGATCCCCTGGTTGATGGAGCACCAGATCCTGGAGACAGTCATCCGCGCTCGACACGTCGCGGCCATCGAAGCCGTTAATCACGTCCCCTGCGCGCAGGCCGGCGTTTGCCGCGGGGCTGTTCGGCTCGACCAATCCAATGAGCGCGCCCTGGTCCGCCCCGGTTGGGGCTGGCCGACCGCGCAGGGCCGTTCGATTCGTTGTCGTCGATTCACTGGTATTCGGCAGGTCGCCCAGGCGCACGCCGAGGTACGGCTGACCGCTATGGGACACCCGCCCGTCTTGCGCAAGCTGCGGCGCAATTCGCTTCGCGGTGTCCACGGGGATTGCGAAGCCAAGCCCTTGCGCCGGGAACCCCTGTGGCGCTGCGATGAGCGTCGTGATCCCCACGACGCTGCCCTGGAGATCGACCAGGGGTCCGCCCGAGTTGCCCGGGTTGATCGCGGCACTGGTCTGGATCATCGGCTGCGCGTATGAACCCTGCCCTTCAGACACCGGCCGTTGCATGGCCGAGACGACGCCCGTCGTGACCGTATGGTCGAAGCCGTACGGGTTGCCGATCGCGATGACAAACTGGCCAACCTTGAGCGCCGCTGATTCGCCCAGCGGGGCCGTGGGCAGGGATTGACCGTCGATCTTTACAACCGCGATGTCCGAACGCGGGTCCGCCCCCAGCACCCGCCCCAGGAGGTGGCGACCATCCGCCAGGCCAATGGTGATCGAGCTCGCGCTCTCGACCACGTGAGCGTTGGTCAGCAAGAGCCCGCTCGCGTCGTAGATCACCCCCGAACCGAGCCCCTGATCGGTGCGCACGGACACCACCGCGGGACCGACCGTTTTGGAGGCGGCGATGAGGCTCGCCTGTAACACCGAGGAGCCCGTGGCGTTGTTCGGCGCGGCCTGCGCGACCGGTGGCGGCGCCGGTGCGGCGGCCTGCGCGGCACGTGGTGGCACGGCTGCAGTGCCTGCTGCAGCGCCTACTGAAAGCCTGTTCGCATGACTGCCCGCCACGACGACGCCGATCAGTGTCAGGGCGACCATTGCAGCAGCCGCCCATCGCCAGACGCGGCGGCGGGCCCCCGTCCGCTGGGTTACGACGATGTTCGGGGTGGCATCCGAGGCCGGGACTGGATCTTGGGTTGGATCTTGCATGATGGTTTCCCTCCTTCGCTTGCGCTACAAGCAGCTTGCTGCGCGCGCATTAAGGGCAGATGAAAGGAGGGTGAAACGTTCCTCATGTGCGGCACCGCGCGGCCGGGCGGCGCAGAGGCTGCAACAGCGATGTCGCTTGGGTGAGCCCGAGCGCGAACCAGAAGAGGACACAGAACAACGGTGTGCCTTCTCCGGGCGTCCGATTGGGGGTGGTTTCGCGTGGAAAATCTCGGCCGTTCGGTCCGCTGCGTCCCTAACGTAGGGTCTGTAAATAGGCGATGATGTCACCCACCTGGCTCTCGCTCAATACACCGTTCCAGCGGGGCATGGCCACATCGAGCGGTTTGCCATCTTGATCGAGGCCCTCGATGATGGCGCGGCGCAGCCGCGCCGGGTCGTTGCCATACATCGGCCCTAATTGCGGTTGGCGCAGATCAGCGGCAACCGCGGTGTCGACCTTGATGCCGCCCGCGCCGTTCTCGCCATGACAACGAGCGCAGTCGGTCTGGTAAAGCTGCTGGCCCGTCGCCACCGAGCCTGTCGACAACGTATTGGTCGGTTTACCCGACACCCGAGCATCGCGACAATCATGAGAAGGACTTCCACAACGAGTAGCGGTCGGCGTCGCCTGTGCATCGTAGTTTCTCCCAATTCGACCCCGGGCTATGCCATAACCCGTAAGTAGATTTTGGTGCCGACCGTCACGATGAACGCTGCTCCCCCAAGCGCCACGGCGAAACTCAGCGCCCGCGGAAGCCGTTCCTGCAAACACTGCTGACCACATTTTGGAGCTCGGGCCACCGCTGCACTCGGGCTCGATTGCCTTGGGGCTGCGACTTGGTGCCTGCACCAGGTCGCCTCGTCAGCTCAGACCAAAGGCACGGAAGATCCGGACCTTTAACCCATCAGCGGCGACCAGGAAGGCAGCGCTCACCGCGAGCAAGCCAGCGATCGTCGGCCACGGAATGGCTGCCATCAGCCAGCCCTGGCTCGCCAGGAGACTCACGATCATGATGTCTGCGAGCGAACTCAGACCCAACCAGCGGCTGGGTAACGAACGCCAAAACGGACCGCGCTCGCGACAAAGATACACCGTGGCCTGCCCGCTGAACACCAGCCACACGAATACGGCCGTCTGCACCTCGAGCGCTGCCATTCCCAGGCCATCACGGACGGCCCAGACTACGCCGAAGGACAGCACCACGAGCGGCAGCGCGAGACACGCGGCGCTCAGCAGCAACCGCGAGACATCCCAACGCGATGGCCGCTGCGGCGGCGTAACGCGGTCGGTGGCAATCGCCATGGTCACGAAATCGTTGGCAAACAAGAGCAGCACCACCAACCGAGGTGAGGTCACGAAAGCCCCTCCGAGGATGAGCCCAAGGCTCAGAAGGAGGGAGATCTGGATGGTCTTGATGATCTTGTTGAGCGTGTAGGTCGTCAACCGTTGGTAGATGCGCCGACTTGTCTCCAGTGCGGCAACGATTTCGCTGAGCCCCGCGGTCGTTAGAACGAGGCTTGCCGCCGCCCTCGCGGCGTCGGTGGCGCCCGAGACGGCGATCCCCACCTCCGCCTGTTTGAGGGCTGGCGCATCGTTGACGCCGTCGCCCGTCATCCCAACCACCTTGCCCATCTGCTGCAAGGTTTGGACCAAACGGAACTTGTCTTCAGGGAAGACCCGCGCGAAAATGTCGCACTCCAGGACACTGGCGCCCGGCGCCCCGCGCAGCACCTCGGCTTGGCAAGCGCGCCCGCCGAGGCCGAGCTTGGCCGCCACGGACTGGGCGGTGACCAGATTGTCGCCGGTGACCATCTGGACGCGAATCCCCAAGCCCTGGAGTCGCTCGACGAGGGCCTTCGCGTCCGGCCGCACAGGATCCTCGAGGGCAACCAACCCGATCACCCGCAGGCTGCCCGCTGGACCGGCTGCGACGGCCAGGACCCGGTGGCCTTGGGCCGCAAGCCGGGTCACATCTTGCTCGATTCGCGGGTCGGCCGCCGCGACGGCGCTGACAATCACTGCAGGGGCGCCCTTCGTGACCTCCCAGAGCTCGCCATCAATGCGAACGCTGGCTGTCGCCCGACGCGTGGCCGGTTCGAACGGCGTGAAACTCAACCGAGTCGCGGCGCCGACCGGCACCCCCTGGCCCACCGCAGCGGCGAGAATGGCCCGATCGATCGGATCCTGGGAAGCTGGGTCGCTGGCAATGGCCGCGAGCTCAAGCAATCGCTCTCGTGTGTGTGGCGGGTAGGGATGAAGGTCTGCAACCTGTAGCCGGTTTTCGGTCAGGGTGCCGGTCTTGTCGGTACACAGCACCTCCAGCCCCGCCGCCTCTTCGATCGCTGCCAGGTGGGTCACGAGGACGCCGTGATGGGCGAGCTCCAGGGTGCCGAGTGCACTCGCGAGCGTGAATGTGGCCGGAAGGGCCACTGGGACCGATGCGACGAGCAGGATCAAGGCGAAGGGCGCCACGTCTGTCAGCGGCAGTCCGGCGACGTGCGCGTAGCCCAGCAGGGCCACCACGAGCAGGAGGTCGAGGGCGATCAGGTAACGAACAATTGTCATGATGATCGCCTCGAGGTGGCTGGGCGTCTTCGCCACCCGCACTAGTTCAGCGGTTCTGCCGAAGGCAGTCCTGAATCCGGTGGCGGTGACCTGGCCGGTTGCCCCGCCGCCCTTGACCATCGTTCCCGCGTTGGCGGTGGCGCCGGGTTCGACCTCGACAGGGAGCGCCTCGCCGGTCAGCGCTGACTGGTCGATGAGCGCGGCGCCGTCGCTGAGCTGGACATCGGCGGGGACAAGGTCGCCGGCCTGCAGATGGATCACGTCGCCGGGGACGAGATCTGCAGCGGGGAGTCCCTGCCATTTCCCGTCTCGCAGAACCCGGGCCTGGATGACGAGCTGCTGGCGCAGGAGCGCGAGGGCGCCCTGGGCGCGCTGCTCCTGAAAGAAGCTCAGCCCGACGTTGAAGACGAGGAGGGCCGCCATGAAAATCGCCTCGGTGGACCTGCCAAGCGTCCACTCGAGGACGATCGCGCCCGCGAGCATCGCCGGCACGGGGGCCCAGAGCTTGGCGACGAGCGCGCGCCATGGCCGACGAACCTCCTCCGCGATCGTGTTGGGACCGGACTCCCGGAGGCGCACATTCGCCTCGTGACTGCTGAGGCCCTCCAGCGAAATCCGCGAGCGCAGGCTGGCCGCTGCCTCTAACCCAGCGTCCCCGGCCCCGTGGCTGGCCCCACCATCCCTACGCATGATCATGCGTCTCGGCGCCGTGGACCAAGAGCGTGGGGACTGGCGCGTGCCGCACGATCTCCTCCGCCACACTGCCCATCAGCAGTCGCGTGAGCCCGCTGCGCCCCCGAGTGCCAAGCACGATGAGGTCTGCCGACCAACGCTTGGCCTCCTCCAAAATCTCGCTGCTCGGATGGATAGTCGCGGTTTCAACTAACGCCGTTTCTACGGATGCGCCCGCGTCGCGCGCTAACGCCACCGCTCGATCCAAGACAGCCTGACCAGCATCGAGACAGGACTGCCGATACTGATCGAAGTACGGGCCGACCTCCCCGTGCGGCACGACGTCTACCGCGTGGACCACCCGCAGCTTGGCGTGACTGTCCTGGGCCACCTTCAGCGCTTCCCGCAGCGCTCGATCAGAGTCCTCACTTCCGTCCAGGGCGACCAGGATCCGCGCATACATTGGCGTCCTCCCATGTGGCATGGAACCACCATTCCCGACTCTATGATGCCCCAAAGGGGCAGACGTGGCTGGTGGTTGATATGATCGCCGAGCGCGGGCAGCGTGGGCGGGGTCATGGTTGCGTGTCGTCCGCTCGCCCGGGAACGCTGATGGGCTCCCAGCAATCACGCACCATCGCGTGGAGGTGGTTCCACGCGGAACGGCAGCCGCACGACAAAGGTCGTTCCCTGTCCGGGGCGGCTCTCCACCGCGATCTCGCCGCCGTGGGCGCGGGCGATCCACTCGCAAATGGACAGACCCAATCCTGTGCCGCCATCTTCGCGCGCCCGCGCGGCGTCTGCGCGGTAGAACCGTTCGAACAGGTGCGGCAAATGCTCCGAGGCGATACCAACACCTGTATCAGTTACGCGCAGCGCCGCGCACCCATTTAAGCGAGCCACGGAGAGAGTAACGATGCCTCCGGGCGGGGTGAATTTGAGCCCGTTGTCAATCAAGTTGATCGCGAGCTGCGTCAATCGAGTCTGGTCTCCCTCAACGGTTACCGGCGCATCGATCACGGCGGTCAGGCGAACGTGACGCATGTCGGCAAGCGGGGTCATGGATTCGACGACAGCGTGCGCCAAAGCGTCCAGTGCGACGGGTTCGCGGACCATGGACTCCTGGCCCGAATCTGCGCGGGCCAGGGTCAAGAGCTGGTGCAGCAATTGCCCCATCCCGGCGGCGTCATCGCGGATGCTGGCGAGCACCTCGCGGTACTCGTGGGCCTTGCGCGGTCGGTCCAGCGCCACGTCAGCCTGGCTTGCGAGCAGCGCCAGCGGCGTGCGGAGCTCGTGCGAGGCGTCGGCGGTGAATTGGCGCTGGCGTTGAAAAGCGCGGTCGAGTCGATCGAGCATCCGATCGAAGGTCGCGGCGAGCCGTCCGATCTCGTCTGGGCTTGGCGGCAGTGCGAGCCGGCGAGACAGGTCCTCAGCCCCAATGCTCTCGGCCGCGCGCGTCATGCGGTCAATCGGACCGAGCGCCCGGCCGGCCATAAACAGGCCACCCGCGATCGCGACGAGGAGCGTGAAGGGAACGGCGACCGACATCAGCAGGGCGAGCCGTCCAAGGACGGTATCCACGTCCTGCTCGGACCGCGCGACCTGAAGCACTCCAGTCAGGCGACCGTTGTCCGCGATTGGCAGGGTCATCACCCGCCATTCGCCCCCATCGTAGGCGCGAATCGTGCTGAAGAGCTCATGACCGGCAACCGCCGCGGCGAGTGCCTCTGGCTGGATGGACGGAGGTTCTCGCCCATTGCTTGCAATCAGTCCGCCTCCATTGGGTTCGTAGAGCGCCACCATCGTCCCGGGAAGTAGCGCCGTATCGAACGTTGGGCGCCCATTCTCGATGTCCAGCGTGGCGATGACCTGGCGCGCCTCGACCATCAGGCCACGGTCAGCCTCGGCATGCACCGATTGGGACAGGGTGAAATACAGGATGGCGCAAAAGGCGAGCAGGATCAGTGCAAGCAGCGCCACGTACCAGAGCGTGAGTCGCACACGAATGGTGCGCAACGCGACCGTGAGCCGCCGGAGAGCTTGGCCAAGCCGCCTCATTGCGTTGCAACCTTGAGCAGGTAACGGGCCCCGCGGATCGTGTGCAGCAAGCGCGGCTTTTGCGAGACAGTCAGTTGGTTAGATCCGGGTTCCCAATTCACAGATTTCTCCGCTCGCACCTCGCCACCAACGTGAGCAAGGACTTCAAGGCAATGTCGAGTGCGCGCTCGGCGACTCGCAGCGCGTCGGTGGGCGCACCAGCGATCTCTCCCAATCGCTGGTTTGCCCACACCGCGAAGGAGTGCGCGTCGGCCCGCTGTCCGAGAAACTGGAGTGATCCGCTTCCAAGCAGGCGGACGAAGGCCGTATCGATCAAATCCGGTCCCGCGTCAGCCAGAGCGCGAATCTCGTGGATCACGTGGGATTCCAGCACCCAGATCCCTAGCCCGAGGCTGGTCAGAAGAAGCGAGTATATTTGGAAGTCGCCTCCATGCGACGGAGGATCTGGAGAATCAAGTCACCCTGGCGGGCGATGAGCTCCGCTTGGTGCTCAAGTTGGACGAGGATCTGTTCCACCTCCAATTCGGCTTTCTGGTTTGTCGCGAAGTCTGCGTCAGCGCGGAGCTGAGAATGACGCCCCTGCAGATTCTGGCCGACCATGATCAGCGGCATCAGATGAATCTGGATCAGGTTCGAGATGAACAGCCAGAGGACAAACGCCGGAAAGGGGTCAAATCGCAAGGCTTGCGGGGCGATCATGTTCCAAACGAGCCACAGGATGGTCCAGATGAGGATGATGAGAAAGAATCCCATCGTCCCGACCTTATCTGTAACCCGGGCCGCGGCGCGTTCGAGCACCGAGAGTTGAGCGTGGTGCTCGAGGTTTACGTCACGCGCGGCGCGCGGATAGCGCATCCGAATCGGCCGAGTTGCGTGAAAACGCGCGAGTTCAGCCTCCAACTCATGGAGTGCCCGCATCAGACCCTCCAGTGCGAAAGTGCGAAGTCGACATGGTCAACCGCGACGGCCGCCTTCGGATTCGCCTAGACCAACGCAGGCGAAGCGCCTCGCCAGCTCGCCTCATTTCGTTGGGGCCCTGAGCTGGTAACCGGTGCCGCGGATGGTGTGAAGCAGGCGCGGCTCATGGTCATCGTCGAGCTTGCGGCGCAGGTATCGCACGTACACGTCGACAACGTTCGACATGTAGACGAAGTCATAGTCCCAGACGTGCTCAGCAATCTGGGTGCGGGTCAGCACGTGGTTCGGGTGGCGAACAAAGTATTCCAGGATCGCATACTCTTTGCTTGTGAGCTCGACCGGCCGGCCGGCCCGCCGCACCTCATGGCGTACCGTATCAACCTCCAAATCCCCCACCCGGAGGACGGGGTCTTTTGCGATATCTTCCCGGCGCAGGAGCGCGCGGACCCGTGCCAGCAGCTCACGGAACGCGAACGGTTTGACAAGATAGTCGTCAGCGCCACTGTCGAGTCCCGCCACACGATCATCGACCGCGTCCCGAGCAGTCAGCATGATGACCGGCACGTTGCGGCGGTCCGAGCGGAGGCGGCGGCAAACGACGAGCCCGTCGAGCTTGGGAAGCATCACATCGAGCACGATCAGGTCGTACGCCTCGGCCTGCGCAAGCGCAAGTCCAACTTCCCCGTCGTATGCGATATCCACGGCGTAGCCTTGCTCGGTCAATCCGCGCTTGAGCACACCCGCGAGCTTATGCTCGTCCTCGACTACCAGAATCCGCATTGCGCCCTCGCCAGACTGTTCTTCAGTCCACGATGTGCACCGGGAGCCGCGCACCGGGACCGGTACTCGGTAAGGATGCGGCATCGACATTAAGAGTAGATGAAACGGTCGCCGCCAAGGCGAGGGATGCGGCACGAGTCTCGGATGTCGATTCGACCTCTTTGCATCCGGTTGCGCTGCCCTGTTGACCCTTCGGCAGAGCCACGTCGCGCGGTCGGGAAATCAACCGGTCCCTTCGTATACTGGCGGGTGCCACGATCCACAGCCACCAGACGGAGGTCCACCATGACCGCGCTCCCACTCACGCCCGAGATCTCCAGGGTCTTTGACGAGCCCGAATACCGCATCGAGGGGCCCCTCAAGGTGAGCGGCCGCGCGCGTTATGCCGCGGACGTCACGGCGCCTGGGGCGCTCTGGGCCAAATTCCTATCCAGTCCGCGCCCCCACGCTCGCATCGTCTCGATCGACACGACCGCGGCCAAGGCCGTGCCTGGCGTCCACGCCGTCCTGACCGGCGATGACATTGGCCGGAAGCGCTTTGGCCGCATGCTCTTCGACTGGCCGGTGCTCGCCTTCGACCGGGTCATCTTCGCGGGCCAACGCGTCGCCGCGGTGGCCGCCGAGACCAAAGATGCGGCGGACGAGGCAGTCAAACTCATCGAGATCGAATACGAAGACTTGCCGGTGATCGTCGATCCGGAGGACGCCCTGAAGGAGGGTGCGCCGCTGCTCCATCCCGATTCGGCCTCCTACACCTACCTCGGCGGCGAGCGGACTGTGCCCCACCCGAACCTGCAGGGGTACGAGCTCTTCCAGAAGGGCGACCCCGACATCGAGCACGCGTTTGCCCAGGCGGATCGCGTGTTCGAGGACGTGTACGAGACGCCGCGTCAGCACCAGGGCTACATCGAGCCGCACGCCTGCATGGTGTGGATCCGGGACGACGGCAGCGTGTACGTCCGGTCGACCAACAAGGGCCCGTTTGGCCTCCGCCGCCAGCTCTCGATTGTGACCGGCGTCCCCCAGGAAATGATCGACGTCGACAGCCGCTTCATCGGCGGCGACTTCGGCGGCAAGGGCAACTCGATCGACGAGTGGGCAACCTACTTCCTCGCGACGGCGACTGGACGCCCCGTCAAGGCGGTCATGAGCTACGCGGAGGAGCTGGCCGGCGTGAATCCGCGCCACATGGCGCGGATCTACACCCGGACGGGCGTGATGAACGACGGGCGGATCGTCGCCTTCGAGTCTCGGGCGTACTACAACGGGGGCGCCTGCGCGGGTGCGAAGCCACAAGCCGGCCTGGTCGTGGGGACCGGCTTTGGCACCATGCAGGTCTACAACGTCCCGAATACCCGCATGGAGGTATTCGTCTCCTATACGAACACCGTCCCGTGCGGGAACATGCGCGCACCCGGCGTCCCGGTGGCGGCGCTCGCCGGCGAGGAGCAGATCGACCACATCGCGCGCGAACTCGGGATCGACCCGATCGAGATCCGCCTCAAGAATGCGCTGCGCGAGGGCGACCACGGACCGAAGGGCGAGGAGCTGCGCAACCCGCAGGCCGTCGCCGTGCTCGAGGCACTCAAGCGCGAGGTGCGCTGGGGCGAGCGGCCGCTCCCACCAAACCACGGCCGGGGTATCGCCCTCCGCCACCGCGAGGGTGGGGAGGGCAAGACGGAGATCGTGCTGCGGCTGATGCCGGACGGACAGATCGACGCGCTCTATGGCACCCCCGATCAGGGCAGCGGCTCCGCGACGCTCGTGCGGCGCATCGCCGCGGCGATCCTGACCGTGGATCCGAACCGCATCGCCGTCCGCTACGGCACGACGGGAGAGGCGAAGCCCGACCCAGGTGCAGGCGCGAGCCGCGTGACCCACGTCATGGGCCGGGCAACGATCAACGGCTCGCTCCGAATGAAGGACAAGCTGGAGGAGCTCGCGGCCGAGGTGATGGGCTGGCCCGCGGGCGAGGTGCATCTTCAAGATGACCACTTCATCGTGGGCGATGGCTCCGCCGAATCGGCCAGCTTCGAGCAGGTCGCCGATCGCATCGCGCGCGGCGGCCCGATCGAGATCGTCGGTCAGTACGACAGCAGCGTCGAGCACACGACCGAGGACACGAGCTTCTACGCCTACATGATCGAGGTTGAGGTGGACCCGGAGACCGGACACGTCAGGCCGATCGAGGCAGTCATGACGGTCGACGTCGGTCCAATCATCAACCCGGTCGCGCACCAGGGCCAACTCGACGGCAGCTTCGTCTACGGCTTGGGCAACACCATGATGGAGGAGCTCGAGATCGATGACGAAGGGAAGGTGTCCACGCTGAGCCTCGGCGAGTACAAGATGCCCACCCAGATGGACACGATCCCCCTTCGGACAGTCCTGATCCCGACCGAGATCGGACCCGGCCCCTTCGGCGCGAAGGCGGTGGGCGAGACCGTGAATGCGGGCGTCCACCCCGCCATCGCCAATGCGGTCCGCGACGCGATCGGCGTCCGCATCAAGACCTTCCCGATCACCTCAGAGCGCGTGTATCGCGCCATCCAGGAGAAAAAATCGGGCGCGTGAGGCGCGCAGAAAGCATGCGGAATTTGCTGCGACGAATGAGAGCCCATGCCGGCTGACCGAGGCATGACCGTCCCCGCTCAGCCGATCGTGTTTTTCGACGGCGTGTGCGGTCTATGCAATTGGATTGTGGACCTGCTCCTCCGCGCGGACACGAATCAGGTGCTTCTGTACGCGCCGCTCCAGGGGGAAACGGCACGCCGCGCCCTGGGTCCGATGACCCAGGATGTCGGCGAGTGGTCGTTTTTCTTGCTCGACGAGCGAGGCCTGCACGAGCGCTCGGACGCTGTGCTTGCCACCTGCCGGCACCTCGGCGGGTCCTGGGCGCTTTTTGGCCTGCTGGGGGTGGTGCCGAGAGAGATTCTCGACGAGGGCTACCGTTTCATCGCGCGCAACCGGTACCAATGGTTCGGCCAGCACGAGACGTGCCGTATCCCTACGGCAGAAGAACGCGGGCGTTTTCTCCCGTAGCCTGGTGCGCTTGACGCTCGCTTCCCGGGTTTTCTAGAGTCCTCACAACCATCGCGGAGCGGAGGAGCGGCATGGACGGCGTGCACGATATGGGCGGGATGCACGGGTTCGGTCCCGTGGAGCATGAGGAGAACGAGCCCGTCTTTCACGAGCCCTGGGAGGGCCGGGTCTGCGGATTCGACGCCGCCAGCATCGAGCCAATTACGCCGAGTCTGGACGCCTCGCGCCACGCGCTGGAGCAGCTCCCCCCCGACATCTATCTTGGCTCGAGCTATTACGAGCGCTGGCTCTATCGCATCGAGCGCCAGCTCGTCGCGCTAGGCCGTATCACTCCCGATGAAGTCGAGGAGCGGATGGCGTATTGCCGGGAGAATCCCGATGCGCCAACGCCGCACAACTCCAACCCCGCGATCGTCGAGCGCGCCATGACCCGGTACACGAAGCTGCGAGAGCGGCTCGACCGGCCAGATGGCGAGCGCCCACACCTGCGCGTGGGCGACTACGTCCGCACGAAGAACATTCATCCAAAGGGCCACACCCGGCTCCCCCGCTACGTGCGTGGTAAGACGGGCGTGATCGACCGGGTGTACGGCAGCCACGACTTTCCCGACACGAACGCCCACGGTCTGGGTGCGCAGCCGCACGGGCTCTACAACGTGCGCTTCGAAGCTGAGGAGCTCTGGGGCGCGGACACGGAGGGCAAGGGCGCTCTGCACATCGATCTCTGGGAGCGCTATCTCGATCCGATCGAAGCGCCGGATTGAGGAAGGAGGTTTCCGATGCACGACGATAATCACGATGGGCACGATCACCACGACGGACACGGCGGCCACCATCCCGAGCCCGAGTCCTACCCGGCGCTCCGCACCCGCGCCATTGAGTCGCTGCTGGCGGAGAAGGGCCTAATCGCGAGCGACGCAATCGATGCGATCGTCGAGAAGTTCGAGCAGGACATCGGCCCCATGAATGGCGCGAAGGTCGTCGCTCGTGCGTGGGTCGACCCCGAATTCAAGCGGCGACTGCTAGAGAATGGGACCGAGGCGATCGCTGAGATGGGCTACTGGGGTACCCAGGGCGCCGAGATCATCGTTCTCGAGAACACGCCGGACGTTCACAACGTCGTCGTGTGCACCCTGTGCTCGTGCTATCCGTGGCCGGTCCTGGGCCTGCCACCGATGTGGTATAAGTCGGCGCCCTACCGCTCGCGAGTCGTGCGTGAGCCGCGCGCGGTGCTCAAGGAATTCGGCACCGAGCTTGGTGACGACGTCGAGGTGCGCGTCCAGGACAGCACCGCCGAGGTGCGCTACCTGGTCCTTCCCGAGCGACCAGAGGGGACCGAACGCATGAGCGAGCAAGAGCTCGCCGCCCTCGTGACGCGCGACGCGATGATCGGCGTCACGAAGATCCAGGTCCCGGCGCAGGTGCGTTAGCCATGGCGAAAGATCCAAACCCCGAGGTCACGACCATGGACGGGGAGGCCGCGCTTCCTCGCAGCAACGGTGAGCTGGTCTTCGAGGCGCCCTGGGAAGGGCGCGCGTTCGGCATCGCCGTCGCCCTCAACGAGCAGCAGGTCTACCCGTGGCGCAGCTTCCGCGACGCGCTGGTCGACCACATCGCCGCCGACGATGCCGAGGGCAGGGAAACGACGTACTACGAGCGTTGGCTCGCCTCGCTCGAGACGCTGCTGCTCGAGCAAGGTCTGGTGACCGAAGAAGAGCTTGACGCACGCATGGCGGAGTACGAGAGCGGCGAGCGCGATGACGACTGGGTGCCGCACACGCGCTGAGCTCATTTCGACGATCGAATCACAGCGGCGCCGTCAATCATCAGTGGTCTTGGCAGGCCGAATGATGGCATGCGAAACTGACTTGGACGCCGCGTGGCCGTTCGGTCTGTAGCTCACCTCCCGAGGGTTGACCGTTTGATCGCGCCTGAGTCAGACATCACAGCGGCTTCGCTGCGGCAGATGCTGCTCGAGGCTCGTTCCATCACCCGTGATCTCGTCGCGGACCTTACGGACGAGCAGATGCTCGGACCACAGCTCGCGATCGTCAACCCACCGCTCTGGGAGATCGGGCACGTTGCCTGGTTCCAGGAGAAGTGGGCGCTGCGCCACCTGCGGGGCCTGCCCGAGAGCCGGTCGGAGGCGGACGAGCTGTACGACTCCGCCGCCATCGCCCACGACACGCGATGGGATCTCGCGCTTCCCTCGCGACCCGAGACCCTCGGCCTAATGCAGGGAATCCTCGATCGCGTGGTGACTCAGCTCGACGAACAGCCACTCACAGCCGACGCGATCTACTTCCATTTGCTGCCGCTGTTTCATGAGGATATGCACGCCGAGGCCCTGGCTTATACCCGGCAGACGCACGGGTACGCACCGCCGCGACTCGCCGTTGGATCGGCAGCCCTTCCGCCAGCGGTCGGGGTTCGCGATTGGGCGATAACGAGCGACGTCGACGTTCCCGGAGGGACGTTCATGCTGGGCGCGGAGCCGGGCGACGGCTTCGTATTCGACAACGAGAAATGGACCCATCCGGTCGACATTCGCCCGTTCCGGATCTCCCGGACCGCTGTTAGCCAGGCCGAGTACGCAGCGTTCGTGGAAGCAGGGGGTTACGAGAAACCGCGCTGGTGGAGCGAGGCGGGCTGGCGATGGCGCACGGAGACCGGCGCGGAGCAGCCACTCTACTGGCAACGCAGCGAGCGAGGCTGGCAGGTGAGACGCTTCGATGTCGTCGTGCCGCTCGAGCTTGATCTGCCCGTGCTCCACGTGAGCTGGTTCGAGGCGGAGGCCTACTGCCAGTGGGCCGGCCGTCGGCTACCAACAGAAGCCGAGTGGGAGATGGCCGCCGCGGCCGAACCGGCCAGCGGCGGTGCTTGGCGAAAACGACACTTCCCCTGGGGCGACGAGTCGCCGACGCCCGAACGCGCGAACCTGGATTGGGCTCGGGGCGGCTGCGTTCCAGTCGGAGCGCTCGCGGCCGGCGACAGTTACTTCGGGTGCCGGCAGATGATCGGAAACGCGTGGGAGTGGACCGCGGACGACTTCCAGCCCTACCCCGGCTTTGTCGTCGACCCGTACAAGGAATACTCGGCTCCCTGGTTCGGGAACCACAAGGTGCTGCGGGGCGGCTGCTGGGCGACACGCTCACGGCTGATCAGGAACACCTGGCGCAACTTCTACCAGCCCCATCGCCGGGACGTCTGGGCCGGTTTCCGAACGTGCGCCGCGGCATGACGAGACTGCGGATCGAGATCGTCACACCGCAAGAGCCCAACGCCGTCACCGGAAACGTGTTCACCGCCGAGCGGTACGCGCGAATCTTTCGCCGTCTCGGCCATCGCGTCCGGGTTTCCGCTGTCGAAGGGGGCGAGGGGGACGCGGAGGTTCTCGTCGCGCTGCACGCCCGGCGCAGCCATGCGTCGATCGTGCGGTTCAGATCTCGATTTCCCGGGCGACCGATCGTGGTGGTCCTCACCGGCACCGACCTCTATCGCGACATCCACCACGATCCCGAAGCGCAGGATTCGCTCGAGCTGGCCGATCGGTTAGTCGTGCTTCAGGGCATGGGGGTTAGGGAACTCCCGCCTCACGCCCGGGACAAGACGTGGACGATCTATCAATCGGCCCCGCTCCTGCGCGCCAGAGTCAGCCCGCCCAGGAGCGAGTTCCGCGTCGTCGTTGTCGGGCACCTGCGCGCCGAGAAGGACCCCTTCCGCACGGCACTCGCCGCCCGCCAATTGCCCGCCGAATCTCGCGTCCGCGTCTTGCACGCTGGCGCGGCGCTCGCCCCTGGCTTCGAAGATCGCGCGAGACAGGAGGCCGCGGAAAACCCGCGTTACCGGTGGCTCGGCGAAGTCCCCCATGGAAAGGCCCGCCGGCTCGTGGCCGGCAGCCACCTCCTCGCGATCACCTCGCTAATGGAGGGAAGCTCGAATATCCTCTGCGAGGCGTTGGCGCAGGTGGCACCCACGCCCGTCGTGGCTTCGCGGATCAGCGGCCTCATCGGGACGCTCGGCGATGACTACCCCGGTTACTTCCCGGTGGAAGACACGGCCGCGTTGGCTGAACTGCTGTGGCGCGCGGAGTCGGACGCCGGCTATTACGACTCGCTCGGGGCCGGATGCGAGCGGGCTGCCCCGCTCGTAATGCCCGAGCATGAACAGAGTTGCTGGGCAGAGCTCTTCAGCGAAGTCTGCTAACGCCGGGCCACCTCTAGCTGTGAATCGAAGCGACGCTGTACCCGGGCTCTGCCTGCTTTTCCAGGACACGCCCCTGCGCCCCAGCTCGGTCGCCCTGCCAGGCTTCACGCGCGAAGGCGCCCAGGCAACATGCCAGTCCGAGCGTGTAGACGACGAAGCTCCCCGTCGTCTGCCAGAGCAGGATGCCCGGCACGATGAGCACGTGGAGACCTGCGACAAGCGGGCGCGACCAACGCCCCGCGGCCAGCAAGACCGGGACGAGAAAGACGGAGTAGCCCGTCCACGAGATCGGGCTGGCCAGGATCACAGTTGAGACGGCCAGCCCCGCGATGGTCGCCGGCGCGGGCCGGCGCCAGACGACGAGGAGCGCAACCGCGGTCGCGAAGGCAACCGCGGTCGCGAGCGCCAGCTCCATCGGGAAACCCAGACGTTGCAGCAGGCTGACAAGCGAGACGTTATTGGGGAACTGGGTGAGGATCGAGTTCGCGCGGATTCCCGAGATCCAATCTGGGTACCAATCCGCGTGCCCGAAAAAGAGTGGAGTGATGCCAATGCCCGCCGCCGTCGCGACGCTCACCAGCGCGATGCGCCAGTGGCGTGCGCCGCCGAGGAGCAACGACCAGAGCAGAAACTGTGGCTTGATCGCGATGAGGGCGCCGAGCCAGAATCCGGACCACCCAGGCCGGCGCTCGCCCAGCAGGACCGCTAGAGCGGTCGGAACCAGCAGCAGCATGTAGAGCTGCCCAAGACTCATCGCCGACCAGAAGCCATCGAGAAGAAGCATCCCGGCGACGCGCCATCGCGTCCCGGGCGCGGCGTAGTGGCGGGCCAGCCCGAGCACAGTCCCCACATAGAGCAGCGCTGACCCCCCAGCCCAGAGCGTGCGCGCAACGCCGTAGTCCACGCTCGCGAGGAGCTGCATTGGAAGCACCGAGACCGGCGGGTTCAGGTTGGGATACGCCCAGGTATGGCCCATCCCGGTCACCTTGATGAGCTGAGGGTAGTTCACGTAGGGGTCGAGGCCCTGGTTCGCCGCTTCCCCGGCGATCATGAAGGACCGGAAGTCCGGTGCCGCTCCGGCCTGCCAGATCAGCCAGAAGAGCCGGAGCTGAGCGCCGGCCGACACGAGCAAGAGGGCGATGCGCGCCACGAGCAGAAACCGCTGCATGCGGCCAGTATCCCAGGGACGGTCAGTCGCGAGCTATTGCAGAGTCCACTCGTGAATGTTCCAGTGGGCGAGGGTGCCAGGAGTCAGGTTGCCGGACCCGGGGACCCCGGGATCGGGGCCCTGGAGACCCTTCACCACTGTGTTGACCTGAATTGCATGGTAGAGCATGAAGATTGGGATGTGCTCGCTCTCTAGTCGGTGCATCGCGATCGCGTGCTGGGTGCGTGTGGGGACGTCGAGCGTCTCCGAGAACAGGTCATAGAGCCGGTCGTACTCCGAGTCGGACCAACCGGAGCGGTTCTCGCCCACCCAGCGGTTGGCGGGAGTGCCGATCTCGGAGGTGAGGTGGGTGCGCTCGAGTAATCCACCACCGCGGGTCGCCATACCGGCGAAGACGTGGCGCGCCTCGGCATCGCGGACCATATTCGCGGGCAATATGGTGGATGCGACATCGAAACCGAGGCGGCGCCACGTGTCCACCATGATGGCCTGGCTGCGCTCGAACTCTGGTCCGGCGATGGCGCGGAACTCCGTCCGGAAGCGGTCGCCAGAGGCGGCCGCGAACATCCCTTCGCGATCGCGGGTGAAGCCAGCCTCCGCCATAAGCTGCTCAACGCGGCGCGGGTCGTACGGGTGCTTCTCGATCGCCTGGTCGACGGCGGCGGAGTAGGGAAGCCCCTCGGGAACAACGTTCTCGGTAACGAAGCCCTGCCCCTCAAAAACCCCGTCGTTTAGCGCTTGCCGATCGATGCCGTGCGCCATCGCCTTGCGGACGCGCACGTCGAGCTGCCCAGGGTGCGCGACGTACTCCGGGCGGAGCTGGATCGAGTTGCTCACCGGCCCACTACGCTTCAGCATGACCGTACCGCGATTCTCCGCCGCCCACTGGCGCTGCAAAATCAGCGCGTGCTCGAAGCGCAGCGTGAAGTCCGCGGTGAAATCAGCGTTGCCAGCCATCACCGTCGTGAGGGTGGCATTCTCGTCGCCGATGATGCGCACGATGACGCGATCGATTTTCGGCTTGCCAAGCGCGTGGCCGGCGAAGGCGGTCCCCTCGATCTGCGAACCCGGGTCCCAGCGCTCGAGCCGGTACGGCCCCGCGCCCACGTACTCCGTTGTCCAGAAGGGCAGGCCCAGAAAGGAATCACGCATCGCCGGGTCCTGCTCGACTCCCGCGAAACCGGTCTCCAGGAGATGCCGGGGGAGCGGCTCGAACTCGCTGTCCTTTAGGGCGGCCGCGTCGGGGTACGGAGCGCGCCAGCGGATCACAATCGTCCGCGGATCCACGGCCGTGACTGATTCCATCCGATCCTGTGGCGTTGGGATGAAGACGGCGATCGCAGGCGCCGTGTAGACCCGATAGGCAAAGACGAAGTCGTCCGCCGTCAAAAGCTGGCCGTCATGCCAGGTAAGGTTGGGCCGGAGCTTGTACGTCGTCTCCATGCGCCCATCCGGAAAGACGCGCCAGGCATCGCTGTTGAGCGCGGGCAACGCCTCGGCCAGATAGGGCTGCGCGGCGCCCCCGCCGTCGATCAACGCGAGGGACGCATTGAAGAGCCGCTTCGTGATGACGGGACTGCTCCCTCCAGGGATCTTGGGCGCGAAATCGTTGACCTCGTAGCGCAACACCATCGTCATCGGTCGACTGGGCGCAGCGGCGGGCGCACCGCCCGCCGGACTTCGTCCGTCGCGACCCGCTGGCGCCGGGGCTGCGCAGCCCACAGCGAGCGCCAACATCAGTAGGCCTATTAGGGTTCGATGCGTTCGGTGCAGTATTTTGCCCCTCATTCTTCCCTGCCGACCCAATCACGAGGAGGGGTGTTGCAGATATGTGCGCCCATGGCAGCGGAAATCCTACGTATTGCGGAGCGACTCGCACCACAGCCCATCGACGTCGAGGGGTTTGTGGATCAATGCCTCGGACAGCGACTGCTGCATGCCACGCTGCAGCATGGCGCGATTTGCCTTCAAGCCAGACGGATACGGATCGGCGCCGAAGAGCGCGGCCTGCTGTTCGTAGTCGTCACCTTTGAAGAGCATGCCCGTGGCGCGGTCCCGCTTGAAGGCCTCCTGTTTCGAGCGCTCGAACGCCTCGAACAGGGCCTCGGGCACCCACGGGTTTTCATCAACAACGCGCCGCTGCACGACGAGCGTGTGGTTCACCGGCGTGAAACCGTCCTTGCGGACGAAATCCGCGACAAACTGGCGGCCGCCATCCGTGACGATCGGACGTGTCTTTGGCGAGGTCGTAACCTCGGCGGCCTCAGTGGCGTAGGTCGCATCGATCTCGCCGTTGATCAGCATTTGGGCAAGCTTGCCCTGCTGGCCAACCCAATGAATCGGCACGTCCTTCGGGGGGTCCTTATCCACGCCGAGCGCCAGGCCGTGGCTCTGCCCCTCGCCGCGCCCGACGTACCACTCCACGTCCCGCGAGCGAATGCCGTACAGATCCTCGATCATCGCCCGCATCCACAGCGCAGCCGTCATGTTGAAGTCCGGCACGCCAAAGCGCTTGCCCTTCACGTCCGCAAAGCTATGAATGTCCGAGTCCGCCCCCACATACGTGCTCAGGGACAGAAAGGCGCGGCTGAGGAAAATGGGGATCCCCATCCAATCCCACTTCTGCTGCCCGTTCGGGCGATCCTTCGTCATCATGTAGGACGAGATCGAGAACTCAAAGACGTCGAAGTCGTTCTCGGTGAGCTGATGGTGGAAGAGTTGCTGCGGACCGAGGCTTTCCCACTCGAACTCGATGCCCTTGGCAGTGACGGTCCCATCGAGCAATGGTTGGAGACGCGGATTTGGGGAATGGCAGGCGCGGAGTCGGACCATCGTCGGCTCTCCTTCTCGCATGTCCACGACGAGCGTCCCCAGTATAGCGACCGGTCGCGCGGCCTGGCCCGACGAGATCATCATCGGCTTGCCGAGTCATCCATCGATGAAAAAACCTCCGGTAGCCCAAACGGGCTATATGCCAGCGAGGCAGCTTTAAGTGTGACCGAGCTCTCACACCGGCGAGCCACGCGGTCGCTATCCTTCGCCTCTATCAAAGGTCAGGTCGCGGCGGACGGGGGCTCGTCGCGGCCGTTCGGGAAGGAAGCACCCATGAGGAATCCGATCGTCGCGATTTTTCCCCTTCTCGCCGCGCTTGGGGGCGCCGCCCTGCTTACCGCGTTGCACAGCTCTCGAGGGCTCGTTCTTGGCCATCGGGCGCTGCTGCAGCGGCGGGTGCGCTGGGCCGCTGCCCATGACTTCATTCCCTTCGGTGGCCTCGGCGCTGTGCGCCAACTTGCCGCCGCGCTTCCGGGCGTTACCGCGCCCGGCGAGCACATGACCGTGCTCAACGCTTTTGAGGGCCACCGCTGCCTCATCGCAGACCTGGCCGTGCTTGCCGACTGCAACGGTGAGCACGCAGGCCGGGGAGACGCCCGCCAGACCATGACCGTGGCCCGCGCAATGCTGGATCGGCACGTTCCCGTCATCGAGATTCGGCCGCTCTGCACCTGGCCGGCGAATCGCCTCCGCGTCTCCCAGCGCAACATTGCACTCACCCAGGAGCCCGGGTTCACAAGCGGCCAGGTGCCGACGGTGGTCACCGGGGATCCGGACTTTGACGCGACTTTCGTCGTCCGGGCGGTCGACAAGCGAGCGGCGAAGGAATTCCTGACGCCCGAAGTCCGACGCGCATTGCTCCTTCGACCAATGGCCACAATCGCGCTTGTCCGAGCGACGCTGGTCGTCATCGAGCAGGATTTGGCCAGCGAAAGCGAGCTCGATCAGATCGTGCGTTTGGTCGAGGCGATCCGGATCAGCCTGGCGTTGCCGGCGTACGCCGCCTAACCCTCCGCCCCGGCCATCGGCAGCGCGTGGTGGTAGAGTCCAGGCGAACCGGCATGTTGGGGCAGGAGCAACGAAGGCATGAGCGATCGCACCGTCGAGCGGCTTGCGAGCTACGCGGCAAACCTCACCTTCGCGGACCTGCCGGCGGAGGTAGTTCACCAAACCAAACGCGTTCTGATCGACTCGCTTGGCTGCGCAGTCGGCGCGCTCGCCAGCGAGCCGGCGCGCATTATCCGCGAGCTTGCCGTCTCTTTCGCCGGCGAGCGGCGGGCCACCCTGCTTGGGACCGACGCGCGCTGCTCGCCGGATTGGGCGGCCTTCCACAACGGCACGCTCGTTCGCTATCTCGACTTCAACGACGCGTACACCGGGAGCCATCCCTCCGACAACTTCGCGCCCGTGCTCGCCGCCGCGGAGGCGAACGGCGCCTCCGGACGGGAGCTCATCACGGGCTGCGTCCTGGCGTACGAAGTCCAGGCGGCCTGGGCGGATACGTTCAGCCTGGGCGAGGACGCATGGGACCAGACCGTGTACGCGTGCAGCTCGATGCCGCTGGGTGTCGGAAAGGTGATGGGGCTCGACGAGGCCCAACTCGCCGAAGCACTCCGCATCTCCGTTGTCAGCGGGATCGCCCTCAACGAGACGCGGCGCGGCCGGCTCTCCCACTGGAAGGCGGCCGCGGTGCCAAACGCCGGCCGCAACGCCGTTGTGGCCGCGCTCCTCGCTCGGTCCGGCTTCTCTGGCCCAGACGCTGTCTATGAGGGTGCGCAGGGGTTCTTCGCCGGCATCACGCGCCGCCCGTTGGAGCTGGCACCGCTCGCTGGCGAGGGCGGTAACGCGCACCCGTTCCGCATTATGGAGTCGCGCATCAAGCGCTTCCCGTCCGTGATCTACTCGCAGACCGCGATCGAGGGCGCGCTCGAGGCGCGGGCGGTTCTGGGCATCCGGGACGCGGACGACGTGCGGGACGTGCATGTGGGCGCATCCGAACACGCGATCACCTCCATGGCAGGTCACCCCAGCCGATGGCAGCCCGAGACGCGCGAGACGGCCGACCATAGTCTGCCGTTCCTGATCGCGTGCGCGCTGGAGCACGGTGCTGTGGAGCCCGCCCATTTCACTGATGACGAGCTGCGCAAACCGGGGACGGCTGAGCTCATGCAGAAGGTCCGCGCGAGTGAAGACGAGGCTTGCCAGGCGGCCTGGCCTGAGGCGAGCCCCAGCGTCGTTACGGTGGAGACGACCGATGGTCGCCGCCACACGGCGAAGGTGACGTACCATCTGGGGCACGCGCGGCGGCCCGTCGCGGACGCCGACATCGAGGCCAAGTTTCGCGGCCTGGCCCGGGGCAGCCTGAGTGAGGCGCAGCAGAACGCTGCCATCAAGGCTCTTTGGGACCTCGACCAAACCTCGGACCTGCGCGGGGTACTCAACCTCTTCGCGACCGCGACCGCGCGCGCCTGACCTGCACGGGCCTGCGACGATCGGTCGCGCGCAACCGGTATAACGAGGAAGAATCCCCGGCAGCACCGATAGCGACCGCTGTGTACGCCGCCGGGACCTACGCCCCAGGATGAAGCGGAGGGGATCATGCCGGTGAGGCAGGGGAAGTTGGCGGGCCTCCTGGTAATCGAGCGCCCGACTATTGGGGATGAGCGGGGCTTCTTCCGTGAGTCATTTCGCATGAACGAGCTGGACGAGGCCCGCGGTGAGCCGACGGCTTTCGTCCAGGAGAACCATTCCCGCTCGCGCAGGGGCGTCCTCCGCGGCCTCCATTGGGAGAACTGGGAAAAGCTGGTTTACGTGCCCCGAGGCACGGTCTTTACCGCTGTGGCTGACACGCGGCTCGATTCACCAACCTTCGGCAAGATCGAAACTTTCGAGCTCGGCGAAACGAACCGCTGGAAGATCTTTATCCCTCGCGGCTTGGCGCACGGCTACTGTGTTCTCAGCGACGAGGCGGACTACACCTACCAGGTGACCACCTACTTCGACGGTTCGGATACGCGCGCCGTAGCCTGGAATGACCCGGATCTGGCCGTCCCCTGGCCGATCAGCGACCCTACGCTCTCGGAGCGTGACAAGACCGCGCCCACGATGCGGCAGCTCTTCCCGGACCGATATTCCGGCTAAAGCCGCTGCCGGTCAGTCCACCGCTTGCCGCCCCGCGAAGCTACTCCTGTGGCCGGCGGCGAAGCTGGAATGGGCGCCGCGCCATGTCGACGTGCGTTGCGGCAGGGTCCGGCGCTGCTGGTGGTGGAGGAATGTAAACCTCCTGAACGGCGCGGTCGCGGCCTTCAGACTTGGCGCGGTAAAGAGCCGAATCCGCCAGCTTGATGAGATCGGCTGGCGCGCCGTCACGCTGCGGAATCACCGTCGCCACGCCCAGACTGATCGAGACGCCGGGAGCCACCGGATTCGCCTTATGCGGGATGCGCAGCTCGAAGACGGCGCGCCGAAGCTTCTCCGCGACCAGCATGGCCCCCGCGGCTTCCATGTGCGAGAGGACCACGACGAATTCCTCGCCACCGTAGCGCGCCACGAGGTCGCCCGCGCGGGTCGCCGTGTGGAACAGTGCGCCGGCAACCTGACGAAGGCAGTCGTCTCCCTGCTGGTGGCCATAGGTGTCGTTGTAGCCTTTGAAGTGATCGATGTCGATCATGATCAAGGAGAGCGGCTCCTCGGAGCGGGCGAGCAATCGCCACTCCCGCTCGAGTGCCCGATCGAACTGACCCCGATTCGCGAGACCGGTCAAGGCGTCAGTGGACGAGAGCTGCTCGAGCCGAAGATTGACTTCCTCCAACTCGGCCGTCCGCTCGCGCACCCGCTGCTCGTGCATGGCCGCGAGGCGCTGGAGGTCGCGCTCGCGCATCCGCAGTGATTCCACCAAACTATCCAACGATTGGGACAACACCGCCAGCTCGTCATTGCCTTTCGCCTGCGGGATCGATGCGCCCCGCTCGCCCCGCTCGATCTGCCGGGCTGCTGAAGCGATCGCGAGCATCGGCCCGGCGATGAGACCCGCGAGATACCATCCCATCGCCGCTAGGAGCAGTGCCGCGGCGAGGCCCACGGTGAGAATCTGCTGTTGGAGCTCGCGGGCTGGCTGAAATGCCGCTTCGGTGCTTTGCCGCACGAGGACGGTCCAGCCCAATCCCGGGTACGCCAGTGAGCCTCGACTCGAGGCGTATCCCGTGACGTACGTGGCGCCGTCCGGCCATCGCTCGATCTGGTACCCATGCCGGCCTGACTGCGCAGCCTTGACGCTGTCCAGGGCGGTCAGGCTGCCCGGCCCGGCACCGGCTGGCGGGGTCAGGAGCTCATTCCCATCGGCGCCAACGACAAAGACCTCCGCCTGAAGATCCTCACCGGTGCCCGCAAGCACTGACGCTTCAACACTTCGCGCCAGCGAATAGTTAACCTGCGCCCCCAGCACCCCCCAGACGTCCCCCGCCCCATCCGTTAGGGGCACGGCAACCGCGACGAAGCGAGGCGGGTCGCCGTTTGACTCAGAGAGGAGCTGCGATGCGAGCTGCGGGTCCTCTCGAACATCGCCGAGGTGGCGGCCCTGGAGGCCGGCGGTGAACCACGGCCGGTCCGACACGTTTTCCGCCTCGAGCACGCCCTGGGTCGCGACGATCACCGAGCCATCACGATCCGCAATCCCGATCCAGGCGTAGTCTGTCAAGGTCGCTTGGAGTCGGTCGAGCAGTTCCCGCCTTTCGGCCAAGGGGGCGGCCGGATCCCGAATCTGCCGCAACCCGCCGATGATGCTGATCTCGCGGTAGCGTTCGAACATGCCGCGGTCCAGCGTGTCCGCCATCTGATTCGCGATCAGCCCGATGGATTGACCGATGTTCGCCGCTATCCGGCGCTCCCCGGTGAGCGAGACGAGGGCTGTGATCGCGAGCGCCACGGCGATGGCGGCCCAGGAGAGGATCATGCCAAGGCGGAGGCGGAGGTTCCGAGCGGGCAAGAGCCGGGCGACGCCAGGCATGGCAAGTATGCGCCCCGTCAGGGCGGGCACGCCGCCGACGAGCTTACCGAGAGCCATCACTTGTCTTCGTTCCCACGGGCGACCAAACGGCGCAGTCGACCGATTCGCCCGCATCCGCAGCGAGTCTTGACTTATTCTACGCACGCGCTCCAGAGCCTGCGGGCACGATTTCCTCGCAGTTAGCGCGTGATAGGTGAAGCGACCGCGCATGCGGCGACAAACCGGCGCGCCATCGCCGGGTCGGTGCCAAAGTGCACGTGTATGTAGGACGCGAGTACCTGGCCGGCGATGAAGCCCTCGGGTTCGTCTGGGCGTTCGGCTAGACGGTAGGCGGCCTGGGCCTCGGAGACCGGAGTCTCCGGCTGCGAATAGTGAAACTCGTGCCCGACAACGCGCATTCCTGGCTCGAGCAGGGGCGTTCGGCGCAGGGCGGTGGCCGTCCGGTAGCCCACGGTAACCCGCTGACGCTGCATGGCCGACGCGATGGGCACAAGTCCCACCATCGGATGGCGGTGCCCGGCGAAATCCCGCAGGCTCTCCCCGAGGTACATGAGCCCGCCACACTCGCCGTAGATCGGCCGGCCGGCAGCCGCCGCACCACGCAACGCCGCGTGCATCGGCAGATTTTCGGCGAGCTGCGCAGCGAAGAGCTCCGGAAAACCACCGCCCAGGTACACGCCCTGGGCGCCCTCGGGCAGGGCCGGGTCCGCGAGTGGGCTAAATGGCAACAGGTCAGCCCCCCAGGCGGTCAGGATTTCCAGACTATCCTCGTAGTAGAAGCTGAACGCGCGGTCCCGGGCAACCGCGATGCGCGCCCGAACCCGGGGCGGCTCGGAGGGAAAGGGCGAAGACCAGCGTCCCAAACCTGGGCCGGGTATCTGCGCCGGCGCAGCGGCGATCGCCCAGAGCCGATCGAGTGCCAGGTGATTTTCGGCCAGATCAGCAAGCCGATCGAAGTAGGTGGCATCCGGCGCGCTTTCATCGGTCGGAATCAGCCCGAGGTGGCGCTCGGGCAACGTCAACGCGTCCTCGCGTGGGATCGTCCCCAGGACGGGGAGCCCGGTCGCCGCTTCGACCGATTCGGTCGCCGTGCGGGCATGGGTCTCGCTGCCGACCCGATTCAGGATGAACCCCGCCGCGGGCAGATCAGGGTCGAAGGTGGCGCAGCCCAGGGCTACCGCCCCGGCCGTGCGGGCTGTCTTTGCGACATCGATCACGATGACGATCGGCGCACCAAGCAGCTTCGCGATCTGCGCGGTGGACCCGTCCTCACCCGCGTCGTTGCGCCCGTCGAAGAGGCCCATGACTCCTTCGACGAGCGCGATATCCACGCCGCGAGCCGCCCTTTCAAACAGCGCCCGCATCGTGGCAGGTGGCAGGAGCACGCTGTCGAGGTTGCGGCAAGGCCGGCCGGCAGCCAGCGTGTGGTAGGTGGGGTCGATGTAGTCGGGCCCCGCTTTGAACGGCTGAAGCGACCGTCCCTGCCGCCGCCACGCTGCCAGCATGGCGCTCACGATCGTGGTCTTCCCCACACCGCTCGAGACGCCCGCCACCACGAGCCGCCGCGGGGTTTCAGTCGGCATCGCGGGTCCCGACTGGTCCCTCCCCCCCTTGCGGGGGGAGTTCAACAAGGCCCTCCCTCCCTTGCGGGGGG
>Ga0209726_10001194_pt1 | contig 43057 bp, 45 predicted proteins | sample Subgrocontami54m_FD_187453 | JGI IMG/M metagenome (GOLD analysis project Ga0209726, IMG submission 187453) | Subsurface groundwater microbial communities from S. Glens Falls, New York, USA - GMW46 contaminated, 5.4 m (SPAdes) (version 3) | ecosystem: Environmental > Aquatic > Deep subsurface >...
TAACGGATCGGCCGTTTCCTCCGGCCATCCAAGCCGCCTAGACGATGACTCGCTCACAGAAAAAAGCGTAGCATATTCAAGTGCTACGCTTTGAGTATAGGAGCCCCAACCGTTGGATGTCCGGCTGGGGGTGAAGTGCTAATGAGTGGTTTTTTGGTCTTATGCAGTGACTTGAGACCGATGGATTTCCATGTGCTGTTTGAACGCTTCAAGCATGAAGTCGCGCGGTTCGTGCTGGAAGTGGCGAAAAAGAACACATTCGGCGAACGTTAACATTTGGGGGAACACATCTTTTTCAAGGTCGCCGTTGGCATCAACGTGAAAAACTTGTGTGCCAGTATGCACAAGCGCACCTTGAATCCGTTGAATCGAATTTTGATGAAGTTCGTAGCGTTCTTGAAATGCATGCTCATCAATCCGTTTACCGTTGGGTTTTTGTTCCATACGGTGGAGGAGTCGATTGTGGCAGGTGCTCCTGCTTCCATGCATAATGACGGAAGCTGATCCACGTTCAAGCAGGTTGGTTTTTCCTGCATGCTCGACTTGAGTAGCATTTCGTAAAAATCCATCTGTGACAACAAGTTTTTCGTTGCGAACAACATTTAGTCGTTGGTCAAACATTGGAATGACCTCATGATCTGGCACAAGGTGACCTTTTGCAATAACAGGTTCGTATGTTTGTTTGAAAGCATGGTCATCTGCAAAACGTTGGCGCACTTCGTCGCCGACGGAGACGATGCCAATCTGGATGCTGTGTTGTAGCTTCAGGGCACGTTGTAATAGATGAGTCATGAAGCCTTTACCGATGTTTGTTGGACCTAGGAGATGTAATGGAGGATTTGTCGTCATTTTTAACTATCGTTTGAGTGTTTTTATTGTTTTTAGCCAAAATTCCGCCCAAAATGAACGTATTTGAAGGAACAAAGCCAGGTCAAAGATTAGCATACTTTTATATAATAGGCAAACTTTTCAAAATCTTCATTACTTCTTTATCGTTTCTTCAGTGTTTCTTCATTCCGATTTGATACGCTTGGGGCATGAATATACATAATCAAACAAAAAATCCAATAACAAAGCCATTTCCAGTCAATTCTACTAGCGCGGTTGAGGCACTAGAAGCTATCCTTGTTCACGCGGTAAGCATGCGGGCGTCGGATATTCATTATGATCCGCGAGAAAATGATACGGTAGTACGGATACGCATTGACGGGCAGGTGGAATATGCAGGAGTTATCCCCAGACGTATTCATGAGGAAATGATCGCTAGGATGAAGATTCTGGCTGGCGTGCGGACTGATATTCATGCAATACCGCAAGATGGTCGATGGAAAGCCGATATAGGAGGTGAGGCATATAATATCCGTATTTCATTTATGCCTACATATCATGGTGAGAATGCAGTGATGAGACTTCTATCCACGCATATTTCAAGTGATATTTCTTTTGCCAAACTAGGATTTACTCCTGATCATGTTCATTCGATTGATAGCGCGTTGAAACGAACATCAGGACTTATTTTGGTGACTGGTCCGACCGGTTCTGGAAAAACGACTACGCTTCATACATGCTTATCACTCAAAGCTCGCGAGCCACTTTCTATAATAACTCTTGAAGATCCGATCGAGTATGAGATTCCTTCAGTGCGCCAAGTTCATATCCGTCATACTCACGGAGTCACGTTCGCGGCGGGATTACGTTCAGCGTTGCGTCAGGATCCGGATGTTATTATGGTTGGCGAAATTCGCGATACAGAAACCGCGCGCGTGGCTATTCATACAGCATTGACGGGTCACTTAGTTTTATCAACTCTTCATACCAATTCCGCGTTAGAAGCCATTCCGAGACTTGTTGATATGGGCATAGATCATTATTTATTGGCGTCAACCTTGAAATTGATTGTCGCGCAACGCCTCGTCCGTGCCATGTGCCACGATTGTTTTTCTTCTGGATGTGACGCATGCAGAAATAGCGGATATGTTGGACGTTCAGTTATTGCTGAAGTTTGTGAGATTGATTCGGAATTAAAAAATAGTATTGCCAAAAAAGAAAGCGTTTCCTCATGTATGGCTCAAGCACGTTCGCAAGGTTTTCGACCAATGAGTGATGATGGCTATGAAAAAGTCGAATGGGGAATTACTACGAAAGAGGAGGTGATGAGGGTTCTTTATGAATAGTTTACATATTCGCAAAGTTCAGGTCATTAAAATTCAAGTAATCACAAATACCATGTTTACAAAAAATAAATGGAAACGCCGCGACATAATTCTATTATTGGAACGCCTTGAATTATACATATCTTCAGGTTTACCAATCGACAAGACACTTATGATTGCCGAACAAGGAATCTCCACGCGTCAAAAAGTATGCATAGAAAAAGTCCGCATAAATGTGACTTCAGGATCTTTATTATCAAAATCCTTGGCGACTCACATTGGTTTACCAAAAACACTTGCAGGTTTAATTGAGCATGGCGAATCATCAGGTGAATTGGCGCGCGCGCTTGGAACAGCTAGAAAACTTCTTGAAAAAGAAGACGAATTAATAAAAAAATGTACGTCGGCACTCGCATATCCAGTCATTATTGGAATTTTCGCGTCACTGCTTACGATCGGACTCGTTCGCGGTGTAATGCCTCAAATTATCCCAATGCTCAAAAGTTTGCATGTCCAGTTACCATTATTGACTCGGATAGTCATGTCAGTTTCAGAAAATATCACAATGTATGGTTTATACATGTTGCTGGGCAGTATTTTACTGATTGGTTTGTTCAGTTTTTCCTACAAGAAAATTAGATTTTTCAAAAGTGCCTGTCACACTATTCTTGTCAGAATTCCAATAATCGGATCTTTGTTTTATTCTTATTCACTATCTCTTTTCCTCCAATCATGCGGTGCTTTGGTCGAATCTGGATTACAACTTGGTCCATCATATTCGAATACTGTGGCTACGGTTACATTGATTCCATTATCAAAATTATTACAGACCGAACTGATATACATTCGCAAAGGCATTCCACTTGGACAACTTTTGACAAATAAATCAAAACTGATTCCTTCATATATTTCGCCGCTTATTCTGGCAGGTGAAGCGTCTGGAACACTCGGGGCATCACTCATTCGCGCGGCTTCAATCATTGATCGTGATATTGAACATTCACTGAAAAAACTCACGTCTCTGATCGAACCAGTGATGATGACTGGAATGGGTGTCGTCGTTGGTGGGATTGCCTTATCTATAATGATGCCGATTTATGATATTTCGAGAGTCTTACAACACTAAAAATAATTATGAAAAAAAATCACACACGAGGTATTATTTTGGTTGACATTCTTCTGGCCATGACGCTTGGAATAATTTTTATTGTTCTTATAACTCAATCATCACAGAATTCACGCGATCTCTTTGAATTTGCCAAAGAACGCAATCGGTTACTTGACGTTTATGAAACTCATGCAAGCGAATTTGAAAATATGGTGCCGTATGAGTCGCGAACTTCAATTGTTAATGCCGATGGTTGGAATTATTTCACAACAACAATTACAGGATATGCGCATTGGTATGGGAATGATCGAATTCAGACTGACATTACAATTAATCAATCACTGACATTTAATAGTATCCGCGCATATCCATTTTTAAATATTAATGATACCACCGGCACACCTCTTTGTTCGGTTGATTTTTCAAATACAAACACAGTCGGTTCTTATGGATTTACGCAACAAGTCATTGATCAGCAGGAAATGATGAATCAAATTAATCTCAATCCGCAACAGCTTTCAGTTAAACCGAATCCCCAAACACTAAATCCAAAAATCACTCCGATTATTCTACCAATTGATCCGTTATTACCTTTGACTGACTTGCAAGTAAGAAATGGTAAGGCATATGTTTCTACTGATTCCACTAAGCAATCAGATCCGGATATTCTCATTGTGGATATTCACGATTCAGCGCATGCCAATCTAACGGCTAGTCTCAATACTGGACCTGGCATTTCAGCAATTACTCTGGTGGGGAACAGAATATTCGCGGCGGTAACAAGTAGAACAGCTCAACTTCAAGTAATACACATGCCGACAATGGATAGTGTGATTATCGAATCAAGTTACAAATTACCTTTACCGTACGCGACTGCAACGCCAGCTTTAGGAAGTGCCATTTTTTACGACAAAAATCGGATTTATCTCGGTACAGAAAAATGGGATGGCGAGGAATTTAACATTATAGATGTTTCCAATCCTGCTCAACCAGAGAAAATTGGCGGGATTGAAACTGGAAGTAAAGTCGGAGCTATTTTTGTTCGCGAGGGTATTGCGTATTCTGCGGCGTCTGATGAAAAACAATTTCGTGCTATTGATGTGCGCAATTCGACAAGTCCAGTTTTGCTAGATTCATTTAGTCCGTCAGGCTGGGAACGTCAGGAAGGGAAATCGCTTTCATTTTTTGAAGATGGGCTTGAATTCGGACGCACATCTGGTGGGTTTAACATTAAACAAGATCATGAATTATTTGCTTGGGGGACGAGTACTATTACAGGCATTCAAAAACTTAATAATGGCATGCCTCAAAATTTTCTTGCACCATCAATTAGTGATTCGCTACTTAATACGCCGGCACCAAATTCAGTTGACATTTCCGGTGGAGTTTACGGTGTAATTTCTGATCGCTCATTTATATATACAGCAACACGACAATTGGATCGCGAATTCCAAATATTTGATCATAACCTATCAACTACGACTGCAAAAACAATTTCTTTACCAGTTGCGCCGCAAATGCTGACATGTGATGGCGACAATCTTTACATCTTGGCTGCAACGGCGCCAGTTATTTATCAAATTTCATTTAAGTAAAATTGTTGATGTTCCAGTTAAATTTTGAATGACATATTAAAAAACATGATAAAAAATACCACCAACAAAATTAGAATTAAAAAAGGTCACAGCTTATCTCTTGGTATAACCTTAATTGAAGTAATTATTTTTACCGTACTTCTTTCATTATTAATTACAAATATGATTAATTATCTTTACACAATTCACCTAAATAACATCAAACTGATGAATGAAATTCAAGATGCGCAAAAAGGCTTCATTGCCACAACAGCGATTATTTTACTGGCAATGGGGACTTTGGCTTTTTTACTAGCCACGTTATCAGCGGCGAGCTTCTATGCAGATAGTGTTCAAGCAAGAGAAATTAGGATACAAAAACAGTTGAATGAACGAGCGTGTCAGGAAACATTGCCACTTATTGTCGCCAAAGATTATTTTTTCCAAGGAGAAATTAGGTTGAGCGAATTTGATTGTGTTATTAACAAGTAATACACATTTAGTTTAGTTTATTAATTAGTAGTATAATTAGCATAACAAATATATGACATTCATTATAGAACCACAAATAGAAAGATATATTAACAAGACGGTTGATATCGCCGTTGATAAAGCTGTTGATAAAGCCGTAGATAGGGCTGTGAATAAGGCTATGAATGACACGCATCAACGATTTCAAAAAGATATGGAACACCGTACTGGTATTTTGTCTGAAGAATTTCAATCTCGCTTAAAATCTATGGGTGAAACAATTGATTTGAAAATACGCACAACAACTAGAGAAGTTATTCAAGAAGAAGTCACGCCAAGATTTGAACGTTTAGAAACTAAGGTGGATATGGTTGTTAATGAGATAAGTGGTCTTAGAAAAGAAATGGATACACATAGAATAGGCATGAATATTTTCAAAGAAGAAATGAGAGCGCTTCGCCTTGACACCAATCGTCATGATAAACGTATAACTCGCCTTGAACACGCAATAGCATAACATGTCATTTTCCGTTAAAACCCCTGCTTTTGAAGGTCCACTTGACCTACTTCTTGACCTTATCGAAAAGAAGAAACTATTCATCAGCGATATTTCCTTAGCCAAAGTTACAGATGACTTTATTTCACATGTTCGACAATTTGAAAATTTACCCCTAGCGGAGTCTGCACACTTTATTTTGGTCGCCTCGACGCTTCTTTTGATCAAATCAAAATCGTTGTTGCCGGAATTGGCGCTGACTGAAGAAGAACAAGGTGACATTCACGATCTCGAAACTCGCCTCAAAATCTTTAAGCGTGTCAAAGAAGCGAGTGTTCATGTGCAGAAATTATTCGGCGTTGATATGATATTTCCACAATCTCATGCACGTTCAGTCAATCCAGTATTCACACCTGACATTGCGTTCACTCTCGAAAAAGCTCTTTATTCGTTGAAAGATCTGATCAATCGTCTGCCAAAAAAAGAGAATTTACCAAAACATGTGGTGCAGAAAGTCGTTAGTCTAGAAGAAATGATTGGTAATCTGACAACACGTATCACCACCAGTTTGCGTATGAGTTTTAAGCAGTTCACTAGTGAGCATAAAGGCGAAAGGGTCAATGTGATCGTGAGTTTCCTCGCGATGCTGGAGTTGGTCAAAGAAGGCGTGCTACACGTCAGTCAGGAAAGGGAGTTTGATGATATTCAAATGGAGACCAAGGAGGTTGGCGTGCCGAGGTATTAATTATTGTGAAAATTGGGAAATACTGGGCATTTTTTTATTAGTGTGCAAGTGGTATAATTTTCCTCATGCCCCTCTCCTCCCAACTCGAAGCCATCCTCTTCTGGAAAGCTGAACCTATTTCTTTCAAGAAATTGGCGGCGCTTTTGAATGTGGATGCCGCCGCTATAAAGACTGGCTTGGAAGAATTAGAAAATACCTTGAAGGGCAGGGGACTTACCCTTGTCAGAACTGATGAAGAAGTCATGCTCGGCACCGCCAAGGAACTTTCGCCACTCATTGAGCAGCTTACCAAAGAGGAGCTGACTCGCGACCTCGGCAAGGCTGGCCTGGAAACTCTTTCGATCATTCTTTATCAAGGACCGATTTCGCGTGCGGACATTGATTACATTCGTGGAGTCAATTCGCAGTTTATTGTCAGAAACTTACTTATTCGTGGACTTGTTGAGCGTATCGACAATCCCAAGGATGCGCGCAGTTATTTGTATAAAACGACTTTGGATCTTTTGTCTCATTTAGGCATTTCAAAAATAGAAGAATTGCCGGAATATGAGCAGGTGAGGAAAGATATAGAAGGATTTAAACAGGCGCAAGAACCGGAAAATAATGCAACCAATCAACCAGAAACCAATTGATCGATTCTTTCTTTTTTCAGTTTCTTTACTGACGATAGTCGGCTTTGTCATATTCCTATCAGCTTCACTCGGACTTCTGGCGCAGACTGGAGCAAATTTTGGTACAGTCGCAATAAAACAAAGTATTAGTTTGATTATCGGCATAGTTTTATTTTTTGTATTTTCTAAAATCAAATATCAATACATCCGTAAAATTGCTTTTTTCATTTTGATTGCAGGAATCGCAATAAATTTACTTCTATTTATTCCTAGCCTTTCTTTGTATCACGGTGGCGCCTCACGTTGGATCGACATTGGTTTTATTTCATTTCAACCATCCGAATTTCTGAAAATCGCATTCATCATATATTTGGCCGCCTGGGCTCATTTTGCAAAGGATCGTATAAAGAAAATGCGTTACGGCTTACTGCCATATTTATTATTGATGGCGGTTTTGAGTGTTCTGCTGTTGGTGCAATCAGACACGGATACTCTGGTCATCATTGGTTTTACTGGCATCGTTATGCTGATTATTGCAGGTCTTCCAGTGAGACACATAATCATTGCGGGCTGTATCATGGCTGTAGTTGTTGGAGGTGTCGTCTGGTTCCGACCTTATGCTCTGCAACGTGTCAAAACATTTCTGAATCATTCCGCTGACACCCAAGGTGCTGGTTATCAGATCAATCAATCGCTCATCGCCATTGGTTCAGGTCAATTCTCCGGCCGTGGTTTCGGTCAAAGCGTGCAGAAGTTCGGTTATTTGCCCGAACCGATTGGCGACTCCATCTTCGCTGTTGCTTCCGAAGAATTTGGTTTTGTCGGCAGTATTGCGCTTCTGGCGCTGTATCTATTACTTGCTATAAGTTCATTCCGCATTGGTACTCGTTCGCCGGATGTCTTCGGCGCACTGGTAGCTATCGGTCTGGCAGTTCTGATCATCACCGAATCATTTATGAACATTGGAGCCATGCTTGGCATTCTGCCACTTTCCGGCGTGCCACTCCTGTTTATTTCTCATGGTGGTACGGCTTTGATTATTATTTTAGCGGCGACTGGGATAGTGGCGAATGTGTCGAAGTATGGGAAGGGGTAAGAAGAGAAAATTGAGATTGAGAAAAAAGTGCGATACTGATATAATTCTACTAATGCTGTTCAAAAGCGCAGATCTTTTTATGATGTTAATTTGATAATCTGTTAAAAAGTAAATATGAATAATGATATTCTAAAAAAACGAAAATTACCAAAAGAATCAACATTGTATCCAAAAATGTCTGATAGTGTTTGTGTTGTAATTAGAGACATGATGAAGGAAGCTATAGATAGTGGAAATAATAAAATATTTATCAGGACAAACCTTAAGAGAGGATTGCCACTAGAAAATATAAATAAGGTCGCTGGTCCATTTGTTGAGGCGTGGGCTTTAGAGAAATTTGAAGAAATATCAGATAAAATTGGTAATAAATACGGTCTAATTAATGTTGAAGCAGGAAAAAGACTTGATGCTTTTGATATGGTTTTACAGTTTAAGCTTAAAGGTATAAACGATTATGTATCTGCGAACGTCGACTCAAAAGCAACGGCAGAAGATATTCTGACTTCCGGAAAAAGTCCAAACATTACATCTTTTGCTAGAATAAGAAATGAATATCTTGATGACTCAGATTATATTTTTCTAGTTCTTTCTCTAAAACATAAAGTATTTAGTGAAAAAGCCGATGGTGATGGAATCACAAACGGAATTATGCAAGTAAATTCATGTCATGTTTATGATATTAAATATGTTTCAGCAAAAGATTTAAACTATAATCCTGCATTAGGAACTGGTCAAATGCAAATCAGAGATATTCACTATGTTGATGAAGAAAGAAAAACAGCAGAACAGTTTATAAAAATGATTGATGAGAAATACATTAATTCTAAAGGACTAAAACCGTGGTTAAAACTAGCCAAAAAATACAAATGGCTTAAGGAATAATAATGAAAACCAATTACTTTATTACAGGTAACGCAATAGATGAATTAAAAAAACTCCCTGACAAGAGTGTGAATTTGATCTGTACCGATCCGCCATACAATTTAGGTAAGGATTATGGTAATAATATTGACTGGAAACAATGGCATGAATATGAGGGCTTTACTCTTGTCTGGCTTACTGAATGTAAAAGAGTTTTGAAAGATAATGGCAGTATATATGTTTTTATGGGTGTGAAGTTTATCTCTAGATTATTTTTAATGCTTCAAGAACTTGGTTTCCATTTTAACGGTTGGATAACTTGGCATTACACACAAGGAATGGGAAGAACAAAGGGTTTTTCTCCAAGACATGAAGATGTTTTGTACTTCACAAAATCAGATAATTTTATCTTTAATCTTGATGATGTGAGAATTCCTCAAAAATACTTTAGAGAAATAAATAATATGAAAGGTGCAAATCCTGGTGATGTGTGGGAATTTTCCCATGTTCACTATTCTAATCCTGAAAGGGTAGAGCATCCAACGCAAAAGCCAGAAGCATTAATAAAAAGAATAATCTTGGCAAGTAGTAACAAGAACGATATTGTTCTAGATCCATTTGTAGGTAGTGGCACAACTTGTGTTGTCTCGGACTTCCTTACACGAAAATGGATCGGTTTTGATATAAATCCTGAATACATTGATATGTCGAAAAAACGCATAAAAAAAGAGATGATAGTTCTAGATTCATTTGATCCAAGAGAAGTAAGAATGCCAAAAGATCAAAAAAATATTATTGAATCAAAACAAGCAAGTCTTTTGAGTGATTATAAAAAATAGTATTTATATTACAATAAACATGCAAAAAAGATTATTCATAGTCCACGGTTGGGGAGGGAGTGCAAAAGAACCTTTGATCGCTTGGCTTGGCGAGCAGGGGACAAAACTTGGTTTCGAGACAACTGTATTGGAAATGCCACATCCTGATGTTCCGACGATTGATTCATGGGTAAAATATCTTGATGAAGTGGTCATGTATCCAGACGAGAATACTTGTTTCGTTGGGCACAGCATAGGATTTCAGGCCATAATCAGATATCTCCAGTCTGCTGATAGTCCACAAACAGGAAGTGTGCTTGGCATAGCACCGTGGTTTACTCTTACTGGTATCAATAGTCCTGATAATAAGGACATCGCTCGACCATGGCTTGATAATCCGATTGATTTTGCGAAACTTAAAAGAATTGTTCCATCATTCACCGCTATATTTTCAGACAATGATAAATTTGTACCATTCAAAGAAAACGAGGAACTTTTCAAAAAGAATCTAAATGCAAAAATTATAGTGGAGCATGAAAAGGGTCACTTTACAGAAAAGGATGGGGTTATTGATTTGCCGGTGGCGTTGGAGGAATTATCAAAAATGTAAAAATAAAAGTGGAATATTTGGTGTGAACTTATCCCCACTTTTATTTTGCGCACCCATTGACAATACCCCCTAGGGGGTATAGGATAGGTGTATGAATACATCCACCCAGAAAATAGTGCGCCGATTACAAATCATCGAAGGTCAAGTTAGAGGGTTACGCGAAATGGTTGAGAAAGATGAATACTGCATTGACGTGATCACCCAAAGTTCTGCCGCAAAGCAGGGCTTATCGAACGTCGAAGATATGCTCATGGAAGGGCATTTGTCACATTGCGTGGTCAAACAGATAAAGAGTGGATCTACCAAGAAAGCCATCGGAGAAATTCTCAAGGTTTACAAACTCAAGCGTAAGTAATTTCGCAGAGACAATTTTGCCACGGCTATCATTTAAATAATCAGCACCATTAATGAATAAACCACAAACCTATAGAATAAAAGGCATGCACTGCGCATCGTGTGCCAGCATTATTGAGAAAACCTTCAAGAAAACTGACGGGGTAGAGTCTGTTGAGGTCAATTATGGAACCGAAACAGCAAAGGTTGCATACGATTCAGCAAAGACTAATCCTCAAGATCTTTCAAAGAAAATTGAAAAGTTAGGCTACTCTTTGATTATTCCAACCGCGACCACTTCAATGGCTGGCGCTTTATCAACAAAAAGCGCTGATAGTATGAATATCTCAGCCGAACAAATGGGTATGTCTCCAGATGAACATGCCACGCACCTTGATCTTAGTCAACCTGTCCTTCGAAGTTTTGACGTAGAAGGATCAAAGCAAGAAAAACTTGCAGAGATTAAAGACATGAAGAACAAAGTCATGTCAGCAATTCCGTTGGCAATAATTAGTATCATTGTAATGGGATGGGATATTCTTGCGCAGTACAATGCAGTCCCGGAAATGGGTACCACTCTAAAAGATTTTATTCGTTATTTGATGCCACTCATGGCTACTTATACACTTTTTGTTGTAGGAAAGCCGTATCTCCTAGGTTTTTATCGATTCCTACGCTATGGCAAAGCCAACATGGACACTCTGATTGGTATTGGTACAACCGCCGCATTTCTATATAGTTTTGCAATCGTCGCTTTCGCAAATTCACTGAAGCCATTCATAAATGTCCAATACACGTATTTCGACGTAACAATTGTCGTCATTACTTTTATTACACTTGGAAAATACCTTGAAGCCAGATCAAAAATAAAAACTGGTGATGCTATTGAAAAACTTCTAAATCTGCAAGCAAAGACGGCATTGGTTATTCGTGATGAAAAAGAAATAGAGATTTCTGTGAATGATGTCAAACATGGCGATTTTATTATTATTAAACCAGGCGCGAAAATTCCCGTTGATGGAATTATTACAGACGGTTCGTCATTTATTGATGAGTCAATGGTTACTGGCGAGCCTATGCCAGCTCAAAAGAAAATTGGTGACAATGTTGTTTCGGGTACGATTAATACAAGTGGCTCATTTACTTTCAAAGCTACAAAAGTTGGATCAGAAACATTATTGGCACAAATTATAAAAATGGTTGAGGAAGCACAAGGAAGTAAAGCGCCGATCCAAGCTCTGGCTGACAAAATCTCAAGTGTTTTTGTGCCAATCGTGCTAGTTATTGCATTTGTAACATTCGGGGCATGGCTATTATTCGGCACCGGTACGCTCGGTTTTTCACAAGCACTCTCATTTGGTCTGGTTTCATTTGTTGGAGTTTTAGTCATCGCTTGTCCATGCGCGCTCGGGTTAGCCACACCAACAGCTATTATCGTCGGAGTCGGCAAAGGGGCTCGCGAAGGAATTCTGATAAAAGACGCGGCAACATTAGAAAAGCTTCATAAAGTTGATACGGTTATAGTTGATAAAACAGGAACTATTACGATTGGTCGGCCAACTCTGGTTGATGTTGAAATTCTAGCGAATGAGGTTAGTTTTTTGGATAATACAAAGGATGGAATAAAGCCAAATTTTGGACAGCCAGAACTTATTTCAATCCTAGTCTCGCTTGAGAAAAAGTCGGAACACCCAATTGCTCATGCCATTGTTAATTACGCTGAAAATCAAAACAAAACTGGTGTGAAAAGTGCCGGCATTTCAAATGTTTCAGAAGTTTCGAACTTCGAAGCCATTCAAGGTAAAGGTTTGAAGGGGACAATAAATGGAACTGAATACTTTGTCGGTAATGCCAAGCTTGTTAAAGATCTCGGTCTGCCATTTGATGCGTCAAAAATTGAACAATTTACTGCAGAAGGGAAGACGCCAGTCATTCTTGCCACAAAAGAAAAGGTGCTTGGTTTTGTTATGGTAGCGGATGAAATAAAAACTGAATCGAAGGAGGCAATTGCCAATCTTCACAAGTTGGGCATTAAAGTAGTTATGCTAACCGGTGATGATGAAAAAGCGGCGAAATATATGGCGTCGCTGGTTGGTATTGATGATGTGGTTGCTCACGTTTTGCCACAGGATAAATTGGCGAAAATAAAAGAATTGCAATCGCAAGGCCGCGTCGTCGCAATGGCTGGTGATGGTGTGAATGATGCGCCAGCACTTGCCCAAGCAGATGTTGGTATTGCCATGGGAACTGGAACTGATGTGGCTATTGAATCAGCTGGCATTACACTACTTGGTGGTGATATTTCAAAATTGGTGAAGGCAATCAAGTTATCAAAAATAACCATGCGCGGGATCAAACAGAATTTGTTCTGGGCATTTATTTATAACATTGTAGGAATTCCTTTGGCGGCTGGAGCATTCTATCCATTATTTGGTTGGTTACTCTCGCCAGTATTTGCGGGACTCGCTATGGGTTTTTCAAGCGTCTCGGTTGTGGGAAATTCATTGCGAATCAAGACAAAGAAACTGTAATTATAAAATTAATTTAAACTATATGATGATTATCTTTTGGATTTTGTTAATAGTAGTAATAGTATGGATTATCCGTAAAAAATAAATTTCATGTCACAACAAACTCTTACATTTCACATCCACGGCATGCATTGCAACGCTTGCACTCTCATGACAGAAAGCGAGCTGGGTGATTTGCCAAACATTAATCAGGTCAAAGCAAGTCTGGCAAATCATACCGTTGAAGTTACTGGTGACTTCGGCGTCAAGACACCAGAGCAAATTGCTGAAGAATTAACAATTCCACTCAAATCCCATGGCTATACAATTTCAGTAAAACCATTCAATAAGCTCGGGGCAAAAAGCTGGTCAGATTTCAAAATCGCCGTACCGATAGCTCTAGGTTTTGCCGTATTATTCGTTGTTTTGCAAAAAATAGGTTTGGTTAACTTGGTCAATTCTGGCAACGTAACTTATGGCACAGCATTTGTTATTGGAATAATCGCTTCACTTTCATCATGCATGGCTGTTGTTGGCGGATTACTTCTTTCAATGTCTGCAACATTTGCCAAAGAAGGGGACAAGGTTCGCCCACAACTCATGTTCCATGGAGGACGACTAGTTTCATTCTTTATTCTTGGTGGAGTCATTGGCGCAATCGGATCAGCATTTACCCTCAATGCTTCAGCCACATTCACCTTGAGTTTGGTAATTGCGATAGTCATGCTCATTCTCGGAATCAATCTTCTCGATGTATTCGGTTGGGCGAAAAAACTTCAACCATCAATGCCAAAGTTTATTTCGAAGCACGCTCACGGTGTTTCAAAATTAAATCACACGCTTACACCGCTTCTTGTTGGTGTGGCTACATTCTTCCTGCCATGCGGATTTACTCAATCAATGCAACTTTACACGCTCACGACTGGAAATTTTCTCACAGGAGGTTTGACTATGCTGGCATTTGCGCTTGGAACACTTCCAGTCCTTGCACTCATAAGTTTCAGTTCATTTAGTATCAAGAATAGTTCCAAATCAGGAATATTCTTCAAAACAGCTGGGCTTGTGGTCATCATGTTTGCTTTGTTCAATTTAATCAATAGTTTGGTGGTTATCGGACTTATTCCTCCAATATTTAATTTTTAGGTTATACTTAATTTACTTCAATAATTAAAATAATGAAAACTACTATTACAGCAATCATTCTAGCAATCCTCATTATTGGAGGAGCTTTGTGGTATTCAAACAAAGGTTCTGACACAACGAATAATGTTCCAGTGAATAACGTAACTGTTGTTGATGGAAAACAGATTATTGAAATCAACGTCAAAGGCGGTTATCAACCCAGAAAAAATGTTGCCACAGCAGGCATTCCAACAATTATTCGTTTCGACACAAATGGCACATACGATTGCTCAATCGCCGTTCGCATCCCGAGTTTATCTATAGCTAAAAATATTCCTCCAGTTGGTAGTACTGACATTGATCTAGGAACACCAAAATCTGGCCTTCTTCGAGGCATGTGTGCTATGGGCATGTATTCTTTTGAGGTAGAGTTCAAGTCGTAAATAGTGCTGATTAAGTTGGAGATGTAATTATTAGTAGCATTCGCATAATTTGTAGATTCGTATTACACTATTGTCATGAAAATCCTTTTTACTGGTGGTGGCACAGGCGGTCATTTTTATCCAATTATCGCGGTTGCGGAAGCGTTGCATGAACGTATCAAGGAACGCAAGATTATCGCGCCACAGCTCTACTTCATGGCGCCAAGCAAATACAATGGTCGCGCTCTGTTTGATAACGATATAGAGTTTATAAGTGTCCCTGCAGGCAAGATTCGTCGCTATTTCTCATTGCTTAATATTACTGACGCATTCAAGACCGTGTATGGTTGCATATCAGCTCTGATGAGCATGTTTCGGATATATCCCGATGTTGTATTCGGCAAGGGTGGCTATGCCAGTTTTCCAGCGTTATTTGCCGCAAAGATTCTCAAAATTCCGGTAATCATTCATGAATCAGACAGCGCGCCGGGTCGCGTCAATGCTTGGGCTGGTAAATTTGCTCGCAAGATTGCTTTGTCATATCCGGATGCCGCTGCTTATTTTCCTAAAAAAGAAGGTATAGTCGCCATGACAGGTTGTCCTATTCGCACCGAAGTAGCCCAGCCGCTCTCTAACGGCGCCCATGAATTTTTGCAACTCGAAGCCAATACTCCCGTTGTTCTTATTCTCGGAGGTTCGCAGGGTTCGCAAAATATCAACGACGCGATTATTGAAGGTCTTCCTGAACTGCTAAACCGTTATCAGATTATTCATCAGACTGGCAGAAATAATATAGAAGAAATAAAATCCACGATTGGAATTATTTTGAAGGATCATCCGTATTCATATCGATATCATCCTTTTGATTATTTGAATGAATTGGCATTGCGCATGTCTGCGGGTGTTGCTGACGTGATCGTATCTCGCGCTGGTTCGACAATATTTGAAATTGCCGCATGGGGCGTGCCTTCGATTATCATCCCATTACCACGATCAGTGAGTCATGACCAAACCAACAATGCCTTTGCTTACGCGAAAACTGGCGCCGCGGCGGTTATCGAAGAAAACAATTTGAGCGCGCATATTATTATTGAAGAAATTGATCGTATCCACAATTCACCAAATCTCAAAGAAACGATGAAACAGAAGGCCAAAGCCTTTGCTAGACTTGATAGTGCCCAATTGATTGCCGACGTGATCTTGGATGTTGCTCTAGAGCATGAAAAGTAGGTTACTTGCATATTTACCACCAATATGTGCTATAATATAGGCTTACAACCGTCGAATTTATTAACTTAAAAATAATTATAAAAATATGGAACCTCAAAGCGGTATCAAAACATGGCAGTGGGTAGTGACTGTCATAGTCATCATTGTGCTTATTATCATTGGTATTATGGTCTTTGGTAACAAGAAGACCGATGTTTCAGACGTAGGACTAATAGATACAGCATCTACGACCGACACTTCTATATCTGAAGCCAATCGCATCGTTATGTCAGACCAGTTTCCAGGAAACGTTGTTTATTTTTCTTCGATTACTCTCGCCAACGCTGGTTGGGTAGAAATACACAAGGATAATGCTGGCGTACCAGGAGTAGGTATCGGTACAATGTATTTAGAAAAGGGTATCAATCCAGGTGGCAAGATTACTTTGACTTCACCAATAGTTGAAGGTGGCATATATTACGCCATGTTGCACTCGGATGATGGTGACAAAAAGTTTGATGCAACCAAGGATCTTCCTCTCAAGGATTCCAAAGGTAACATCATCATGAAGTTGTTCCGTGCTACATCAACAGCTGATGCTGGTATTAAGGGGTAATTATTAAGATAATTAATAAATAAGTTCATGGACTTCTAATATTATGGAATGGTGAATAATTAACAAAATATATGGGTGATCAAAAATATAGTATTTAGCAAGTACGCAAAACATGTTGGATTCGGATACGCGGATATTTTTCTGGTGAAAAATTCCTATGCTCGGGCTCATCGCCCTCCGCAGTGTATCCTCACCAACATGTTTTGCGTACTTGCTTGTTTACTTGGTATAATTACCTTATGAAAAACATTTACATCACGCGCATCATTCCGCAAGTCACATTCGACATGTTACAAGTCAAAGGTTACTCGATAGATGTCTACGCCAAGGATCAAGTTCCAACGCAAGCTGAAATCATCGAAGCACTTCAAAGAAAACCTTATGATGCGGTGGTTACATTACTTACAGATAAAATTGACGCCAAAGTTTTTGATGCCGCTCCAACGGTGAAATTATACGCCAACTATGCTATTGGATATGACAATATAGATGTAGCAGAAGCCAAGAAACGTGGAATTTTGGTCACCAATACCCCGGGCAATTATTCGTATTGCATTGCCGAACATACTATGGCTTTGATGCTTGGTTTGACCACACGCATGGTTGAAGCCGACGACTTTGTCCGTGCTGGAAAATACCAAGGCTGGTCGCCCATGAATTTTGTTGGCACGGATCTGGAGAAAAAAACTCTTGGTCTTATTGGTGCTGGTAAAATAGGGGAGCGAGTCGCTCATCATTCCACGCGTGGTTTTGATATGAAAGTGATTTATTATGATGTGGCTCGTAACGAAAAGATTGAAAAAGAATATGGCGCGCAATATTTTTCCAATGTTGAAGATATTTTAAAATTAGCTGACATCGTTAGTTTGCACGTGCCACTTCTCGATTCCACGCATCATTTAATTAACGAAGCACGTCTGAAACTCATGAAGCCGACTGCTTATTTGATTAACACATCTCGCGGTCCAGTAATTGATGAGAATGCTCTAGTAAGTGCGTTAAAAAATGGAACAATCCGCGGCGCTGGTCTTGATGTTTTCGAATTTGAACCTAAACTTGCAGAAGGTCTCGCACAACTACCAAACGTTATTCTAACGCCCCACATTGCCTCTGCGCGCGAAAGTGCTCGTAATGAAATGGCGAAGATCGTGGCGGATAATGTAATTAGTTTTCTGGAGACTGGTGGGGTGAAGAATGGGGTGAATTAATATCGTCTTCACTCGGACATCGTGTAAGCCAAGCTTCCACATGTCCTCATTCGACGCTATAATACACCCATGCCCATCACAACCCGCTTTGCCCCATCCCCAACAGGCTATTTTCATGCCGGATCGTATCGAACCGCGCTTTTCTCGTGGATTTTTGCTAGGCAGAATAAGGGGAAATTTATTCTGCGAATTGAAGATACCGACAAAGAACGGTCAAAGAAAGAGTACGAGGAGAACATTATTGATAGCCTAAAATGGCTTGGTTTGGAATATGATGAATTTTATCGACAGTCAGATCGCACGGAAATTTATAAGAAGTACATACAACAGTTAATTGCAAGTGGTCACGCTTATGTTTCTACTGCCGAGCAAGAAGCAGTTCGGGCTCGAGAAATGGCGATCAAATTTGGCAAGATGGCAAAAGTGGAAAGTACTGAACCGCTTCGTTCCGTAATCCGTTTCAAAAACCCCAACAAGAAAGTCTCTTTTAATGATAGTGTCCGCGGACTAATTGAATTCGATACCACCGAACTTGGAGATTTCGTTATTGCAAAGAGTGAAGATGAGCCAGTATTCCACCTAGTCGTCGTCATTGATGACCACGAAATGGGCGTTACTCACATCATCCGTGGAGAAGACCATATCTCCAATACACCTCGCCAAATCCTCATTTTTGAGGCTATAGGTGCTCAAATACCCCAATATGCCCATATTCCACTCCTCCTTTCATCGGATCGTTCCAAACTGTCAAAACGCAAAGGTGCTGTGCCAGTTAGCGAATATCGTAGCAGGGGATACCTTCGCGAAGCTATTATCAATTACCTAGCTCTCCTCGGCTGGCATCCGTCTGATAATAAAGAAATTTTAACTGTAGAAGAAATCGTTGCTGGTTTTTCACTCGACCGAGTACAAAAAAGTGGCGCAATCTTTGACGAAGAAAAATTGAAATGGTTCAACCGTCAGTATATTCTCAAACTTTCAGACACAGATTTCGCTGAACACGCCAAACCATTTCTACCAGAATGGATTGTGCCGAAGAGTGATACATTTAATAAATTGATCCCTGTGTTGCGCGACAAGATTACGATATTCGGTGAAGTCGCCACAATGCTTGGCGTTGGTGGTGAACTAGCCTTTGTACATAAATTATCAGAATACAAAAAAGAATCACTTCTCTGGAAGAAAAATCCTGATTCGCAAATCGCGCTCAAACATCTCACAGAAGTTCGTGAATTTTTCAATTTGCTAGCTGGCGAAAACTTCACTGCTGATACGACGAAGCAAGCAATTTGGGCCTACGTTGAAACCAATGGCAAAGGTGATGTCTTGTGGCCACTTCGTATGGCACTCACTGGTCAAGAACGATCTCCAGACCCATTCGTCTCTGCTGGATTACTTGGCAAAGAAGAAGCTTTGAAACGCATTGATACTGCATTGAGTAAGCTAAGTAGTTAAAAATATGATAAGTAATAGGCGACCAGATACTCAAGCCACAACGCCGCACAAAATGGTAAAAAACCCAGTTTTTCTGGCTACTGTATTTGCCGGTGTTTTTTTATTTGCTATATTTACTTTTAATGTTACCAACGCCCAATCAACTCCGACAGCCGCAACAGCTGCCACTAATGCGGCCGCCGCTGATCTCCAGTCGAAAATTAATCAACGCAATCAAGATATCAAATCCTTGGAAACGGAAATCGCTGGATATTTGAAACAACTAAACGACCTCGGTACTCAAGCAAATTCATTATCAGCGACTATCAAGTCACTTCAACTTACGCAAAAAAAACTTGAAGCTGACATCAAAGTCACGCAAAACAAGATTGCCGAAAAAAATCTCCAAATTCAACAACTTGGAACGCAGATTTTAGCCAAAGAAGATAACATTGCTGGTAATAAGAGAATAATCGCGCGCTCATTTGCCACTATGAATGAGCTTGGTACAAAATCATTGCCAGAATTATTGCTTGCTGAAAATTCACTATCAAACGCATGGAATTCATTAGAAGAAATATCAGCCGTTCAGAAAGGATTGTCTGATCATATTGGACAATTGCAAAGTGTCAAAGCAAACTTGGAAACCAATAAAAAAGCTACTGAAAAGGCTAAATCGGAGTTGCAAACTCTTGGTAAACAGTTGAATGATCAAAATAAAATCGTGGCTGAAACAACAAAAGAAAATAACGCGCTTTTGAAAGAAACAAAAAATAATCAGGCAAATTATAATCAGCTTTTAACGACTCGCCAGCAACAAAAAGAAGCTTTCGAAAGGGAAGTGGATGCCTTGGAGTCTGCCCTCAAGATCACTATTGATCCAAATAGCATCCCGCGTCCTGGTATAGCCATCCTTAGTTATCCATTAGACACAATTCGTATCACTCAATATTTTGGAAATACGTCATTTTCCGCGAAAAATCCGCAGGTATATAAAGGATCAAGTGGTGAACATAATGGGGTTGATTTTGCGGCATCTAGAGGTACGCCTGTAAAAGCCGCCGCTGGTGGAATTGTAACTAATGTCATAAATACAAATTCACCTATTAAATGCGGTTATGGCAACTGGGTATCTATCAAACACCCAAATGGACTTACCACGCTGTACGCACATTTATCACTGAATAAAATGAGTGTCGGAGATTTTGTCTCAACAGGCCAGATAATAGGCTATAGTGGAAATAGTGGATATACCACCGGCCCGCATCTCCATTTTGGACTTTATGTGACTCAAGGATTCCAAGTAACCAACAGCTTGTCGTGCCCAGGTATAACTATTCCTTATGCGGCACTTAATGCCTATCTAAATCCTTTGTCATATTTACCTTAAACGTACAAAAGTGTGTATAACGTGCACTATCACCAATATAATAATTACGTTAAAATATACTCATGAAAAATTTACTCAAAAAAAGGGAACTCAACAGGGGATTCGTCCGTACTATTATCATCATCGTCATTGCCCTGCTAGTTTTGAGTTATTTTGGCTTCAATATCCGCGCCATAGTCAATTCTCCGGCTGGTCACGAGAACTTTACCTATGCTCAAGAGCTGATGCTCAACGCCTGGAACAATTATCTCAAACGCCCAGTAACATACTTATTCAATGATATATTTATGAAATTGATTTGGAACCCAGCGATTGAGAACCTGACCAAGATAAAGGATGGTCAACCAACTGACATTCAGTCCAGCGCGCCGACTTTGTCACCGATTCAGCCGATACCAAACTAGGTAGTTAAGATATATTGTGCGACATACTACCACCTAGAGTGTTGAGGGACTAAGGCAGCAAGTAAGCCTACCCTATCGACATTAAAGGTCGTTAAAAACAAATCAAAGTTATCCGGTGAATTCCCTATGGGATTCATTGGGTAATTTTCTTATATAAACAAAAATATGCAAACAATAAAATTGGCATTGCTCGAATTCTACGAGGGTGAATATCAAGGGATTAAGTACTCCCAAATTCACGCTCGTTATAATGGCAAGATTTTGAAGTTTAAGCTCGATCGCAACAAGGTTGGCAATATATCCAATCTGCTCGATCAAGATGTCGAAGCTGATGTGGAGATTGTGCCCGGCACAAACCTACTCGCCTCGCTCAAAATTGTCGCTGTTAGGTCCCTCTAGTCTCACTGTTCCCTTTCTCCATATTAATTATCAATGGGTCGCTAGGCTTACTTCCCTAGCGTCTCAAATGGAGATCCGCGTCTTACAAAAAATAATAAACTATTGTGAATAAACAACAAATCGAAATTAAGGTAAATCATAAATCGCTTGATATAAACAAAAACGTGATACCAGATTCATTAATCTTTATGCTATGTGCCTATTATGAGCAGGATAATACGACATTCTATTTCTGGAAGCGTTTGTTTGAGGAAGCGTTAAATTTCGAGAATTAATAATCTATCATGATCAATTCCTGGCACTGCGACAATCTCTATAACACTGACACTCCACCTCTTATGGTTGAGCAGACATGCACGGTAACATCTTCATCGACACAACCGATTTCTCTAGGAAACTCCCCTATTACAGTACGAGATGACGGCTCAATGATATTCGGACTCGGCATAATCATCTTCTTTCTATCAGTCTTGTTCTTTGCCACCCTGTTCGGTTCGTTCAAAGGTATGAAATCACGAAAATGAATCCATTAATCCAGACATTACAACCAATACTTGATAACGCATCCTACATTGATCTGTTTTGGATAACTTTTCTGCTTGTGCCGGCCGTTATCGGAGCTCCACTGGTCGTTTATTGGGTCATAGTGCAAGGAGTAACAATAATCCATCAATTCTTCGCATGAATATCGTATCCGACGCCTACCAAATATATCTGGCTGCAATCTTTCTGGGTATGTTCGCTTACATGATCATCAATATGCTTCGCTCAATGTTCCACTAGTTGGCAATGTCAATAAGCCCAATATAGGGATCGTGTTCTCTAGGTCGAAATTATTAATCCTAATCAAAATAATTTAGTAGCTACTCTAGCTTCAACAACTATTTCTCTCGCTGTGGTTCACACCATCTGGGATAACACCATTGGGCAGGTCAATACGCTGGTTATCGACATCCTTCCCTACATTGTTCCAGCCATGTTGCTCCTCGCTGCTGTGTTCATGCTCTGGCACAAGGCTAAGGGATATGTTGGTGGTATTAAATGACCACAGCGGCGTTAGCCGCACTGTTTGATCTTTCATAAGGAATCAGGCTCGCCTCTCCTTGGAAGGCAAAAGGCTGCTCACACGAGATCGGTCTTTTGATATCGCGGAGTGGGGTATCGGTAACCCGCCAGATCTACTTTCTGGAGATAGTTGGTTCAATTCCAACCTCCGCAACAAGGCTAGTTCGAGGGTCAGACTTGTCATAGCAGAGCAATAATTTTTCAGGATAATTTTTTGTCAAGAGAGCTTCGCGGTGTCCCTACACAATTAAAAAATAAAAGCGTGGGACACCGCGAAGCGACCTTGACTACAAAATTTCGGAAAAATTACACTCTAGCTATGACTAGACTGACCCGATCCAGTGCGATTATTAGTTAACTTATCAATCGTATGTATAAAAAGATTAGCTTCATACTCCCCATCATTACTCTTCTGTTCACGGCCAACTTCGCACATGCAGCCGTTATTTTACAGCAGACGGATGATTCGGCCACCAAGACAATCACATACCAATATGGTGCAAGCGTAAGTCAAAGTTTTGGCACTTCTCTGGGTGGCTACACGCTTTATAGTGTTCGTTTTGAGGGTGATTCAAACCCGGCTCGAAGGCTCCAGATTTATATGTCAGCCTGTCAATACAGCAACTGCTCGGGATCAAATGTCCGCGCATGGTATCCGTGCGTAACGCCGGGCACATACACTGTCGGGAACTGCCGTGACGCTACAGATGACACATACGGCGGTTATCATAATGGCTCTACGGTAAAGAAAGTCTTCACATGGGATTTCTCTCATGGAGCTTTCGATACATGGCAAGCTAACACATCTGCTTCCGGTGTGCCTATTCCAGCTGGTTGGTATGTGACTATAGGATTCTTATATGAAAATGTGGGTGTATCAACCGTGCATCACTTTTACGGTTCTGGCTCAAATGTTTTTGCTAGCGGTGATGCCTCATTCAGCTCTGGTGGTACACAGTCGGGATCAATAACTGACCTATACTTTTACACATATGATGTCGGCGGCGCACCTCCTCTAGCTACTCAAATTCTAACTACAAATCCTCCGTATGTCATGACGCCTATTACCTCTCCTGCAACTCTATCTGGTACTTATGCGATCGGTCCCGATCTCGGATCTTCAACGCCTAATTTACTCATTACCCTACTAGACACAGATAACGGCAACTATAGTGAATATAATTTTGGTTTAGTAAACACAACGCCAGGCACATATTCATACTCGACTACCACCGGAGCATTGGCAGATGGACGATATCACATGTCGGTCTTGTTCGATAATTCTCCAAACGTATATGTCGCCACTTCGAGCGAATTTATAGTCAACAAAACAATCACGCCACTTTCATCACTAAGCCTGTACTTCCCTGCTACTTCAACACCAGTAACTATCACCACTGGATTAAGTGACTGTGACTCAATGCTTACGGCTTCTGGCATTGGCTGTGCCGTCGGTACCGTGTTCAAAAATGTCCTATACCTATTATTTATACCCGATACATATACTCGTCTTCGTTTTCAAGAACAATACAATTCATTTAAATATAAAGCTCCATGGGGATACATCTTTTTGGTATCAAAAGACATTACAGGTTACAGCACCGCTTCAACGACGAGTCTTTCTTCGGGAAATCTTTCCATCACATTTCCAAGCAATTCGAATCGACTTTATAATGCAACTTCAACATCAATCTGGAAGGGTAAGACGCTCACCTTTATTGATTGGACACAAATGGCTTCTTCAACTGCAAACAATTATTGGGGTTCAGGATGGTCGAGCCTGAATAATATGATTAATTTGCTGCTTGGCGCCGGCTTCTTCTTTTGGTTGTGGAGGTTTGCATCTAGCAAAATCAGGCCATGATCACATCACTTCTTATTTCATTCATCATGGAAGCGATGTCGTGGTTGTTGAGTTTCTTGCCCACCGTTTCTTCTCTGCCACTCGGGCTAGATTCCACGATCACGACAATCTTTGGTTACTATCGTGGTTTTGCGACAATCTTTCCTCCCCTATCTACGGCGATGACATATATGGTCGCCGGGGTAGGCATAGAAGTAGGCTACAAAATCTATCAGCTAGTTAATTGGGTCATCAATAAGTTGCGCGGTTCGGGTTAGTAGTTTTAAGTAGGTTTGCATTATCAATTAATTCGTCAAGTATCATGAGAAAAAGTATGTATTCAAGTGACCGTCACATTATCGATCGGAGGTTTGTTTGTTATGTCATCGATCTTGCTAATTCTTGGAAAGCCTTTGAAATGGATGATTATAAATTTTGTAAGCGGTTAGTTCGTTATGTATTGAAATATGACAAAGATTATTCGACTAATTATTAATTATTACCCGTGTTCAAATTCAAATCAAAACGAATGGATATAGAGCACGGCATATATTGCTACTACGGCCGGCTTGGACAAGGTAAAACATATGCCATGGTTCGAGATCTGTTACGCCTACTGAACGCTGGCCATGTGGTTTATACGAATTTTACGATCAATTGGAACGGTTACGATGCAAGGCAAAATCCATTCTGCATGTTTTTAGGCGCTATCGGTCTCAAGAGAAAGTTCATTAAATATCCCGCTACCAATCTCCGAAAGATGCCAACGGACGAGCAGTGGCACGAAAACTTTGGAAAACTGCGCAACTGTATTGTGGGCATAGATGAAGCTTATGTGCTCTTTGACTCATACCAGATGTCAAAAATGCCAATGTCTCAAAGGTTAAATATTCTTCAAACGCGTAAATTCGATCGTTCGATCTTCTACACTACTCAGCGCCCGACTTCTGTACATGCTGTCATGCGAGGTATGACTAATGTCTTCTATCATTGCGAAAAATTTATAATCCCATTCGTTACTCTATTTGCTCGCGATGAATATGATCTATCTGGTGACGAAACAGTTAATGAAGAAAACCGACTATCAAGAAAATTATATTGGGGTGAAACAAAATACTTCAATATGTATAACACCAAAGAGACTGTTGGTATCAAAGGTGAGATTGGAAATATGATAGGTACAACAACAATCAAAACTGAAACCTATGAAGTAAACATACTCAAAGTGGCCGAAATCTGGGCTGCTTTAGCGGCCAGAATTTCGGCCACAGTAAGAAACATCAAGATGTAAATTATGTGCTTTCTAGACTCGACCTCTATCACACATAATCAGAAAACTAAATAATCAAAATGTATGGGTAATCAGATTCCCACCGTCGATGAGCTCAGCCGGGCTTTCGACGAATTAAGAAAAACACACTGGGGCGTAGATTTCTCAAAATATAAAGCAGTGATCTCCGGTCCGGTCAAAGAAGTATACGAGTTCGAAAAAGACATACACTTCGGCGGTCAATTGAAGTCACGAAATCGTCGCAAGAAGCGTGTCGGCAAGCGAAATCTAGGTATTCGTCGTCCATTCTCAATCTCACGCGCTAGGAAGCATATACGCCGTCTAATAGCCTGTAATTCTGGAGAATACCCCGAATATAGTGATAAATTCGTTACCTTTACCTTCGCCGAGAACATCACCGGATTGAAAGAAGCAAATGAGATGTGGCGCAAGTTTATGATGAGACTGAATTATCACATCGAGCATCCATTGAAATATGTATCAGTCGTTGAATTTCAGAAACGCGGAGCTGTTCACTACCATACCGTCTTCTTCAATCTGCCATATATGGATAACGATGAGCTAGCGGAGGTATGGTCTCACGGTTTCATTAAGATCAATAAAATCCAGCATGTAAAATCAATCGGCGCTTATGTCTCCAAATATCTTCAAAAGGGTGTAGTAGATGCGAGATTGTTCAACGAAAAATGTTATTTCACTTCACGAGGTTTGAGGAAGCCAATCACAATCCGGACTCCGCCAATTGATCTAGAGTTATCCGATTCAGGAGAAAAAATCGAGTACAGATTAGAGGAGAGCCGGGCACTTCCCTACAACCAATGGACTGGTCACACGACTTATAAAAGATACACAAAAATTATTAATTAACTAATCAAATATAAACATGATTATCAATCAGGCCGTAACAAATTATCTTGACTGGAAAGTATTAAGAAGCCCTAGAGCGGCAGAAGTTTACAAGCCATATCTGCTCCGACTTTCTGAATTCAAGAATAGCGATACCAAGGAGATCAAGGATAAGGATATTGTGGAATTCAATCATCACCTTTCCACGGTAAACAATCCACCGACGGTGGCTTTCTCCTGTAGAATATTGAAAAACTTCTTTCGCTACCTCAACTCCATTCAAGAATCATCGGTAAATCCCTTCCTCATTCAGGAGCCGAAGTATGCCAAGAAGGCTCGCGTTGGCGTAAGTGACGAAGAATATCTGGCCATGTGCGCATCATTGAATCCGTGGGAAATGAGCGACCTGCAAAAATTGACGATCTTGCATATCTTGCACGACACAGGTGTCCGTGTAGGTGAGCTATGCGACCTTAATGTTAATCAAATCTCCTCTACTGAAAATTTCACATCTATTGAAACAAAGAAAAACAAGAACATCAGATGGATCATGTGGGCTAAGGATTTTCACCATGATATCTTACTCCGTTGGCTCGGTAGCCGAATCTGCATCAACCAAAAGCCAAGCTTATTTATCTCTCTCGATAAAGCCGGTAGAGAAAGGATCACCTCTAGGACAGTGGAGCGTTGGGTCAAAGAGATCGCCAAGAAAGCAGGAATTACGAAACGAATACATCCGCACATGTTCCGACACGCCAAAGCTCACCAAATGAAATCCAGAGGAGCTGATCTCAAAGACATCCAGATGATGCTTGGACATGTGAGTCCGTATTCAGCTCTCATATATTTGAACTTCGATAAAAATGAGATGTTGGCAAATGCGCAGAAGTTTCTTTAGTTTTGTTCCTTCATAAGATGCTCCGTGCAGGAGTGGCGGAATAGGTAGACGCTTATAACATTAAAGGATGTTTGGCGCCGCAAATGTTTAACCGGCGACCATAGACCATGCGAGGTGCAAATCCTCGCCTCTTGCACAGAGCATCGTATGTATCAATCGATCCGCAATCATTAATTTGGTTGCGGGTTATTGTATAAATATAAAATTTGAGATAATAAAAAGGGGGCGTCCACATTGTGAACACCCCCTTGCTTGTTAAACCTCCTAACCAAGGGCGGATGCAACCAAACTCAGAGTGTTCTCGACACCGATAGTACATGCTTCTGTGGATCTACTGGGTTTCTCTTTTGTATCGAAGTTATCACCTGACATACCCGCAACCAAGGCTTCGACACATGATTTGACTTCTTCGTGATACCCTCCCTCCAATACAGCAAAGCTCGGCTTGCTTAGCGAAGCGATCAATTTCCCTGCTTCGTAGTATCCTCGCTTCGAGTAATTAAGCTTAACAATCTTGTCTTGGAAGTAGCCGTCAAATCCGGCTGACACAGCGATATAATCCGGATCGAAAGACCGAACACGCTCCACTATGAACACCAGCGCTTTTAAGAAGACGTCATCACCAGAACCAGTTGGAACCGGTATGTTAATAACTCTCTTGAGGCTCGACTCGCTGCCCACGTCCGTGGCTAAACCGGAATATGGGTAAGTCCCTGCCTGGTGTATCGACGAGAACAGAACTCTTTCTTCATCTCGGAAGAGAGACTGTGTACCGTTTCCGTGATGACCATCAATATCGATGATGCAAACTCGCTTCCCTTGTTGGAGAAGATAGTTCGTAGCAACCGCGACGTTGTTGAAGAAACAAAATCCCTCAGCTTTTTCGCGCGAAGCGTGATGGCCTGGTGGACGTGTCACTGCGAAACAGTGATCTTTCGCAGCAAGAATCGCAAGCGTAGCAGAAACCACCATGGCCTCATAGCTAGCTGGGCTCAGCTGAACCTCTGCCAGTTCTGATTTCGACTTACAAGCACCTCGAATCTTTTGTACATATCGAGGAGTATGAGTCGCATTGATCAGTTGCTCAGCCAGTGATCGAAGTCCATTAAGAGATTCGATAGATACCGTCTCTCTGAAGCCCTCAACCCTGTAGGGGCCTTCACCATCTGAGTTAACATTATGATCTACCGTTGCATTGTTGTGAAGAATCTTCATAAATTTGCCCTTTCTTTTTTATGTAAAGATCACCAAACTATTATTTAATATACATCAGCATTATATACTTGTAAAGGGTATCGTATGTACGGGTAGAGATGTTTCCACTGAAGTCCCTTGATACAGACTTTGAAACTAAACACAAAAAATGCTACGCTGATTGTCATAAACACATGAATAAACTACATCTAACAAAAAGGTTCAATTTTTCCTCCGCTCATAGAATGTATAACAGCGAATTTTCGGACCAGGAAAATAAAAATATGTTTGGAAAGTGCCAAAATATTCACGGACACAACTATCAGCTCGAGGTTACTGTGAGCGGTTCGGTAGATAACAAAAAAGGATACTTCGTAAATTTGCACGAGCTCTCAGAACTGATCCAGTTTAATGTCATCGACCTGATTGATCATCAGTATCTCAACGAGGTTCTGCCTGACCAGAAAGATAAACCTGTTACACTAGAAGTCGTCTCGACCTGGATATGGGAGACTATAAATAAGAAACTACCACAGTTTAATTTTGAGAAAATGAGACTATGGGAAACACCTGACAACAGCGTCGAAATCTATAAATAGTCTCGAATAATGCTCTGAAGTAAGCACTGTCTTTTTCTAAGCTCGTTGACGAAAGTCGTAGATTTTTGCTGTACGGCATTAACATACAAAAAATATGCTTCGGTAAAATACGATTTTCTCAGTGCAAATATTAACGTGCTCAGAATATTTCTCCTTGAATTACCTACTCCGTAGCTATTAAGGAGAAGATGTATCATACTGATTGCCCTGTCCTTAGAGTAGTGAGAATCAATAAAGTTTGCGACCGCCATGCCAAGGTCATTGAAACAGGACTCACTGCACATATCATCGATATCCAAAAATATTATTTTCCTCCCTGAATAATAAACATTACCAGCATGTATATCATTATGGCAGGCTACGGTCTTCAGACGACTTCGACCTACCAGTTTTTCGCTCTTGCTGAGAAAATGGTTGACCTCCCGCCACCGATTCCGACTTTTTAGTGCAACGATAAAATGCGAAGGAAAATTGTTCCAAGCCAGTTTTTGAAAATCAATTGATCTACATGCTGAATGGAAGTTAGTCATAGACTTCCCAAGCCTGTGAAAAAGAGACGGCCCCACTCTATTTATTTTTGATAGTTTTTCTTTTTTAATTAACAAAACTGCGTACCCATCCTCCATAACCAAATCGACTACGGAGATCGTCTTGATGACACAACTCTGATTTATCATCCTTGAAGCCATTACCATCGCCTCGATATGCTTTCTGGTATGTTTAATCTTTGATACGACATTTCTGTATTCAATAAGCTTAATTATGTAGTCTTTTCCATCAGCTGTAACCAAGAACGTATAGGCAAAATCACTCAGTCGTTTACGCAACTTAAAACTCTGAAAATGTCCCTGCAAATAATTGGAGATTTTACTTATTGCAAGTTCGGATTTCATAAAAGTTTTCTCAAAAGAGGGCGCGAGGCTATTGTTTTATGTAATTCATAAACTCCATTCTTGTCGGCTCTCTTTTTCTGAATGCACCCCTGAGATCACTTGTGATCATTTCCCCGTCACGCTTCAATACCCCTCTCATCTCTTTGCACAGATGCCTGGCTTTTATGACTAAAGCTATACCCTTAGGTTTCAAGATCATCTCCAGTTCATCAACAACATTCTTAACCAATCGCTCTTGTATCTGCAAACGCGCGGAGTAAAAATCTACAATTCTTGCAACTTTGCTTAGGCCCACTATCTTTTTGTCAGGAATATAAGCGAAATAATACTTACCGAAAAAAGGAACCATGTGGTGTTCGCAATGGGAAAAGAAATAGCCTGAATCAACAATCATCTGGTCATAATTAACTCCGTCAGTATTATTATCGAAAACAGTGATCGTCGGCTTCTGTTTATTATCATATCCCCTAAAAATTTCCTTCCACATTTTTACTACCCTCTCTGGTGTATCCATTAAGCCCTGTCTATCAGGGTTTTCACCTATAGCACCGAGTAAAGCTTTAACAATTTCTCTATTATCACTTTTCTTTTTCATGTTGATATCTTATTTATAATCAGCTCAGCACACCTGTCATAGTAGGTTACCCCCTTATCCTTACGAGACACAAACCCATGAGTCGCATCCTCTACCACTTCTAAAGAGCAGCTCATATAACTTTTTAGAAAATTCTTACACTCTCCAATCTCACCTAGGTCATCTTGATCTCCTTGAATTATAAGAGTCGGTATACCAATCTTCTTAAATAGTTCAGCGTACTCAGACTTATAGTCTGACAAGATAGGATTTTCTTCTTTGAGTAGCCTGAAATTCGGTGGAAAACCGAGCTTGAACGGAAAACCTACAATGGTTATGCTCTTAATACTTCCGTCTGTAGTGATCGAGCTGTACATAGCACTGACGATACCGCCCAGTGATTTGCCAATCAAAAATATTTCCGATGGGTTGATTGTGGTCTTTACTAGCGAGACGACAAATTTCAAATCATCTACTTCTTGCACTAGCTCGTCAGACGGTTGCGATTTGCTCTTGGCAAATGAAAAATCATAAACTACTACACCTAAACCGTTATCGCACAATACCTTTGATACATTACTTATCAGAGCAGACTCGTGGTTATCAGACAAACCGTGAGAAAAAATCACAATCTTTTTAGGAGATGCTTCTTTCGAGATTAGGTATATGCCTTTTTCATCTATTAAACGCTTTTTCATATTTTCGATGGTACATCAAAAAGGGCGGCCTGTAAAGGACCGCCCTTGAGAGGAGTCAACGATCAGAGCAGATCCTTCTTGACCCTACGTACGATACCGTTAGCATCAAGCCCGTAGGCCTGAAGCAAATCATCGATACCGCCAGTAGTGCCAAAATCGAAACCCAATCCAATCATCTTTGAGGGAATGTTGCAGTTAGACTCAAGTAACACTTTTGCCACATTCGCTTGTAAGACACCTGCGTATCCGTTATACACTGTTAAGAGAGGTTTACGATCAGCAATCACTTTTGCAAATGATTGATCAATCGACTTGTGATTAACGATGTTTACAACCCTCGCCATCACACCCTCCTTGCCAAGTATATCCGTAGCCGCAAGTGCAGAACCAACAGTCAGACCAGAAGCAACAATCGTCAAATCTGGCTCCGAGAGAGGTTCGTGAAGAACATACCACTTGATACTTCTAACTGTTTCTGGCAAGGGCGCGGATGAGATGTTCGAGCTGTGGATTCTAATGAAGACCACACCCCGACTTTCACCAATCGCCCAATTCAGGCAGTTAAACGTATCAATGACATCCCACGGTTCAAGCAAAGCGACTCCCGGCATCATAAGCAACGCACCTGGCTGACCAGAGGTTTGGTGTGTTTTACCATTCCTCGAATTAGTAAGCCCAGAAACATCACCGATGACAACCATACTGCTTTTACCTTGCACCGCCGCGTTTAACTGATCGATTGACCGATAAGTGAACGCATCAAGGCTGTTAACGAGAATCCTTGACTTGGGAAGTGTTAACGACAACCCGTGTGCCATTGCGATCGTGTGCTGTTCCCTGATCCCAGTATTCAAGAAGGTACAGAACCGCTCCAGATGAAGTTGCTCAACGTGATCCTTTCGAGTCACATCAGCTGTGAGAAAAAACAGACGCTCATTTCCCACTTCACCATTTGCGATCTTGTTTTCGAGAATACGGAAGTAATCCAACTGACATGCATCAGGGTTAGGTGGTGTAGTTGGTAGAGGCCTGATATCCAGTTTTACTGGACAAAAGGCATCGTCCTGACATGCCGACACCCAGGAGGAACTTTCCTCCACAAATGAAGCAATCTTCCGCTTCGCAGCACCAAGAGGGATGCTCAATGCTTCCACTTTCAGCCGCATGACTTCTATGGCATCTTTTACGACACCACTTGGGCATGTACTGATTGTGTGGTAACCACTGAAATGAGCGACGTGTCCATCAATACCAGCTCCCTTGTTTGTACAGGCAATGATTGCCACAGGTTTTCCTTTTGTCTGACCAGTAAGCAACGCTTTTGAATATGCATCGCTGACTTTTGTGATGTCGTGACCGTCGTCCAATACGATAACTTCCCATCCGTAACCGCGCCAGATCATTGATAGATCCGATGAATCGGTGTCGGCTGTTGGGTTGGACAACTGTTTGGTGTTCTTATCCACCACGACAATCAGGTTATTCAGACTTAAGTGCGCCGCATGACGAGCCGCCTCACTTACATTACCCTCTTGTTCTTCGCCATCGCCCACAAAGACAAACGTCCTGTAAGACTCTTTGTTGAGCTTGGCCGCGTAAGCACACCCTGTCCCGTAGGATAAGAGCATGCCCAGTGATCCGCTAGGGGTAATGTCCACCCCCGGCGTTTCAAGGTGGTCTTCATGACCATGAAGTCTGGAGCCAAACTTTCGATAGTCGTCCAGCTCCGCTTCATTGAGGTAACCAAGCAAAGAGAAGATCTTATATCGCAAGGGGCCAAGATGACCCCTCACCAATACCCGATCTCTTTCTCTGTCGTATCGCGAACTGCCGATACTGTGTCTGAGGATTCCGCCGAAGTATAGAGTCGTGAGAAGCTCTACTGCTCCGGAACATCCACCAATGTGGCCATTGTTTGCGTTGAGACAGATCTCGAAAACAGACTTTCTCATTTCCTGTGACAACGCATGGAGTTCCTCTCCGTTTAACTGTATCAATCTTCTATTCATACTACACTCCTTATCTCCAGAACTGCCTAAAAGAGATGTCTCTCAAGGCGCTCCCTGGAATTTCGTTTTGATTTCTTCGGGCGTAAATGATGGATGTCGGCGGATTGCCTAGACCATCACGATTTTCTGTATATCCCAGAGACCACGCCGAACTTTGATATCCAGCATGATCTCGATCAATACCCACCGCGATTCTATTCCTCTGAGATGCTGTAGTCTGCCCCCAAACATAAAAGAAAGCCGCTTCATACAACGCTTTCGCCGTGATGTGCATCAACTGATTGTAGTAAAACCAATCAATCGCCTTCAGTGTCCTGATGACAATATTTTTAGCAAGCCCATCTGCTTCTATTTCCTGTGCCCGCGCGAGATTCCTTTTCAGGCATTCTTGTCGCGTCTCTAGGAAATTTTCAGCTAACGAGCTTCCGTAGAATGGGATCAGTCTCCTAATCTCTGGCATAACTTGATCTAACGCAATCCTGACCAGCGGAGTCTTTTGGGCTCCACCTGACTCAAAGTCCGTGATTCTCCAATCAACTCCAAACTGAGAGTCGAGAAATGCGTGCGTACTGACGGTAAACACGTCGAGATTGGCTACCTTGAAATCAACCAATCCAGAATGTTCTCCTAAACTTAAGGAGTTCAGCTCGTTGAAATGTTTACCCAGCAACACCAGAAGATCTGGTACCTTACCAGCCATTAGATACTGAATGAACATCTCCGGAAACATATTGGACGACGCCATCGCAGTGGGACCTTGCTGACACCAGCGTATCTTACGGGACTTTAATTGTCGGACGTTAGCTAGAATGGCCTTTTGCAGATTAAGAGTCCTGCGAGCCATACCCAACTTAAGTGCATCAATCAAGACGTGCTGACCACTGGGAGCAAACCCCCGATGGGCGCAAAGATAGCTAGTTACTTCGGCATGATCTGTTTCATACAAATGAACGATGAAATTACACAGTTCATCTATACGATTCGAATCAGCCTGGAAACGACCCTCCACATGAGTTTTGAAACCAATGAGAACGTAAGGGAGGAAACTCACAACAAACTGTTCGTCAAGATATTTCTTCTTGAAAAACTTCGGTAGCTGACAAATTATCTGTCTGCCACGAAGCACCTCTTGCCGATCTGGAATCTGTCCAGACAAGCAATGGATGATAGTCATCATGACTTTTTCCCAGTACATCGGTTTCTCAATTCCATATGGATCAAAATGCTCAATACTGCTCAACAATCCTAGACCTTTGAAAAGATCGGCTTGCAGAGACAGCTTTGAGCGTATAAGACAGTTAATGTCGATCATATCGCCGCTGGGGATCTGGTTAGAACCCTGGGCAACAGAGACATCAAAGAATGACATTTGGCTCATTGCTATTCTCCTTTCTTAAGTGTTTTCAAAGACCTTAGTCCTGTAAGCACCATACTATAATATGGCATATTTGTAAAGTCCCACTATGGCAGATTCAGCCCATTTTCTATCATACTCATGACCACCTGTGCAGCCGACTTATAATCGTTACTCTCTAACAATAAATCCTTGGCATATAATGGCTTACTAAAATGAACAGCTAGATGTCTCCTGCGTAACAGGAAACTTTTCAAGCTAATTCTAAACACACCAGAAATACTAACAGGCACAATCGGTCGGCCAGTCTGTTCTGATAAATATGCTACACCACCTTTGGCTGGACGAAGCTTACCATCCTTTGTTGTCCCACCCTCTGGATATATACAGACATTGCCACCGTCATTGATAATTCGGATATGATTGGCTAAGCCTTTTCCGTAATCTTGCAAACCTGGAAATACTTGATACGACCCCCACATTTCGAAAAATAAACCTCCGTAGAAAATCTGTCTCCAGCCACAATTCACATAGAAAGCCTTCTCTCTAGAAGTATAGAACATCGGTGAAAACTTCGAGAAAAAACCAAGTGAAGCGGGTACAAAGAAAGGATCCATCTCACTAGAATGATTGCAAGCAAAAATTACGTTAGCCTTTATTCCGTCTAAGTTTTCTAAGCCACTTATTTCTAAGTGACCAAAAAATTTGAGTGACAATCTGGTGGGGATCCAGATGATTTTTTGAAGTATCAGTGGACAAATGTTGTATAGAGGCATAGAGGTTTCGTGCTCCTATTATAACACGTCCCTTGATAAAATATTGAGCCCAACAAATCATACATATCTCGCCACAACTTTTCTGATCAGATTATAGATTGTAGGAGTTAGATGTGTTAGACTTTTTATGATAATGACTGATCACCTAGAAGCTACAATAAAGACTTTACTAGCACGACCTGAACTTGTGTTGCTATACCGCGGAGAAAGACTGGCAACTAGTGGAGGGCTGCACTTTACCCCGGAAAAAGAGTGGGCAGAAAAATTTTCTGATGGCATATTACTTAGGGGTAATTTACCTATCGGTAGCAAAATCAAAATACTCGATGACTCTGATTTTGAGTATGGCCTTAAAATGGGATTTTCTTCCGAAAAATTGCTGTGGGACCACATCTTTACTCAGGGCTATGACGCTATTCTCGGTCATGATGCCATGAATCCTAAAATAATTGACGTGATTGTACATCCCAAGCATTTACATAATTTCAAGACCTAGATTAAACAATCGGCAACTTCGCAAAAAATGTTGTTCCTTTTCCTCCGATATTTGCGTTATAACCAACTGTACCTTTGTGCGTCTCAATAACACCCTTAACAAAAGCCAAACCGAAGCCCGAGCTATCGGCGTTATATTTGGTTGAGTCCTTACTTCTGCCGCCAGCCGTAAACAGTCTTGATTTGACATCCTCTGCAACACCAACGCCAGCATCTTTGACAGAGAAAATAATCTCTTTACTATCTTTGGATAAGGTAACTGTAACAGAACCACTAGGACTGTTATATTTGATTGCATTCTCGATAAGATTTCGAAATGCTTCTTCGAGCTGAGTAGCGTCACCAACAATATTATATTCACCATCTGTGATATTACTTGTAAAGGATAGCCCTTTGGATTCAGCTACTGGTTTTTGACGAGTAATAACATCAAGCACAAGCTTCTTAAGATCTACCGATTTCATATCGTATGGCAAGAGGCCGTTAACAGCACTTGCACCACGCAATATGCCTTGGACATAATCAACACCCTTTGCAGACTGATTAAGTCCTTCTTCGAGCATGGGCTTTGCTGTCTCAGGCATCAAACCGTAATCACCGGAAAGTAATTCAGCAAAAATGGCTCGACCCTTACCAAGGTATCCCTTAATTTGGTGGTTCATGACATGTATTAGGCTTTCTTGGCCGGCATTGGCAATAGCTAGAGCCTCGCGTTGCTCGACTTCCTTATACACCCCTTTTATAAGAAGAAAACTGAATATGGTTACAATAACAAGTACGAGAGTCTTTAAGAAGATTTCTGTTGGAGATTGAGCTGAAAATAGTTCGAGCAAAAGAGCTAGAACAATCAAAATACTTATGACTTCTGTCAAAATAACTTTAATATTGAAGAGGTGGTATCTAAGCATCGCCAAAAACAACGAAACAACCATTATTAATGTGAAAATTGGACCAAGCCAGGTATACTGAAAAATGTTTAGGTAAGGCAAAATCAAATCCGGAACGATCGCAAGGGTAGATGCAATAAACGAACCCGCTAGAACATACTCAATCTGTTTTTTCTGTGTATCGTTCTCAGATACTTTAAGCTGCTCCCATAGAAAAAAGAACCCGACAAAGAAAAAAATACTAATAAATAAGGCGTAAATCGGATACCCAATGCCTATCTGATAAGAATTACCATCTGTGGCTCCAATAATATAATTACTAGAGAAAATAAATGAAACCAGAATAACTGTAATTAAAGCCGAGATCGTGACTATGTCCTTTCTATGAGATAGTTTTTGAGGGAAATTAACTGAAAAACCTAGAAAGAAAAGTGGTATAAGTATCGCGGCGGTGTGTGTCACTAAGATCCAGTTGAAGAGACCACTGAATTGCTGTGAGTAGAAACCGACAATAGCCATACTCCAAATAGCTGAGGTAAATGCTATTAGGCCAAATAGAACATTAGAAAATACTTTGAGTCCTCGAGAAAAAATAATTACCCCCAATATTACATTAGTGACAGCTATAACGGAGAGTATAGAAAAGATAAGGGTGTCCATTTTACTAGTTTAAAATCATATAATCTTTAGGAGCTTAAGAAAAATCGTGTACAGGTTATGACGTAGGACGTAATCATTATCACCAGTTTTTTTAAACATAAAAGAACTTCGAATCCTTTTTTCGGAATAATCAGAGAAATCTTTAGTAAGAAAATATATAGGAATAACAGGATCGTTCTTCTGTGTAAAATATTTGGATAAAACACCGTCCTTGGGATATATTTGATTGTAAGTTGCTATCTCTCCAAACGGTAACCTAAGTCTTCTCATTTTATGTTCTAGACTCTTTTTTACGAAGGCGTAGCCACCCAAGAGGTTGTTTTTAAGTCCATATGAGCTAAGAGTATCCAGCAAGAATAACATGACTAATCCGCGCGGAAGATATACACCGTTTCCCTTATCTGGAGGAATGATAATAAACCGACCGAGCTCTGCTCGTTGGGAGCGAGGTACAATCTTTAGCTCAGTAGGTTCATCAAAAGAAAAACTTTGTTCAGTGGGTAGTGGGTCATTAATGATTATTCTTATAGCACCGATCAACACACCATCGATCTTAGCTATAAAATAACGACAAAGTCCTTTTTCGTCATACTCATCTTTTTCGATGCCATCTTTATACTTATCATTATCAATGTAACCTCTTCGAGAATATACAGAGTAACGCAGGCGATAAATATCTTGAAGTTCCGCATCGGTTGTTGTCTCTCCAAAAAGAATTGTCTTACATATATTCTTTGAACAAATTTTTAAACTTCTATGTATATCCATATAGATGTATGAATATTATAGCATTAAATCTGGTGTATTTCTTTACTTTACCCCCCAATTAAGTACGGCCTGATTACTATAGGTGCTTATATCTCCTGATACATCTTTAAATCCGGTTTCCTCAAGCAATTGACGCTGTTCATCCTTTCTAAAAAAATCATATGCACCGTGCTCGTGTTCCTTACTGATCAGATAGTTATAATATAAAATCTTAATTGTCGGCCACAAGAGACTTGATACTTTTATAAAAGTTCTTATCGTACCTTCTCTGCGTAGTAATTTTCTAACGTGATCGATGTATATGATATGTGGTCTAAAACCTTCTATAACATTTGAGATAGCAATTTTCCCACCAGGTTTGAGTATACGATAGAGTTCCTTCATGATTGCAAGTCGCTCTTCTCGCGGAATAGTGTAAAGAACATTATTAGAGACGACGGAAGTAAATTGATCGGCGCTAAACGGAAGTGGTTTAGTTATATCTCCATGGATCACCTCAGACAAAGATGTCTTAGCCTTATGTATCTCTATACCCTCTTTAGAAAAATCGATACCAGTTACTATGGCACCGGACTTTTCCAATTTCATCGACAGATTTCCGGTACCAGAACCAACATCCAGTACCCGGTCTCCTCGGTGAATATCGATGTGAACACAAATAGCTTCAAGAAGCTCCCTATATGGAGTTAACTCGTTTAGAAGGTCATATTCTTCAAAATATCTTTTCCAAAAAGATGTAGTAAGCATGTACGTGATAAATATAGTTTAGCATATTGTTAGTGTGAACAAATACGAATTTCTAGCCCATTCAAAAACTGAACTAATTGAGTTATACTATTACCCATGCGTACAAATGTTTATATAGACGCTTCAAACCTTTTCTACGGAGGTAAGAAATCCCTCGGTTGGAGCATTGATAACGATAAGCTATTTAAATACCTGACAGAACGATACGGGGCATCTCAAGTTTATTACTTTGGCGGTGTCGAAATTTACGATTTTCCTTATGACTATCTCACAAACGAAACTGTGCCAATCAGAGAAGTCGAAAAGTACCTTGTTCAATACGTGAAAGAAAAGAAGCAGTATCTGAATGAAGCTAAGCTCATCCTTATTGATCGTCACATTAAGCGTATCCGTTTTTACATAAAACTAGAAAAATTTGGTTACAAACTTCTATTGAAGCCAGTGAAAAATTACACTGAAGAAGATGGGACTACTCGTCGCAAAGCAAATTGTGATGTCGATATGGCTTTCTGTTTGATGAGAGACAGGAATACTTTCGATCGAGTTATCATCCTTTCTGGTGATGGAGATTTTCTACCCGTATTGAAATTCTTGCGAGAAAACAAAAAAGAGGTCCTCATTCTGGCACGAGCACCTCGTACAGCAAAAGAGATCAGAAAATTTGCCGGAGACAAATTCATGGATTTTACATACCTCCGAGAGCAACTTAAACGACCCGATACCGATGTCTAATATATATAGCAATCTATATAACGTCGAACGGCACCCATTTAGGATGCCGTTCAAGTCTGATGCAGTAAGTGTAGCAGGTTCATTCCCATTGTCAATGACTTGTATACACAGTCTTTTTGTGTCCTAAAAGTTATCCACAGTTACTTGTCCGACAAGGGGTTGCATAAGTTTCTATTGTGCGACATGGTATGTAGAGGAGAAAGTCTAATCAGTACATCAACATATCACCCTACTCCGTCAACATAAAAGACCCCATTTCGTGGGGCCTTTTATGTTTTCGAGAATGATTTTATTAATTACTTTTTCGCAAGATCTTCAGACTTAACTTTTGACCAACATGGTTGTGAAGATGACCATGGACTCGAACCATACTTGGCGTAGAGGTATTTGGCGAATGCCACGTTACCTTCTACTGTATGAATATCAATACCCATATTACGAGCTGTATCAGCATGATAGAACTCATTGATCTGCATCACTCCGACGTCAGCTGGATTGACTCGACCGCGAATGATACTGCCATCCTTATCGAATTGGCGAAATTCTGATTCACAGCGAGCAATGTCGACTAGGACGGGTGTACTAGCATATTCCTCGCGGAGATATGATTCCATGGTTGACGTTGAGTTTGAAGTTGAGAATGAGCGTACCTTGACTATTTGAGTTGTTGTCGCCTGTTCTGATTCCATTCGAGCATTAATCAACTGAATATGATTATCACTTTGTCCGGATCCATAGAGAGACGACATAAGAAAGACCACACCAGTTGTAAGTTCAAGCATACAATTAAAAAAACGAAGCTAATAACCATGAGGTTACTACTTTCGTTCTTGTGGCTACAGTGTAGCACCTCCTGGTATATAAGTCAAGGTCTTTTCAATTATAATATGGCTCTGTTGAGCCATATTTTACATACAAAATAGCCTTATTTAGAGCCATTTTACAGGATTTATAGGAATATAAATTGAAATATGGCTCTAGTTTGGCACTTTAAGCATATTTCAAGTAATACCTTGCAAATTTAATCCTATGTGTTATATTGGTTACCTAATTAAACAAAACCACCATGGCACATAAGAAAGCAGCAGGTACAACCAAAAACGGTCGCGATTCAAACCCAAAATACTTGGGTGTTAAGGTCAATCATGGCCAAGGCATTACTATAGGTCAGATCATTCTCCGTCAACGTGGTACCACCTGCCTTCCAGGTACCAATGTTGGCGTAGGTAAAGACTATACCCTCTTTGCTCTCAAAGATGGTGTTGTAGAATTCGGCTCAAAGCGTAAGATAGGCTTCAATGATCAGATTTTGAGAAAGAAGATCGTGCATGTTAAATAATTTACTGGAACACTTAACATGCCAAAAAGAGGGATTAGTTCCCTCTTTTTTGTTCATGAAGTTTTTTTCTACCAGCAAACAAGGCGTCTATCACACTTACAATTCCTAATTTATTACGCTTTCTCCACCACAACCTTTAACTTCGCACTCTTCCCTCCTGATTTGACTTCAATAACATGTTCGCCAACCGTCTTTAGTGGATGTTCGAGCTGGATAAATGACGGATCGACTTGCAAACGAGTCTGCTTTTGAATCTCCTCAGTAATTATCTCTTTATGAAGTCCAGCAAATAGGTGACCTTTATCATTTGCCTTTCCAGTTATTGTAATCGTGACATCCTTGAGCCCTTCAATATTCTTGACCATGAGTTCTTCTTGGACTTTTCGTTCGCCTTCTGTTGAAGCTTTCAAACTTTCAATGCGTTTTACCGCATCACGAGTAGCGGCAATCGCCATGCCTTGTGGAATTAGTAAATTGATAGCGTGACCGTCACTAACAGTCTTGGTGTCATACTTTCGTCCGAGCTTTGCTACGTCTTTAAGGAGGATGATTTTCATGATTTTTATAGATTAGAGATGATACCTATGGAGGTCGCACCCCCGTTTATTTTAATAATTCTACGGCCTTATCCATCTGCGCATCAACTTTATCTGCAATCTGCTTGTCAGTCACTTCAACCTTGTAATCTGGCTCCAATCCATCGTGTGATAGGTTGTGACCATTTGGCGTGAGCCAACGAGCAATAGTGACCTTGAGAGAAGTATTAGAAGTGATAGGAATAAGTTGTTGAACTGAACCTTTACCGAATGTTTTGGTACCAACAATCTTGGCTATGCCTTGCTCTTGCAATGCGCCAGCTAGAATCTCCGCGGCGGAAGCAGAACCGCCGTCTGCAAGGATAATCATGTGTAAATTTTTATTGAATATATTGTATCCTTTACTACGATATACATTTGGGCTACCATTTTTGCCAAAATCTTCGGTTACGACTGTGGCACCTACTGGTAAGAACCATGAAGCCATATCCCAAGCCGCATCGAGATACCCTCCTGGATTGCCACGAAGATCCAGAATGAGTTTGTTATTACCAGAAAGAACGAATTCGCGAAGCGCGTTTCTGAATAAATCAGGTGACTGTGCTGTGAAGCTATAAAGGCGAATTGTGGAGATGCCTCCTGGCTTGGTACCACTTTCTAGTGTTGGAATATCTATCACATCACGAGTTATAGAACGTTCGACTGGTTTTGAGGCGCCTTTTGTTAAGAATAAGATTTTAACTATGGTTCCTTTTGCACCGCGAATGAGTTTGACAGCCGAATCTACAGGCATATCCGAAGTATTCTTGTCATCAATCTTGAGAATTAAATCTCCAGATTTGACGCCAGCGCGCTCAGCTGGACTATTTTTTATAGGAGTAACAACTTGCAACTGTTTGTCTTTGATGCCAATTTCCATACCGACACCTTCGAAATTTCCGGCAATATCATCTGCGAATGCTTTTGACTCGACTGGAGGAAAGAAAACAGTGTAAGGGTCTCCATACGATGAAGCAAGTCCTTGAATAGAACCCCAAATCTTGTCTTCGGGAGTTGTACTAGCGGCTGTAACAAATTTTTCATCAAGAATGTGCCACGCTTTCCAATATGGACTGAACTGATCCGTGGTGACTGCTGTCGTGTCGTTGAGGTTAGAGTTTGGAGCATACGACTTCCCTGCTCCGACATAAGTACCAATAAAAAATGCCACAATCACGGCTGGCAGACAGATCAGAAACACTATTAATTTACGGTCTTGAATGT
>Ga0209726_10001203_pt1 | contig 42885 bp, 39 predicted proteins | sample Subgrocontami54m_FD_187453 | JGI IMG/M metagenome (GOLD analysis project Ga0209726, IMG submission 187453) | Subsurface groundwater microbial communities from S. Glens Falls, New York, USA - GMW46 contaminated, 5.4 m (SPAdes) (version 3) | ecosystem: Environmental > Aquatic > Deep subsurface >...
TCATGTGATAGATATATTTAGAGTTGTATAAACGACTTTTCGCTCTATTATATACCTATCAATTTCGGTGTCTTTTTATATCATTCATCCGAGAGGGCTATGGTGTCATTTTAGACGAGTAATTGCGGTGGATTGATTTATTAAGTCTAAGCCTGTAGAGTAGAATATAAATATACGCGGGTATAGTATAGTGGTAATACGCAAGCTTGCCAAGTTTGAGCCGCGGGTTCGATTCCCGCTACCCGCTCCATAATCAATAAACCCGTCGTCTTCGACGGGTTTATTGATTATGGAGAATGCGGGAATCGAACGGGAAAGGGGTCGGGAAAACGGTAGTTTTCCCGTGGCGGAGCCCACGAACCGCTGGGTTCGTGGGAGGCGAAGCGCAAGCGGAGACGACGCGAGATTCCCGCTACCCGCTCACTTCTTCGCTTTGCAAAAAATCCCCAAGTTTGGGGATTTTTGAGATATAATAGGTTTTTATTTAGATATTATACAATTCGCTTAATAATCCATGTATCTCCCGGACCGCCACCTGGGCCGCTAAAATAATCACATTCTACGCCCAACTTGCCTTCGTGGATGAGTTGGTTAACCAGTTTCCTTAATTCTCCAAATTTAGATTTTGATTCTTCGAGACCGACGCTTTGGATGCGTCCTAAAAAGCTGTGAAGAATGAAATAGTGTCCCACACCATTAAAAACCTTATTAAGGATAAATTGCTTGGCCTCTTCATCTGTAAGTTTAAATTCCTTTCGAGAAATCACAACGCGTTTGGGCATTGCGCGACTCCTTATGAATTTGCTAAGCCCAAGATCGAAAGAACTGTTTTGAAGTTTAAAGCAAAAAATGCTGGAGTTCAACTTTGACTTTCAGCAATAAAAAATATATAATATAGGAATATTAATATTATTGTGAGATTGCCGCGCCTGCCTGCCGGCAGGCAGGTCGTTCGAGGACTCACTCCTCGCAATGACGGGGAGACTGAAATTGTCGTGTCTGCCAGCAGAAAAGCTCGCAATGACAAATCATTCATATGAAACGCCCGCCTGTCGTGGTTGTCATGGGTCATGTCGATCACGGGAAAACGAGCTTGCTCGATTATATAAGAAAAGCTGATGTCGCCGCCAAAGAAGCGGGGGGTATTACGCAATCCATCGGCGCTTACGAAGTAAAGCATAACGACCAGAAAATCACCTTTATCGATACGCCCGGACACGAGGCTTTTTCCAAGATGCGCGCCCGGGGCGCGAATATCGCCGATATCGCCATACTCGTCGTAGCCGCCACGGATAGCGTGCAAAACCAAACCCGCGAAGCCATTAAAATACTGACGGAAACAGAGACCCCCTATATCGTCGCCATTAATAAAATCGATAAAGCCAGCGAGGCAAATATTGAGGCCGTGATTCAGGAGTTAATGAAAGGGGGCGTTCTGCTCGAAGGCCATGGAGGATCAGTCAGCTGGCAAGGAGTATCCGCCAAGCGAGGCGACGGCATACCCGAACTTCTCGACCTCATACTACTCACCGCCGATGTCGAGGGCTTGGAATATGATCCGGCTACGCCAGCTTCCGGCTATATATTGGAGAGCAAGCTCGATAATCGGAAGGGCATCATTGCCAGTGTTATTTTAAAAAACGGCACCCTCAAAACGAACGACCACATACAAGCCGGCGAAGCGGTGGGTAAAGTGAAAACCCTTGAGAACTTTCTCGGCGCGAATGTGAAAGAATTAACCCCTTCATCGCCGGCGGTAATATTCGGCTTTGACAAACTGCCGGCCATCGGCGCCGAATTTCATACTTCGAAGACGCCCTATGAAGCTAAAGAAGTTGCCCGCCGAACCAGAGAGGCGCGCGCAATAGGCGAAAAAGAAACGGAAATAAATCTTATTTTGAAAGCAGATGTTGGCGGTTCGCTCGAAGCTTTGTCACAGATAATCAGAGCGCTCCCCAAGCCTCCGGAGATGCGCCTCGAGATCACTAACGAATCGGTGGGCGAAATCACTGACGGCGATGTGAAGCTGGCGCTGGCCCACAAAGCCGCCATCTTAGCTTTCCGCTCCAAATCCAACAAAGCGGCCAATTCTCTCGCCTTGATGCAAAATGTGAATATCATCCAATCGGATATCATTTATGATTTAGTTAAGGCTGTCGAGGAAATAATCAAAGCCGGCACGGCGCAGAAAGTATTGGGCGACCTCCAGATCTTGGCTATCTTTGGCAAAAAAGGCGGAGCGCAGATCATCGGTGGACGCGTCGCGGAAGGCGAAATCAAAAACTCTTCGTGGCTCGAGGTGGAACGAAGCGAGAAGGTCATCGGCAAAGGCAAGATAATAAACCTCCAATCACAAAAGCGCGACGCAACAAAGGTGGTGGCCGGCGCGGAATGCGGACTTCTCTTTGATTCAGAAGTGGAAATAAAAGTGGATGATCATCTAATTGCGAGGCAATAAATAACTAGAGAGCTATATTTTCCCAGTTTTAATTATTCTTCTATGAAGCATCGACCCGAAAGAATGAGCGAATTAGTCAAAGAAACCATCGCCGAAGCTATGCTTCGCGAGCTTGAGTTGCCAGGAGAACTCGTAACAGTGACGGAGGTAGACATCTCAAAGGATTTGGAATACGCGAAAATCAGGGTGAGCATCTTGCCTCACACGGCGGAAGAGGCGGTTATGCGCGCGCTCAAAAAATTGACCGGACATTTTCAATATATTTTAATCAAAAAACTAAACCTGAAGCCGATCCCGCAGATAAGTTTTGTGCTAGATGAGGGCCTAGAGCGCGCGGCTATTATTGAGAAAAAGATGTTAGAAATTGAAAAGTCGGAAGAAAATAAGTAAAATACTATTGTGGCTAAATATATGGCCTGGTAGCCAAGTGGTAAGGCAGGAGTCTGTCTCCCTACGGGAGATGTCCCGCAGGGACACAAAACACAATGATGTATTATGTCTATTTTTTAAAAAGTTTGAAAAATAGCGACCTGTATGTAGGTTCTACGGAAAATTTGAAACAAAGAATTGGTAAACACAATGCGGGTAAGGTAAAGTCTACAAAATCATATCGTCCTTGGCATCTTTTGGGTTTTGAAGTGTATAATTCTAGAAGTGAGGCGGTCACAAGGGAGCGATTTCTTAAGACTGGTCAGCAAAAAGAATTATTGAAGAAAAAATTCGGCCTGGTAGCCAAGTGGTAAGGCAGGAGTCTGCAAAACTCCTATGCATGGGTTCGATTCCCGTCCAGGCCTCCGGTTAAGGCAGGAGTCTGTCCCCCTACGGGAGATGTCCCACAGGTACACAAAACTCTTATGAGCGAGTTCGATTCTTGCTGGCGCCTCTGGAAATAATTAAAAAATCAAATATCAAAATGACAGATAATGAATTAAAAATATAAAGAATTAATCCTCTTAAATTTTTGAATTTTACATTGTCATTTTACACTTTTATTTTTACATTTTAAATTAGTTATATGCCCGGGTGGTGGAATGGCAGACACGACGGCCTTAAGAGCCGTTACTCGCAAGGGTGTGTGGGTTCGACTCCCACCCCGGGCACCAATATCAATATATCAACATCGTAAGTCCATATATTTTACTATCGCGAAGCTTTTATGAACTCATAAAAATTTCTTTTTGACTTATTTTGTTTTTTGTAATAATATAATCATTGTCCTTTGAAATACTGTTTTGGAGTGGAAAATGATGCGCTATCCGTGTCCGACACTGCTCTATGATATTTGTATCGCTGACGCCTATGGTATGGGCTATGAATATGTAAAAGACGCGACTATTCGAGCCACGAACACCGTGAAATCTTATCGAGGCCATCCCCACCATCCGAATAAACCCGGCACCTACACCGATGATGGACAAATGTCCATCGCGGTCGCCGAGACTCTTATAGAACATTGCCGGCCGCTGGATGCGGACTTTATTTACTGGTTCCTCGAATGTTTCCGGCGCGATCCGCGCACCGGCTACTCCGGCGGATTCTACCGATTGCTCAATGAGATCACCCGCGACCCCGAAACCGGCGAGAGACTTAAGAAGATCGACACGGAAAGACTTAGGAAGTTTATCCAAACTATTCGTCCAAACTCAACTAAGAATGGCGCGGCAATGAGAGCTGTCCCCATCGGCGTCCTCGAAAATCCGAGTCTCGTCCTGCGGTTTGCGAAAACCCAAGCCAGCATCACCCACGACACCGAAGCCGGCATCGTATCCGCCCAAGCGGTCGCGCTGATGTCGCATTTTGCGCTATATGAATACGGCGACTTCAAAGAAATGGGCAAATTCTGCGAATCTTTCCTCCCGCAATTCAAGTCTTTCGAAAAGCCGTGGCAAGGAGAGGTCTCGGGAGGCGATGGACGCTACACGGCGCACGCCGCCTACACACTACTCACAACCTCCTCAAATCGGCTAGAAGTGCTTCGACGCGCTGTCGAGCTGGGCGGTGATACCGACACGGTCGCGGCAGTAGCTTTTGGCATTGCCTCGATTCGCATGCGAGATCCTTTGCCGGAGAGTCTAGAAAGCGGATTTAATGAACCCTTATATGACAAAACCTACCTGTTCGATCTAGGCGCCAAGCTAATGGCCAAACATAGTTAACAATTCCCCCCACCGCAAATGGGGGGTATTTTACTTGACTTTACATAATATATAGTTTATACTTAGGTTATTATCGGGTGCCCGATAACTCCACGCCACAGGAGTATAGAGTGGCAATACATTTCGTTGATTGGAGGCGGTATATGATAACCCATACCATTCATGTGGGGGATTGTATCCCGAGCCAAATTAACAGAATGATCATCAAGGCCAACGAGGAAGATGATGTCGTAGTTGCGACATTCAGCGGCGTTGATGTCGCAGTAAGACCTGGGGACAAACAACGAGATATCTACAGATACTATTTCGCCGCAAAATCTCGAAAAGACAAAAAACAAGAGAGGCGTTTGTATGCGAGTCTCGATGGAATCCAAAAAGAAGCCGAAAAACTCTTGGATCTTCTCAAGAACCGCCAACCCAAAAATGCGGATTGGTCCGAATGGTTGCCCGTGCGACTGCATAACATGCAGGCACTGATTGGGGTGGCGCTTAAGCAATAACTCAATTCCCGTAGAGAGACGCTCTCTACGGGAATTATTTGTTAACAACGAAACTACAATCGTTTTTTATCCACAATCAACGACTTGTTATAATAAGAATATAAAGGGATAATTTAGTGTAATAGGAAACAAATTTTCATTATGCCAAGAAATAAAAAAATAATTTTGGAGAATGCGAGCGAGACCGTTCCGGTGTCAATGGCCGAGGAGACTACGAAAGTCGAGGTAAAACCGGCGATAGAGGTCACTTATCCCGAACCGGTGGAATTTAATCAACCCAAAAGGGGTCGCGGTCGGCCGAAGGGCAGTAAAAATAAATCGGCGCCTGTTGTGGAGAACATGATTGCCGAGCCGATAAAAGCCGAGCCAAACACGGTGCTGGTCGCGTCGGTTGCCGAAGAAGTGATGAGAAAAATTGCTGAAAGGCGTGAAAAAAGTGAAGAGGCTACCGCGAGGGCAGAGAAAATACTCAACCCAATTAAGGGGACAATGAAAGAGATTGCCGAAAAACGGGCTCACAGCGAGCAAATCACCAAAGAAGCCGAAGAAGCGCTCAAAGAGGGACGGGAAATAGAATTTCAAAAACAAGAAATAGAGTTTCAAAAAAAGGTGACCGCCAGAGGACCCGAACCTCGATTTCAAAGAGTTGAACCAAAAACCTTTATTACCGAAAAGAAGAAGATTAAACCAAAAGCAGAAGAGTTCGTGTTGGAAACTCCCGAAGAAAAATCGCGTCGAGAAATGAAGGAGGAGAAAGAAGGTATTGAGGCATTCTCCAAGGACAAGGCGCAAGAGATCGAGGATCAAAATTTGAGAAAAAAGAATTATTTTGAAGAAAGAGAGAGACTAGCCAAAGAAAGACGAGACAAAGCAAATGAAGAAGCGCAAAAAATCATTGATAGGGAAGCTGGGGAGAAAGATATGAGACGCGGCAAGATGGAGGTCGGGAGAATTATACGCAAGCAAGAGGGGGTGGTCGGGGAGGCAATACCGAGAACGATAATGCCAGAAACACCCAAGTCCACCGATAGAGAGAACGAGCTAGAGAGAGTCCGGCTGAAATATAAGAAATTCGAAAATCTTTATAGCCAAGGCGAGAAGGAACCGGCAATACAGGGAGGAGCGAAGACAGTGGATGAGGCTTTCCAATTAAAAAAGGGGGGGAGCTGGTGGGAAAAGACGAAGTCGGGATGGAATGAATTTTGGACCAAAGGGCGAAAATAGACATCGGTGATTGGCTACTAAAATTCGATAACTAAAACCGCGATGATGAATCCGCGGTTTTAGTTTATATGAATAAAAAAATTAAGGTAGCAATTCTGGTGGGCGGGCCGTCGTCGGAGCATGAGATTTCTCTGCGAAGCGGGGCACAGGTTCTCAAAAACTTGGACGCGAATAAATATGCCGCAAAAATTTTCCGAATTGGAAAATCGGGCCGCTGGCCAGTGACTCCGAAGTATCTCAAAAATAACTTCAATGTCGCTTTTATCGCCATGCACGGAGAATACGGCGAAGATGGGCAGATTCAGTCAATTCTCGAAAAAAGTAAAATATCTTTTACCGGTTCGGGGGCTGTCGCGAGCCAACTCGGAATGGATAAAGCAAAATCAGCGGAGGTTTTTAAGTCAGCCGGGCTTTTCACGCCATCCCGGCCTACGAAATTTCCAATCGTCGTCAAGCCGGCTGACCGAGGCTCTAGCGTGGGGGTGCATATAGCGAAAAATGATGTCGAGCTGGGGGGAGCCGTCCGAGACGCACTCAAGCACTCGCCGTCTATTTTGATACAGGAATGCGTAAAGGGTCGCGAGTTTACCTGTGGAGTCTTGGAAAAAGACGGCGAACCATTTGCCTTACTGCCGACCGAGATAATTCCAAAAACATCACCCTTTTTTGATTATAGAGCTAAATATACGACCGGCGCCTCACTGGAAATCACTCCTCCAAAACTTCCAAAATCAAAAATCGAGGCTATACGGAAAATCGCACTTACGACTCACCAAGCTATCGGCGCTCGCGGCGTCTCACGAACCGATATGATACTCGGGAAAGATGGGCGTTTTTATGTGCTGGAGATAAACACCATACCGGGCCTCACTCCGACCAGTCTCCTGCCACAGCAAGCCAAGGCAGTTGGGATAGAATTTGCCGAACTATTGGATATCATTATCGGTTGTGCGGTATAATGAAGTAAAGTCTGAGTTATTATTATCATCAACTCATATATGGATACGGAAAAAACCGCGAAGCGGGGCGGTAAAAAATTAATTCTAAAAATTCTTGGCGGAATAGTAATTTTTGTCGTAGCGCTACTCGTTGTCGTCAATCTTACGAGTCGAGGCGCGGTTGTCGTCGGCAATCGGTTTATAAATCTCATCCAGACGCAAAAAGCAGCGGAGGCCTATGCGCTGTTTTCCAAAGAAGCGGCCGTGACAATCACGCCGGCTGATTTTAAAATGGTTGTCGAGCGAGTCGGGCCCATCTTAAGCGGTAAACCAAAAGTAACCGGCAAACAAATCGGATCCGAAACTGGTGGCGGCACCAGTGCCACCATCTCATACGAAATGGCCGGGACTGATAATCTGACTTACCGTATCACAATCAATCTAGCCAAGCAGGATGGAGAGTGGAAAATTATGAATTTTGACAGTAAGGTAAAGTAAAAAGGCTACGCTTTTGTGCCCCTGCCTACCTGCCCCTGCCTGCCGGTAGGCAGGGGCAGGCTCATGAGGAGATCTCGCGTCGTCTCCGCTTCGCTTCGCCTCCCGCGAACCCAGCGGTTCGCGGACTCCGCCTTGGGGAACTCCCGTTCCCCATCGCCCCTCCCGTTCGATTCCTCACCGCGGTCTCGGAACTCCACCAGTCAACCCCCACAAGCGTTCTTTGGGACTCGTTTCAATTTCTCATTGAAGGACCACGGCCACTAGCCCATGAGCGTCTTTAGTGCTGCTTCGTAGTTTTCTTTGTGAATCGCAGTTCTTTGCACTTTTGTTGATTGGTATGCCGGATCACTGACTAATTCGTTTTTTGCTAAGTTATCACCGACATAAAGAAGCGCAGCGGAAGGAACGTTAAAATGATTAGACACCGCAAAGAGCGTGGCAGATTCCATATCAACTCCCACATAACCCCTCTCCATCCATTCATCTATATCCTCTTTTGTTTCGGCCATCATAGCCTGAACTGTAACCAGCGTTCCCTCGTTGATGGTTTTTCTTGTTGCAAGATGCTTTTTCAATTTCGAATTCAAATGAGAATCCGATTCATAAAGATAGGTTTTATTATCTCGCTGATACATACGCGTAGAACTTTCATTACCATAGCTTGCGCGAGGAATGATGGTGTCGCCGGTATTAAGGGAATTTAGAAGAGCCCCACAGGATCCAAGAAGAATGTTGGCTTTCGATCCGAGCATAGATGCAACATGGATCAACTCGCCGAGATACGCAGTTCCATAAACGACATCAAACCAGATTCTTTTATCTCCGATTTTGATAATCTTAACATCTGAGAAAAATCCGCTCGGGAAATTTTCTTCCTTATATGAAATGCCAAGCTTTTTAAGTGTCCCGAAGAGATGAGGATATTCTTTTGCTTTTGGATTAGTACCGGAAATTAAAAGGCCATCAATCCTATAATTTTCGGGAATTTCGAGGAGGCGAAGGATATCTTCTGCTGTAAGTCTCTTATACATATTGAGATGTTCTCATTATAGCTTAGCCTTGAATATTGGAAACCTAGCATCTCGGTCGCCCATACGAAGCGACTACCAGGGTCTCTAAAGCCTCGCACAGCGTTGTGCCCTCATGAGGAATCGAACCTCAATTGCAAGATCCGCAATCTTGCGTCCTATCCGTTGAACGATGAGGGCTTGTTTCTGCTATTTATTCTACATTAAAACCTCAAAAATCTCAAGACCGCGTCAATCAAAGAGTCGTCATGCTCCCTTTCCGGGAAGCGCCTGCCGAGCTCGGTTCGAATCAGGCCGACTTTTTCCGACGGGATATGAATGTGCAAATTTGGCCGGAAAGAAGCCTTGATGTCCAAAAAAAGCTCCCCCCAAACTTCTCCATCACGCGAATCCCTGATAGAAAAGCTTTTGATGTCGCTAAAATGGATATTTTTGATATTATCTATCCGAACATCTTTGTCGGTAATAACAAATTTTCTAATCGGAGACTTTTGCTGGCTCCAAACAAAAAGCAAAATAACAGCGATAGCCAAAAAAACAGCAAATAAGAAATTATTGCGCCAAAGCGAGATGCCGATCAATATTAGCGCCGTACCGGCCACAAAATAATACCAACCGGCGCCTCGTTCATGATCCTCAAACTCCGGCGCTTCCCAGCTTAATATATCCATAAATATAATTATAGCATTTGAAGAACGGTGAGCGGCTTTCGAGACAAATCACTATTGATCTACTATTAATTACAAAACTACTTCTTTGGCTTTAGTTTATTTGTCTGTCATTCCCGCGATCCGCCGGCTGGCGGAAGGAATCCATTACCGATAAATATAAATTTCTTATCTTAATTCAAGGTACTGGATCCCAGCGTCCCCTGCCTACCGGCAGGCAGGCCAAATCGATTAAGAAATCGTTTGGGATGACAAAGAGAAGGGTTTTATAATTCAGAGTCTTTTTGACATAATGTATGCTACATGATATGCTATAATTTGCTGGGATTGATGTCGGGCACAAACAACCGCTTTGAAAGGATGAGCCGAAAATGCGCAAACACAGCGATCTTTCGCCGCTCGAGCGAGACCAACAGGAACAAGCCAATATCGAGGTTGATTTCCGAGCCGGTATGTCACTCCGCAAAGTCTGCCGACGCCTGCGCCTATCGCCTCAAAAAGTGCGGGAGGCGGTCTATCGCGGACAACTACTCGCAATCCAGTTCGCCAAAACAAAATTCCGAAAATCCAAGGATGGCAAAGCGTTTGATCGCCAGTGGTGGACAAATTATCGGTATCCGGTTTGGCAATTCGAATCGAATATAAGAAAATACCTGCCGAAAATCCTGAAAGAAAGCCGGAGGAGATGGCATCTCGAAAATCAGGCAGGCGAGCTTGATTTCAATAAGTTCTACCGTGCCATCCGCGACTTCCTTTTCCGAGAAAATCATCAGTTGGACGGCCGGAGGCCGATAGACCTACTCCGTCTCGGTGGAGTAGAAGCCAATCTTGTTGTCAATTTTGACAACAAGTTACAGTGGAATAAAAGATAAAAAAAGGAAAGAGGGAAAGAGGGAAAGAAAGAAAAAGAAATAGTAACCCAAATCCCCACGATAGCTGTCGGCGGGGATTTTAAGTTGGACGGAGTTAAAAATATCTGCTATCTTTAACACGACAAATCACGGTGGCTCTTTGACACGAAAGGAACTCAAATGAAGACTCTCTGGGTATGGCTCTCTGGATTTTTTTCAGGTGCCAAACAGAAACTTGCCTTACTTACAGCGCGACGCCAAAAAATCGAGGAAAACTGGAAACGACTCCTCGCAATCGGCCCCACAATCGATGAGCTGAGGGAAATTCTTGAAAAAGTTCCGGAACTACACGAACGCGCATGGAGGGAAAGAATCAGGAAAAAGGCATATGATTACAGCGTATTTTTCGATATTAGATACAAAACAAAGCCCGAACTTCTGCCGGAAGATCTGAAAGTCGCGATAGTCGCCTGGGCAATACAGAATGAAAAATGCGTCCAAGACTTGCTCGGTAACTGGAAAGTTGATAGTGAAAGATATGAACGAGGGGAAATAGAAGCGCGCTGCCTATTGATGAAACTTGAAGACAGTGGGCATCTACTAAGTTTGGGCCATAACAATCCAGAACTGCCAATCATTGACCAAATCGGTGAAAAGATCTTCTCGCGACAACTAACGATCCACAAACTGCTATTTATACTGAATACACCGATTTTCAAAAATTTCCATGCGCGAGTCTGGAAAATAATCCTAGCCGATCCCAAAACTGACAGAAATGAAATTCTGGTCAGAATCTTGCATTCCCCAAACAAATCTTATATCAGCAAAGCCGCTGAATTTTTGCTAATGGACGGCGATCTGGGGCATGGCGAATTGCAGGCAATTATATACCAAACTCAACTAGGAAAGCTCAATAAAACCGTGGCCATGAAAGCTGCTCGAAGATTTCTAGGCCTCACCACACCGGAAGATACCGCCTCGGATGAAATCTGGGGAGAATATTGCGACGGATTGAGGGGTATCGCTCAAATCTTTCCCCAATATGGTATCGAAGCCGTGACTCGACTGGTTGCGAGCGAAAAACGCAAAAAATCGGGATCGTATGCTTGGTGGCAGGTGCTAAATAAATATTCTTCAATCAAACTGTCCATCCGTGAAAATGCCGCCACTCAACTGCTTGCTCAAGATTCTCCCGATCCGCAGGTACTCCAAGTAATACTAGAGAATATACCCAAATATCGCGAGGCCGTTTGGGAAAAACTTTTTCCGTTGATGCGCAACTCACCCAATAAATTGGGGGAACTGCTCCAGTATACTCAAAACGAACCGTGGTTTGGCCGTTATGCGACGGAAGTAGCGAAGCTGATTCCGCCCAAGGACGAACGGCAAATTATTATGGAAGAACTAACTAATAGACCTGCTTCCTACTAAAAAAGCGGGGTAACCAAAACCTCCACCGACAATTGTCGATGGGGGTTTTAGATTTCTAGATATTATTGTGAGATTGCCACGCCTGCCCCTGCCTGCCGGTAGGCAGGGGCAGGTGCCGGTAGGCAGGGCCGCGTCGAGCCGATTACTATCGGCTCTCCTCGCAATGACGACTAAACCTAGATGCTTATTAAAGCACAACGATCTCGGCGGTGCGTTTGCCGAATTTCATAGCCGACTCGCGATCTGGAAACCAGATATCCACGCGATCGCTGAAACGGCGGTGCATCCTGTCTTTAACGATAAAGATTTTATCACCAAAGAGCTTTGGAATCTTAACCAAGGTGTTGAATGGCAAGAAGTTTGCCGCGATGATGCCATCAGCCACATGATCGCCGGTCGCCGTGATAAACGGCGTATCGTCAGTCTGGTCGGGAGTCGAGGAATACGCGGTCATCGTCACTTTCATAACGCGCTTCGGCAATCCGCCACTCACGATACCAACGAGCGAAGTGGATTCGATGGACGACTCCATATTGATAGCCGGAAGTGCCTCGGGCGCCACGGCCGCGGAGGCAATATTAAACACAAGCAAGACCGCCATCGCGCCGATCAAGCGATTCTTGAACCACGGCAAAACATAAACAAAACCTTTCAAAGTCGTCTTTTTAGCTTTAGTTATTAAGTTTTTGATAGTGTTGTTCATGATTTTATATAAGGCAGTCCCTGCCTACATCGCCTTTGCGTAGCCGCTACGGCGGAGCGAGGCCGGCAGGCAGGCTTCGATAAACCTGCCTACCGGACAGGCAGGCTCAGGAACTAATATCTTTATCACCTGAGCGAGGTCGAAGGCTTACCTCTAATAAAAAAGACCCGATTTCGGGACTTATTTATTATGTATATATTATATCACATTTTATACCATACTGTCAATACCTTGACTAAAAAGCCTCAGTTTTGCTATGCTATTTGGATGTTTCCAGTTCGTTGAAATCTCTTTTGAAAGGGCGTGTCGTGTCTGAGCCTCAAAGCAATTTTTTGGCCAATTACCTGAGCGGTTTGCTAACGGAGCTGGCCGCAATCGACACCTCAAACTACACCGATTCAAATCTACCGGAAATCCTACCGCGAGAGACGGAAATTGGTCGCGTAGACGACGAGGTCATAAGATTAGCATTGCTTCAAAGTGGTTATGAGGCAAAACTGGATGCCGTGCTGAATAAATTGGAGCCGGGTTCGGAAAACACGCCAGGAGAACTTAGAAAATCGGCTAAACTGCTAAGACGCAAGATCATCAATTTCACCGCGCTAGGCAATCTGAAATTCTGCGATTTGATTCCTGCCGATAAGCCGAGACCGGGAATGGTCATCAACTTCCGACGCGGAGGCATCATCGTCGAAAGCCCATATCTCATGGGTTGGATTCCGAGCGCGGTGGAAACAGAGGCGCTCAAAACCGCCGATGAATATCTGAAAACTATAAAAGAAGGGGGTGAGGCATCGCCCGAAGCCAAAGAATTCTCTGCGAAGCATTGTTCGGATATACCATTCTTGTACGCCCTGGCTTTCCTGTCCAAGTTGGATGGGGTGACCATCACCGACGAAGGAATACTTGAGGCTATGTGGGTATCAGGATTGGAAGATGCCGAAACAGAAGAGGGTGATGATGACATCGAATTTTCCGAGTATCCTGAAGAAGATGAGGGCGATGAGGATGCGCTCGATAGCGAAGAAGATGGGCCCGAAGACGAGGAAGACAATGACGCAGTGGACGATGACGAAGATAGGGATGGGTCCGAGGACGATGAAGACATAGAAGACATAGATGAGCCACCACCCACCTCTCAATCGGTGCCATACGATCCGGAGAATGGATGCTAAAAACTAAAAACCACCACAAGCTTAATGCTTTAGGTGGTTTTTTCGTTATCGAAAGGAGGGGGAGCTTGCAGTTTGGCGAGTTTTTCCAAAACTTCAGAGCCCATTTCCATGCCATGTTCAATGGCTTTAGTGATGTCGCCTTTTTTGAAATGAAAACCGCTCAAATCGCCAATTTTTTTCTTGGGCGTAATGACGATGAGGATTTTATGAAGCGGTTTGCCTTGGCCATCATATTGAAGGACGGGATCCTCCATCTTAGAAAATTTCTTCACACATGATAGCGGCGAACCCATATTGTATATGCGAAGATCGGGGAAATCGTTCTTGGTTCGCTCCGCGGCTAGAACCAGCTCTTTATCATGCATAATATCAAAAGCGATGCGGAGCCGTTCGAGATAAGGTTCTTTACCGATGTCTTTTTTGACCTGCGGTTGATCGTTTAGGATCAAGAGGACGGTATTGCAGCCAGCGCGAAAAGAAGGTTTGATTTTCGGATAGAGGCCGTCGGAATAATAATCGCCGTCTATTTTCTGAGGTGGCACCAGCCCCTGCGGAGAACTCGAGGCTACTAAGAAAGAAAGGAATTTTTTGGGATTTTTCTTAATTTCTGGATCGCGGTTTGAGATAATCTTGTATTCGCAACCCTCGGACTCATTGTGAACCCCGATCTGCATTTCTATCTCGGAAGCGATGAGTTTCTCGGCATCTATGCCTCTGATTTTCCAGCCCTTGCCCTCCTTGCCGTAGACTAAAGCCTTGATACCATCATCGGAAAAAAGGCCGGGCTCATTGCGTCTACTAAAAGCGGCGTAGAGTGATTTGTCAAAGAGGAAACTTAAACCAAGCTTTCCTTCGATGAGCCTGAAATTGTTTTCAATTTCAGCGGTCTCACAACCATCAGCGATAAACTGGGCGCCGATCAGGGCGCCGACCGAAATGGCTTGGAAGTGATGAATGGGAAACTTTAGAGCCGCAATCGCGGAAAGCACCCCGGCTCCGAAGACGCCATCCAAACCGCCGCCGGCAAGGATGACGCCATTCTTGCCCGTATTCCAATACGGAGCTTCCTGCGCCATGCCTCGCCTCCTGTTCAACGCATCAAAGTGCGGTCGTAACTGTTTGAGTAGAGTATACAATATAAAACTCGCAATAACAATAACCGGGGAACAATTTAAAATGCCCCGAGGGGCATTTTTTAATCCATCTTAACTCTAAGTTTTTTGACTTTTTCGCGATTGAGCTTGGGGAGTCGGATAGTCAAGACACCATTTTTGATAGTCGCAACTGCCTTCTCGCCATCAACTTCTTGAGGCAGGATGATCGAGCGAGCAAAACGGCCCCAGTAACATTCCTGAAAAAAATAATCTTCTTCTTTGACGCGCTCGAGCCGTTCCCGTTTGCCACGAACAGTGACGGATTCATTGGTTATTGAAATATCCAAATTTTCCGGATCGACACCGGCGACAGTCGACTGGATGACGATCTCGGTCGGCGTCTGATAAACATCCACCGTGAGCTGTCCCTCGACTTCTTCGACGAAATCATTGATTTCGGCATCAATTTTCTCTTTAGAAAGAATCGAGGAACCCGCCTTGGTGAGTTCTATCTCTACTTCTTTTTGATTAAGATTCTCTTCCGTCATAAGATTTTAAAATTTCGAAATCGTTAAGAATAAAGAACGATGCGGCCACCAAAACTAGGGTCGCCACAAAACTTTCGGGACTAAATATAAGTATAAGCGAGTTAAAGACAGCGTGCAATAAAGTGGCGACACCGATCCCTTCGGCGATATATCTAGAGAGAGGAGCGCGATGAATGAGGGACAAGCCCCAATAATAGCCGACGATGGCCGAGGCGAGGGAATGGAGTAGGGTCGCGCCCACGAATCTGAGCGAGGCGATATCCACTTGGCTCGGGCCGCCCATCAGCAAATCCCCGCCTTTGAAAACAGAGGCGATATTTTCTACCGCGGCAAAGCCAAGCGCGGCGACAATCATATAAATCATAGCGTCTATCGGCTCATCGAAATCACGACGCCAGGCGATGACCACATAAACCGCGATGAATTTAAAAAGTTCTTCGATGGCGCCGAGAACAAAAAGCGAAGCGGGGCTGTATGGATCAAAGCCGATTTTGGGCATAAAACCCTGAATAAGAGATTGCGGGCCGATGACAAAAAATGTCGAAAGACAGCCGGCCAAAAAGGCGTATAATATCAGTCGCTTCGGCTCCGGATGCCGCTCATCCTCGCGGATGAAAAAATAAAGCCAAACAAAACTCGGCAAAAGCCCAATAACAAGCGCGAAGATGTTGGAATATGCCATTGTATTTTAATTATACTATATCTAACTAAAACCCCGGCCATCGGGTGCCGGGGTCTTTTTTACCACTTCTCTACAATCAGCCAAGTTTTGTTTTTGAGAGGGAGTCTTTGGTAGATTTCTTCGGTGAGGTGTGGCATGAAGGGGTGGAGGATTTTTATTAACTCGAAGAGAGTGTGAAGTAAGATGGCGTTTGTGTTTTCGTCCAACTGATTTTTTGAGGTCTCGAGGTAAACATCACAAAAATCGTGCCAGAAAAAGTCGTAGGCGGTATGAAGCGCTGGGCCGAAATTATATTTTTTTATATCGCCTTCGACTGCTTTTTTAACTGATTTGAGTTTGGCGAGAATTTGTTTGTCGGCGGAGGTTTTTGATTTAACGCCAAGGTAACCCTTCGACAAGCTCAGGGAATAAGAATCTTTAGTTCCTGAGCCTGCCTGTCCGGTAGGCGGGTTTATCGAGGGACTACCCATTCGTCCCGTAACGAACTTGGAAGCGTTCCAAATTTTGTTGGCGAACTTTTTACCGGCCATAACGGCGTTTTCATCCCAACGGATATCCTGACCGCCCATGGCTTGCCAGATAATACCGAAACGCGTCGCGTCCGCTCCATATTTTTCGACAAGCTCCAGAGGATCAACTCCTGTGCCGAGACTTTTCGACATCCTCCGGCCGTCTTTGGCCAAAACCGTAGCGTGGATAAGCGCGATGTGAAAAGGCGATTTGCCCATAAATTCTAATCCGGAAAAAATCATCCGGCCAACCCAAAGATTGATAATATCGCGGGCGGTCACGAGAACGGCCGAAGGATAAAACTTATCCAAATCTTCTTCAGACAAACCCGCGAATGGCCAGAGGGCGGAGGAGAACCAAGTATCGAGAACATCCTCTGATCGCTTCATTTCACAAGTTTTACAAAACGGACATGCGGCGGGCTTCGCAAGCGAAACTATAAAAGTATTGTCATTGCGAGCTCCAATGCTTTGGTTGGAGCGTGGCAATCTCACATTATCATTATGAGAGATTGCTTCGTCGCCCGAAGCTCCTCGCAATGACGAAGCAGATGCACAAAACCATACGGGAAGTTGATGTCCCCACCAAATTTGGCGCGAGATGCACCAATCCCGAATGTTTTCGAGCCAAACGAAAAATGGCTTCCCAAAATTTTTGGGTAATATTTTAGTCTTGCCGGCTTTGACGGTTTTTATAGTCGCCGCGGCCAGTTTGTCCATCTTCATAAACCATTGATTTGAAAGTAGCGGCTCGAGAGTAGAGTCACAGCGATAGCACTTCGCGACATTATGCTTATAATCTTCAATCTTTTCTATTAAGTTTTTGCCTTGAAGTTCGGCAATGACTTTTTCCCGACATTCGGCAATTTTGAAGCCGTCACAGACCGCGCCAACACCTTGCATCCGCCCGCGCCCGTTTATGATTTCATAAGCCGGCAAATCATGGCGTGCCGCGATTTCGTTATCGAGCTGATCGTGCGCCGGCGTCACCTTGACAGCGCCGGTGCCAAACGACATATCGATAGCAGAATCGGCGATGATGGGGATCTCTCGATCAACTATCGGCAATCGGACTTTTTGGCCAATCAAATTTTTATATCTTTTATCTTTAGGATTCACGGCCACGGCGGCATCGCCGAGAAGAGTTTCGGGGCGGGTAGTTGCAACCACGATGTTTCCCGCGTCGCCAACTAGAGGATATTTAATAAAATACAGCTTACCTGCTTCCTCCTTATATTCAATTTCCAAGTCGGAAAGGGAGGTGCCGCAACGGACGCACCACGAGACCATTCGCTTGCCACGATAGATAAGACCTTTTTCGTAATAATGCACAAAGGCTTTTAAGACTTGCTCGCTATACGCCGGGTCCATCGTGAAGCGGGCGCGACTCCAGTCAGCAGAAGCGCCGAGTCGTTTCAACTGGTCGAGAATGATATTCCCGTATTTATTTTTCCACTCCCAGACTTTTTCGATAAACTTTTCCCGACCGAGATCAAAACGGCTCACGCCCTCTTTGCGCAAATTTTTCTCCACTATATTTTGAGCGGCGATACCGGCGTGGTCGATGCCCGGAAGCCAAGCGGCGCGATAACCTCGCATCCTGTGATAACGAATCAGGATATCGGAGATGGTCGCGTTTAACGCGTGGCCCATGTGAAGATTTCCCGTAATGTTTGGCGGAGGCAAAAGAATGGTGAAATTTTTAATCTTAGTCCCTGAGCTAGTCGAAGGGCTACTCTTATCCGGCGCAAAAAATCCGCGCCTCATCCATTCTTCATAAATGCGTGACTCGACGCTTTTTGGGTCATAAGCGGAGGACTCTTCTTTTTTGGGCTGACTTTGTTCCATATTTTTCTTTTATTCCTGCCTACCGGCAGGCAGGCCTGCGGAGACAGGGAATTCATTACATTGCTACTACAATTTAATCATAAAAAGGTGTTTTTTTCACTATTGACTTTATATGATTTATTTGCTATAATTATTAAATGTGAATTGGGTAGTTCTTTCTGCGATGGAGGCGGATATGTTCGTAGGGATGCGGTCAAAGAGTGGGCAATTCATCGAGCATGAAGTGCTCGATGACCTCCTGGTTGAAACCTGGCTGTTGGAGGAAAGAATCAATCGCATCGCTCGAGCGATGCGTCAACCGGTCGAGAAAAAGGTGGGGGGCACAGGACTCAACAACAAGAACATGGCCCCCATCGAACCGGCCTAGCGAGATCCTAACCGAGGCGGCACAACAATTGTGCCGCCTCTTTTGTTTTTTTAAAAACCTACCCCACCTCGGGGTATTGACAGTAAATACACAATGCTTTACAATATGGGTGTGGTTGAGCACTTTCCCAATTTCCAATAAAAGGGGGTAGAAAAATGCGGAAGCTCGAAGATCTCACCCGGGAAGAGCCGGTCGTCTGTTTTGAGACACTTGAGTCGCTACAAAAGATCACACTGAAGATCTTTATGAAGGCTGGAGCGCAAGGAGCCAATGCGCCACGGGAAGAAAGAGATGCAACCGAAAGAGCCTTGCATGCGGGCGTTAATCTAGGTGGGGAATTGGGAATAAAAATCCGCAAAGATTACAACCTAAATCTCACTGACTGGCTCGCGGGGCCGAGTAAGCCGGACAGCGAACCAGTGCCGGCCAAACCCACGGCTCAAGCCATGGCGCAGGCTGTAGGCGACGATGCAGCGAAAGAAATAGTGGGAAGAATGATTAACACTCTGCCAGATAACATCAAAACTCAAATTGGTGATTCTATCAAAGAACGGCTCGAGGATAGAGCTAAAGAATTCCTAAACGCCTCCACAGAACTATTTTCGTCCGAAATCGTAGTCAAAACGAGGGGGCAACTGAAACGCGAAATCAATGCCCTGCTTCAAATCGAGGCTGAAAATGGAATTACAGTCGAAACCATCCCCGCATTTAGCGGACTCGAATACGATTTTCTAAGAAGAACTAGGACTAAAGAGGATTTTGAGAGAGAGGTATTTTCTAGATTTGAGGAACATTACTCTGAAGGTGGCTTGCAGGAACAGATCCTAATCAGCCTGGCTTCCTTTCAAATGGATGCAGTGTTTATTCTATCGGGGGAACCCAATATTCATCATTCCGAGATTCGAAACGAAAAGGCTTTGTTTCTGCGGGAAATGGTCGAGAAGTTCCGAACCGACCTGACAGAGACTAAATTAAGGGTCATCGACATCCTGAACACGGAGCTGAAGACTATCTTTACTATCTTTGGCTAGAACAATCAACTCTAACCGGTTACGACAATTGTCGGACCGGTTTTTAATTTAGAGCGTAAGATTAGAATCTGCTTCAAGAGGATATTTTTTCTTGCGGGACTTTAATTTCATATAAGCGGCTCCAGCGATCATCGCGGCGTTGTCGGTATTGTAATCGGCGCTAGGAGCAAAGAATCCGGCACCGTTTTCTTCGGCGGCTTTGGCAAGCTCCGCCCGAAGTGCTTTATTCGCGGCCACTCCACCGCAGAGAAATACGGACTTCGCGCCAAATTCCCGGACGGCGCGCATGGTCTTTGTGACGAGAACATCAATCGCGGCGGCTTGGAAGGAGGCGGAGATGTCGGCGAGACTGGCTAATAGCTTATCGCTGATGGCTGATGGCTCAGAGAGAGATTGCTTCGTCGTCGGAACTCCTCGCAATGACGGTAGGTGCTCTTTCAGGTAATAAAGCACCGCGGTTTTTAAGCCGGAAAAACTAAATTCGTAGTTTTTATCATTGATCATGGGGCGGGGAAATTTTATCGCCTCTGGATTACCTCTAGTGGCCAGCTTTTCTATCTCCGGTCCGCCGGGATAGGGGAGGCCGATCATCTTGGCCACCTTATCATATGCTTCGCCGACAGCATCGTCGCGGGTCTCGCCTAGTTTTTGCCAACCGCGCAAAGACTTCATCAGGACAAGTATGGTGTGGCCGCCGGAGACCAACAGGACAATGGCGGGGAACTTCGGTGATAAATCTATCCGTTTGTCATTGCGAGCCCCGTCTTCGGGGCGTGGCAATCTCTCGCCATTATTTAGAGATTGCTTCGTCGTAACTCCTCGCAATGACGGTGAGGCCGGGGACAACAAACTTGAATACAAATGACCTTCCAAGTGATTCGCCCCGACGAGCGGAATATTTAATTCCGCAGATATTTTCTTGGCAAACTCGATACCAGTCCAAAGCGAGGGCTCGAGTCCGGGGCCAACGGTCACGGCGATGTAGTCAAGTTTTAAGTTAGGGGTTTTAAGTTTTAAGTTTTTATAAATACGGGGAAGATTTTTCAAATGCTCGCGTTTGGCAAGACTCGGCACCACACCGCCCCAGTGGCGATGAATGTCTGTTTGCGAGGAGACGATATTTTTTAAAACCTTAAAAACCGGCAATTCACCGCGCTTCATCGGCTCCGCTACCTCCACGATAGCCATAGAGGTATCGTCACAGCTGGTTTCGATGGCTAGGATTTTTATAGTTGACATAATGATTGAATTTTAATATTATATACAGTAGTTCGTGGTTGGGCAAGTTTTGGAGATTTTGCGATGAAAACTTTTTTCTTGATAGTTTCAATGCTTTCATTTGGAATTTTGGCACTCGCACAGTTTTCTAAAGGATACACAAACGAAGAGCGTTTGATTTGGGGTGCGCTCGCAGCCATTTTCACAATGATCCTCATCGTTGATATAAAAATCGACGAGTTAAAGAAAAAAATAAAATAAAAACACCCCGAGCCAAAGCTTGGGAGTTTATTTTTTTACTTCTCGGTTGTGAGCTTCGCGGGATAACCGACCTTATTTGGAGATGCTATCTCCCCAAATTGTTCCCCCTCTTGGAGATAGCATCTCCAAAATATTGTGCTCTCAATGGGAGTCGAACCCATCTTTCCGCCGTGAAAGGGCAGCGTCCTAGCCGATAGACGATGAGAGCTTATAGATTGATTATATTATAAACTAACCGATTATAAAATTCAAATTTTTTTATCGCTTGTTTATATGATCGTGCGAATAGGCGATGAATTAACTTTTCCTTTAACTTTCCTTTGAATGGTTTATTTATTTAAAACAGATTATTCTCAATTACCTTGCAATATGCTGACTTTATATATTATTCAGCAAGCTCACTATCACGATCTGGACATCGGCGGCTAAAAGAACTATACTATAGGCAGGACTTTGATAGGAGGCGAGACTATGAAAGAGGGGACGAGAAATCAGAAAAAGGACAACGGAATGGAGGACGAACTTCACCGGCTCGAAGAAATGGACAAGGAATTTATTGAGAAAGTCGATCAATTCCTAGAAACACAGTCGCGCGCCAGACTAACCGGGCCGGGGGCAATCCAGAAACTTGAAAAGGCAGCAAAACCCCGCGAAGTCGGCTTTATCTATCGGGCTTTCGCTGACAAAGTATTGGCTCATATGACTCTAGGAATGATGAGTGCGCTCACCGTTGGGATCCCGTTTCTGCTTTATCACCTAACTGATGGAATGCAAAGTGCTGACCGAGGCTTTATTACTTTTTGGGGTACTACAATCTTGGGAGTAATCCCAAATATAACATTTTGGGGCGCGGAATGGCCTCTGAGCTTTTTGAATGATGTCTGGCGCGGATTGAGACATCGCCATTACTTGAAAGTCGCGAAGACTTTGCCCGAGGCCACGATCTACGACATCATCGCCTTGAGTGGCGAAGGGATCGCCGAACAATATCCGGACTGCAATATCGTGAGACTCCAGTCGGACCAATTCCTGCGCCTCAAACCAATCTATGCCAAGATCTTTTCCGGCAAATCCAAATTGGATCTCGACCACATTCTGAACTATATGAAAAACATCCTAAGGGTCAAGGATTCGTTCCGAGGCATCGACCCGAACGCGTAAACGCGAACACCTCGCTTGAGAAAGCGGGGTGTTTTTATTTTTTTATACTATCGCCTTAGAGATCCTTCGCACCGCGCTCAGAATGACATATCGAGAGATTGCTTCGTAGAAGATTCCTCGCAATGACAAAAATGAAGTTTTATTCCAAATGGATTTTTTTACGGAATTCTTCGAAACGACTCTTCAAGGCTCCGAAAGCGCGCATCGTCTGATCCTTTTTCATAATGGCGACTCCGGCGACGCGGGCTGATTTGACGAGCTCTAGATTGTTCAAAGACTGCATCGCCATATCGGGGAGTCCGGTCTGGCTGTGGCCCAAAAATTCTCCGGGGCCACGGATGGCCAAATCTTTCTCGGCCAATTCAAAACCATTTTTAGCATCCACTAACGACTTCAAGCGACGCTCGGTGGAGTCGCTGGTCGAATCAGTAAAAAGCAGACAAAAAGATTGGTGTTCGCCGCGGCCAACACGGCCCCGAAACTGATAAAGCTGGGCTAAACCGAAACGGTCGGCGCCCTCGATCATCATTATGGTCGCGTTCGGGATATCAACGCCGACTTCTATGACGGAGGTGGAAACTAAGATGTCATATTTCTTGGCGCCGAAATCCGCCATTATTCCGGCCTTTTCTTTCGGCTTCAACTTGCCGTGAAGCATAGCGATGCGCAAATCCGGAAAAACTTTATTTTTTAACCGCTCATATTCTTCTTTCACCGCTTTGACATCGCTCCAATTCAAATGTTTCGGCAAGAGCTTATCGGTTTCCTGCGCTTCGCCTTTTTCTATGCGGGGACAGATCACAAAAGCCTGCCGGCCTTTCTGAATCTCACCACGGATAAAGGCATAGGCTTTGGCGCGGTTTTCGGGAGCGACAATTTTCGTAATAATAGCCTTCCGGCCTTTCGGAAGCTCGGTGATGAGCGAGAGATCGAGATCGCCGAAAATGGTAAGCATGAGCGTGCGGGGGATCGGCGTGGCGCTCATCGAAAGGAAATGGGGGATGTATTTTGTCTTTTGCTTCAAGAGAGCGGCGCGCTGGGCCACGCCGAAACGGTGCTGTTCGTCGACTATCGCGAGTGCGAGCGACTTGAAAGCGATGGATTTTTGAATAATCGCGTGAGTGCCGATCAAAATCTTGATCTCGCCGCTTTTGACCCGATCCATCAGATCGGATTTTTTTATATCGGTTTCCAGCGCCTCATCAAAAAATATTTTTGACGCGGAGCCGGTCACGAGACCGATCGGAATATGGAGATGGCCGAAAATCCTAGTAAGCGTTCTGTAATGCTGATGAGCCAAGACTTCGGTGGGCGCCATAAAAGCGGCCTGATAATTTTTCTTGGCGGCCGCAACGGCGGCGATAGCGGCAATGACAGTTTTACCCGAGCCGACATCGCCTTGGAGCAGTCTGTTCATCGGGCGATTCTTGCCCACATCCTCGAGGATTTCTTTGAGGCTCTGGCGCTGGGAAAGCGTGAGTTCAAAAGGCAATTTTTTAACAATAAGGCCGACGGACGCATCATCCATCGCGATACTCGGAGATTTTTCCTTAGCTAGTTCGAGGCGATTTTTTATATTGTTGAGCTGTAACAAAAATAAATCTTCGAAAGCAAAACGCCTCTTGGCGGCGGTGGCGTCTTCGAGATTCTTCGGAAAATGAATATGCTTCAAGGCAACATTCAAATCGGGGAAATTATTTTGGGTCAGAACTTCTTCCGGGATAAATTCTTCGAGCGGTTCCAGATTGGTCAAAATCGGCTTGGTGAGGTAGCGGAGCCCTTTAGAGGTGAGGCCCTTGGTCTCGGGATAGATCGGGATGAGGCCGGCGGTGTGCTTGGTCTCCGAAGAAAAATTATTCATAAGTTCATAAGACGGATTAGAAAGATAGAGGCCGTCTTCGCCAAAGGCGACCTTGCCGGCAAAACTAGCGAGGCGGCCCGGACGCAAAGTTTTCGCGACAAAGGGCTGGTTGAACCAAATGGCATTGATCGAACCGGTGTCGTCCATTATCTCCGCCTCAACTATGACCATGTGGCGGCGCGCCGTGCGGCGGAGGGCGACTTTTCTTATGACGCCCTGAACGGTCGTATTTTGATTACCTTCGAGCTCGGCGATGCGGGCCACGGTCGAAAAATCTTCGTAACGAGTAGGGAAGTGCCAGAGCAAGTCACGGACTGTCCTGATGCCGAGCTTGGCCAGTTTGGCCAAGAAACGAGGGGCAAGACCTTTTATGTTGGAAATTTCGGTAGAAAGTAAAATCATAAGAAATAAAAAATGTAAAAATCGGAATATTCGATTCCAAGTGGATAGGCTAAAATTTTAAGAAAGCCATGAGATGACTTTCTTAAAATTGTGCCCCCACTTGGAATCGAACCAAGGTCTGCGGATTAAGAGTCCGTAGCTTTACCATTAAGCTATAGGGGCGTGGTAACTATGGGGTTCTAATGCTCATATTATAATACAGATTATAATCCGACGCAATATTTACAGCCTGTGTGTTTATGTTATCTTCGAGATAGCTCTTAGTAAGGGGACGGCGATGCGCAAATATCCGTATACAACTGGACGAGAAGTGCGGCGGTTAAAAAATATTCGGGACGATCAATCGCATCCCAAGATAAAAATTTTCGTCTTGCCGGGCGGACGCGCGCCCGAAAGAAAAAGCGAAGGCGCGGTCGGATACGATGTCTGCGCGCGAGCCATCGTCTCGGCGCACGAGATGGATCCGGGAAATAATGCGCTTCGAAAAACTATTTTTAATTTCGAAAAATTTCCGGATGACAAAGAGGCGGCCAAACATGCCCTGCCAATACTCAAAAAAGACGGCTCGGGCTATGAACTGGCCTACCAAATGTGGCCGGGCGAGTCGGTGCTCGTAGGCGTAGGCTTTGCAACTGAAATGCCTTTTCCGAATTTCTTCTGGATAGCGCCACGGAGCGGACTAGCTACACGCGAGGGCGTGATCGTCACCAATGCACCCGGCACAGTCGACCCGGATTATCGAGGCGAGGCGGGCGTCCTCGTCTACAACCGCAACCACCATCCGTTTGTTCTCCACCACCAGATGCGAATCGCGCAGTGTGTATTTATGCAAGCGGCGATTCCCAAATTTGAAATAGCGGTATCGCTCGCCGAACTTTCGCAAACTATCCGCGGCACCGGCGGCTTCGGTTCGACGGGACTGAGATAAGAAATTAAAAAACTAGAGAACTTAAAAAATAAAACGGCTCACCGAGATTTATCGGTGAGCCGTTCTTTATTTGCGTCTTCATCGTACCAAGTTAGAACCTATTTTCAAAGCAAATGATGTCGCACGCGCGGAGCGCGTGGTGAAGCAAAACTATTTTCTGGGGGAGAGGATTTGGTAAAACAGAGACTGATGTTTTTGAAATTCGGCGTGTTTCGGATTTGGATTCCGCCCACAGAAAGGGGTCTAGGGAATGAATGCGGGCGGAATTCTTTTTTGGACGGGGGTACGGGGGTATTGACTTCCAAAACCATATACCCTATACTATAGGGTATATGGTAAAATACACATCACATAAGCACGGGGAGGAGAATTCAAAGGCGCGGAAAGTTCTCAATATGGCGGTCGGGAGCATTAGTAAAATTCCCGATATGGTTATAGAAAAGCGTTATTGTCCTGAGATTATTCAGCAGATTGATAGCGTGATTGGCTTACTTAAAAGTGCGCGGACAGAACTACTTCGCGGGCATCTTGATTCTTGTCTTTCTGAACAACTCAAGAATGATAAAGAGGGAGCAGTCAAGGAGCTGTTAAAAATCTATAACATGAAATAATCCTATGAAAGAAAAATTAAAAAAATTCATAGATAATGTTAAATTAAGACAAATACGCGCGCTGGTAATATTGACTGGTATAATTTTGGCAATTGTTGCCACAGGCGCTTCTACTTTTTATTTAGTAAGTAAAACTGGTTCAATAAAAATAACGAATGATGAATCTGCCAGTAAAAATCTAAGTGACATAGATTCAATAGTTGCGGTAGTCGGAGCAGAAGATTCTTCTATTATTGGAAATACTAAATCAAACAATTCGTGGTCTGGAGAAATTATTTCTCTTAATAATCTGCAGGTGCAACCTGATCGCGAAGGCACAATCTCGCAGTGGTATGTACACATTGGAGAACGAGTTAGAGCGGGTCAAGTTATCGGGAAGCTTTCTCGCCCACCGCAAACACCAGAGATGATAAGCATGCTAGCGGAAAAATCTCAGATGCTATCGGAATCACGTACCAATGTTGAGGCTTTGCGTATCTATACGACAAAACGTATTTCCCAGTTAAAACAACTTCGTATAGATATAGAAATAACGAATAAACAAAAACTAGAATTACTCGGATCAAGCATAACAGCAGATGAGAACCCCCTATCGTCTTCTATCACATCAAAAAAGAAGATGGCGCAAGTGATTCTTCGTGGATCAATCGCAGAGATATTTCCCGTAACATATGGCCAAACCAACGTTTTGCTCCTTGAGTCAAACAATTATCCCCTCCAACTTAACTACGGGTTTGGGGCTTTGAATTCAAGCCTGCGTAACAATTTCACCCCCGTTATTTTCAATGCATGGTCTAGCTTGAAAGATGTGGATACGGTGCCCGAAAAATCAGGACTACTTTATTTTGATATGGCGATCAAGCTGGTCAACACATCAATTACGAGTGAAGCATTATCTGGAGCAAGCTTAGAGTCTCTTGGGCAAATGTTGATTCAAGCTCAATCCGAATTTATTACTGTGCTCGGTGAGATTAAAGATATAGAACTCGAAAGGGTAAATACACAAAGGGAATCTATTGATACACTGGCCGAAATTGATGCAATGATCACCGAATTAGAAAAAGAACTTGCGATGTCGGAGGGCGATGTTAAGGCAAGGGAAGTAGCATATGCGAGCGTTAGAGATTCAATTTCTGGCGGTTATTCTATCGTGGCTCCCAATAGTGGGATTGTTTCGAGTATCATGAAAAAACCAGGCGAGTTTGTCGGCCCCGGTATGCCAGTGGCCACAGTGACCGCGGAAGATAACGACCATGTAGTAGTAAGAATGCTCATACCAAACAACATACAGAAACCAGAAGTTGGAGAAATACTTTCAATTATCCGTCCCGGCTTTGGAACAGATGTGCAGAAAGCACGACTTATTGGTATTGGTAATTCCCTTGATGATGGTTCGTATATGGCCGATGCTGTATTTACGGAAAAGACAAAATGGACAATAGGGGCTTCGGTTAGAGTTCTTGAGCCCATCAGCTCTTCAAATGTGTCCATCAAATATTCGTCAATTTTCTGGAGCGAAGAAGGTATGCGAACCATCTGGGCAATATCAGAGGCCGATAGAATTTTTGCAAAAAAAATAACTGTTGGCCGTTCTCTCGGTGCTTTAATCGAGGTATACACCGGACTTAAGAATGGCGATCGCTACATAACAGATGCAACGCTTGATATAAAAGAAGGTATGTATCTCGGCGATTTTGTAAAAACTTCTACTCCAAATGAAGGCGGTACTTCTATTCCCGCTAAGTCGGGCGAGGACAAGAATATGGGAGGAATGGAAATGTAATAGAAAATATATGTTTAATAAAATCATTTCTTGGTCTCTTGAAAATAAAATCACCGTGCTTGTTGTGGCGGGCATTATAACGGCGGTTGGTTTGTGGAGTATTGCCACAATGAAAGTAGATATTCTCCCAGATATTAACAAACCAACGGTTACTATTTTCGCGGAAAGTCCGGGAATGGCGGCTGAGGAGGTTGAGCGACTCATTCTCAATCCGATTGAATCTGCGATTGCTGGAGCTCCCGGTGTTGAGAGAATACGGAGTAATGCATCTTTCGCGCAAGCTACGGTCAATATGGAGTTTGCTTGGGGAAGCGACACGTTACGTAACAGACAAATAGTGCAAGAGCGTTTGGCTCAAGCGATATTACCATCTGGTGTAAAACCGACACTTGGTCCTTCTACATCTTTATTGGGAGAGATTATGTGGGTGGGCATAACATCGTCTGACTCGAGGATTACTCCGATGGAACTTCGAACACTTGCGGATTGGACAATACGCCCCGCGCTTCTCAAAACTTCGGGAGTGGCAAATGTTTTTGTCATGGGTGGTGATGTCCGTGAGTGGCAGATAAATATCAATGCAGAAAGAATGCGTCGATATGGGGTAATGATTGATGATGTTCGTAAAGGTGTGGAAAATACCCTTACAAATAAAAGTGGCGGTATTCTGACTGAAAATGAAAAAGAATATGTCGTTCGTATTCTTACCGCGCCAGTAGTAGCTTCAGAATTACAAGAAATTTCAATAGGACGCAATGTGATGGACGGTCGCCCCCTTCGGCTTGGTGATATTGCTTCTGTTGTGGAGGGTGCGAGTATTATCCGTGGAAGCGGAGCGATTGATGGTCAAGACGGCGTTATTTTGAGAATCATCAGACAACCGGACGCGCAAACCCTCTCTGTTACTGATGATATAAACACAACATTTAACTCTCTTTCTGCTAGTCTTCCTGATGGTATAAAACTTCATTCAAATCTTTTTCGACAAGAAAATTTCATTCGTGCCGGGTTAAGCAATGTAGAGGGTGCGCTTCGCGACGGGACCATCCTTGTCATTATAATTCTCATTATTTTTCTTATGAATATAAGGATGACCATGATTACACTCACTGCAATTCCTCTTTCTCTTCTCGTAACCGCCATTGTATTCAAGTCTTTTGATCTGTCAGTAAATGTGATGACTTTGGGTGGCGTTGCGGTCGCAGTGGGAGAGCTTGTCGATGATGCGATCGTTGATGTGGAAAATATTTTTCGGCGTTTGCGTTTATGGATATTGGGCGGTAAAAAAGAAAACCGGGAGCATGTTGTTTTGAAGGCATCGCAGGAGGTTCGTAATTCAATTGTGTATGCAACAATATTAGTTGCCGTTGTATTTCTTCCAATATTCTTTATGCCTGGAATTGAGGGGCGTTTACTTATTGCCCTCGGATCCGCGTATCTTGTTTCTCTCTTTGCTTCGATGGTAGTCTCACTCACTGTAACGCCAGTTCTATCAGCATTACTGCTTAATGACAGATCACTAGCTGGGCACGAAAAGGAAACTAAGGTTGTACAAAAAATTAAAGAGCGAATTACCCCCTGGATTTATTGGTGTATCACTAATGTAAAAATAATAGGCAGTGTTACGGTTATTGCTCTTTTCCTTACTGTCGGAGCGTATTTCTTTGCGGGCAAGGAAGGAATTCCCCCTTTTAATGAGGGGTCTATGGTGGCTATGGTATTTCTCCCTCCTGGCACAGCACTATCCACCACAAACAAATATATGATAAAGCTTGAAAAAGCTATCCTTCAAGTGGAGGGGGTGCGACAAGTAAGTAATATCGCCGGACGAGCATCGGCAGATCCTCACGGTGGTAGCGCAAATTCCAGTGAAGTTCAAATCGCGCTAAAACTGGGGTTTGAGGATGATAGAGACAGAATTTTCAAAGATATTCAGGCGGTACTTGATCGGTTTGGCGGAGCGGATTTCAGTTTAGGACAACCAATTACCCACCGCGTAGAAATGTTGCTCTCCGGTGTACGCTCGCCTATTGTGGTAAAGGTCTTCGGTGATGACCCCGAAAAAATGGACCGGGCGGCCAAGCAAGTGCTTGCTGAACTTGGTAAACAAAAAGGAATTGAAAACCCACGCATTCAACAAAACACCGTTGTGCCAGAATTTCGTATCTATGTTGATAGAAATCGATTAGCTGAATATGGTTTGTCTCCCGGGGAAGTTGCCAACGATCTTGAAATGGGAATTATGGGAGATAATTTAGGACAAGTCCGTCTTGGGCCTGCCTCGGTTGATGTTATTGCGCGTTACGATGCGGAGTCAAAGGGCACCATGGCATCCTTGCGCGATTTATCGCTTCCTTTTATGGGAGCTGGGTCTCTGGGAAGTGTCGGTGATGTTTTAGTTCAAGGTGGTCGCAACAGCCTAGATCATGAAGGAGGAAAACGCGTCCTTGTGGTTTCCGCCAACTATCAAGGTTCCGATGTTGTTGGGGCTGTTGATAGAGTAAAAACCGCAGTTGAATCAAAGAAACTTCCAACCGGAATAACTCTTTCGTTTGAGGGAAATTATAAAAGTCAAAAAGAGAATTCACAGCGTCTGGCTTTAGTATTTATTGTTGGGCTGATAATGATTTTTGGAGTGCTGTATCATGCCTTTAGGTCTATCCCGATCGTGTTCTTAATTATGACTAATATTCCGACCGTTTTAATCGGTGGGATGATCGGTGTGTGGCTTACAGGCGGATCGGTAAGCCTCGCTCATCTCGTAGGGTTTATTTCCCTTGCGGGCATTGTGTCTAGAAATGGGATTATGTTAATCGGTCGCAGTTTAACGCTTGTACAAAATGAAAAGCTGCCATTCGAACCGGAAACAATTGTTAAAGCGACACTTGATCGTGTAGTTCCGGTGCTGATGACTTCACTTGTGGCGGCCCTTGCTCTTGTTCCGCTTATTATTTCCGGTGGCGATCCGGGAAAAGAAATACTTAATCCACTGGCAGTTGTGGTATTTGGAGGGCTCATTTCTTCCACAATTATTTCACTGTTCTTAACACCTGCGTTATTTTATCGTTTTGGAAAAAAGGCGGCATTAAAAATAACGGACACTGCTTCAGGATTCTAAAATTATGAGACACATTAATACCGGGCGTGAACCGCCTATATAAATATATAAATTGCACATTTAACAAATGGGGGGTAAAAATTACTAAGTTAATTAAAAAAAATGAAGCTATCAAAAATATTACATGCCGTTAGCGTTGTAATGGGTCTTATCGGTATGGCTATGTCAGCTTTTGCAGTTCTTTTTTGGCCAGCTGGAGTAGTTTGGTTTGGAATGACGAGGGATATAATGTTGCTCTGCTCTATAACATCCCTTCTTGCCGCCATCTGGATTCAAATCGCAACGATTCATCATGTGATACTTGAGAAGCGGGGAGAGATTGTTTAATTAATTAATTAAATAAAAAATATGAAAATAACAATCATTGGTATATTAATTGCTCTTATTATTGGTGGTGGTGTCGGGTATTCTTATGGTAAAGGCATGGGCTCTGGGGGTGCTGAAACAAAAAAGTTGCAAGACTCAATAACTATGATGAAAGAACAATCATCAAGTATTCAAAAAATGGCGGAGATGATGAAATCTAACGGTTTAGCAATGCAAGAAATGGGAATGAAATATAAGGATGACGAAGCTATTTCTAAAGGAAAGGACCTACAGATGATCGGAGAAAGATTTATGGCGGAAAATGCAAAAGCAACGGAAAAGGACGCTTCCATGAAAGAAAGTATGTATTAATATAGCTTTAACTAAAACCCCACAGAGAATGTCTGTGGGGTTTTAGTGTTGTAGGGTGCGTTCTTCTGTCAATACCCGCCTAAAAACTAAATCCAGAAGCTCGCGCGAAGTGTATAATTACAGGCTCATGAGGATATCTCACATCGCTTCGCTCTTTAAAACCCATCGGTTTTAATATTTCCGCCTTGGGGAACTCCCGTTCCCCATCGCCCCTCCCGTTCGATTCCTCACTCGCGCCCAAAAACTCCGTTTTTGTGCCCCTGCCTACCGGCAGGCAGGCTCATGAGGAATCGCCCACAACTCTCACTCCACCGCCGTGGAGTTCGGTCGCGGGCCGCTCCTCGCGGTTCCGCGTGCTCGCGAAACATCGCTGCGGTCTTCGATTCCCACCGCGAGCCGCGCAGGCGGCTCGCTCTCGGGCACAAATACAAAATCCCCAGTTTGGGGATTTTGTATTTGTGCCCTCATGAGGAATCGAACCTCAATCTGCTGGTTCGAAGCCAGCCATCCTATCCGTTGAACGACAAGGGCGAATTTTCTATATATTACCAATTATCCTAAATTTAATCATTGTTGACAGGATAAGTCAAATCGGCTATGCTAATCTCGTGTTCTTTGAGTTTTGAATAGGACTCCATTTTGGGAGGGCAGACCATGGGACGCCGGGCCTTCGGACAAAAAACTTTCATGGAGGCGGTGCTGGACCTAGCCGCGGGAGACAAGGAGGTCTGTGATCCCGTGCCGCGCCTCGCCACGCAAATCGACAAGGGGACCAGCACGGTAAAAAGGTACCTTGAGGCTCTCGAGCGGCAAAAATTTGTTGAGCTTATTTTTGGTGATCGACAAAAGATCATCAAGCTCAAAATCCTGAAAGACAATACATCCAGCCTGGGAGATGTCGCGCCGATGGACTACGCGCCGAAGATATCGGCCGAACCCGCGGAGCTGAATCCAACGCCAGCGCCTCCGACGCTAAAACCGACCGTAGAAACTCCGGTTCCATTCAGATTCGAAAAACCCGCGATGCCAAAAGTCGTAGTCCTCGGGGACTATGATAATACGGAGATCGAAGCCCGGTCGGAGAAGCGAGAGTTGTCTTGGGGCAATCTACTCGACGAGGCGCGCGCACTCGGACGCGTGACTCACGCTTTCATGTTTTATTCCCCAACCTCGAACTTCAATCCCACAGTCTGTTCAACCCTAAATCACGCAGGATTCCTATGCATCTCTTGTCCCAAGAGGCACAAAGATAGGGATAGCGTGGACTGGCAAATGATGCAGTTGGCGCGAAGCTTTCTCGAAGACGGTGATGCGGATATCGTCGTCGTGATCAGCATGGATGGAGATTTTGACGGTCTCGATGCAGTAGCGAGAAATCACCACAAGCAGATCGTATATCTAAAAATCAATGAACTGTGGGGGAAAGTCGGGGGCAAGGACTTTGTCCCGACACCCGTAGATGATCGGGAAATTAGACTCTTTAATTTCGCGCTGGACAGCATCGAACAGGGCAAAAATGCCGGCATCTATGCTGGACCGAAACATATCAAGTTTCTTCAAGAGTTGATTCTGGTCGGCTCCAGAGTCAGCGTGCTAAAGCTCGCGGGCTTTGAAGCTTTCAAGGATAAAGTCTGGAACGGCATTGAGGCAAATTGGAAGACGGTTTTCGCTCCGAACCAAGCCAAGACCGCACTCCAGGTCCTCCTCCGCCGAGGACTGCTGGTCAGTCGTGATGGGACGATCGCCGTCAATGCAAATCATGTAGCCGCGAAACTCGTCCTCGATCCGACCGCAGTGCAATAAAAAACCAAAACAGCCTGGGACATTAATTTGTCGAGGGCTGTTTTTTTAATTTCGACATTATAGTAATGGATTCCCTGCCTACCGGCAGGCAGGCCGCCTGCGCGGGCCTGCCTGCCGGTAGGCAGGAATGACAGAGAAAGAGTGGCTTAAACAAAAAATCCGGCGGCGAATTTAATCGCTAACCGGATTTTTGGGAAGAGCACTCATGCCCCACGCTTGGGGGGTTAGCCACCTATAAAGGCAACTAAGTGAGGATATTATAAAATAATATTTCCCCCCAGGCGCGGGACACAAGTGTCTCCTGATAGCACTAATATAGTATATCATACTTTTGACATATATGTCAATAGATGGGGTATTGACGGGCGGGCGGGCGTCTGCTATAATACGAATATTCTTGTGGTGGCTAGTTTTTCCGGAAGACAGATCTTTGGGAGGAAAAAGCAATGTTTCACGCTTGTAGAGCGCCAAAATCGAGGGGTGAACAAGCCCGTTGCCCGAAGATGGCGCGGACTTCGGAGGGCTTTTGCCAGCTTCACGATGGCGTGAGTTGGCGCGGAGAGCTGCCGGAGCCGGAGAACATCATTCTCCGATTCCAGCTTACGCCAGAGTTGGCGAATGAGGCCCAGAAGGCCGGAATCCGAGTCGCTGAGCGCTCGACGGAACGCCAAGCTCAGCTCTCGACCGTGCGCGAGGAAAACGCCAAGGCGCGGTGGGGGCGGACTGTCACAAAGACGGGTGTGCTCGTCTTCGGAACCGAGGAGCTCGTCGCGACGAGCATGCAAAGTCTCGTCAGCGAGCTCCGCGGAGCCGGATTCGAAATCGCCGATGCCCATATCGTTTGGTGGGCCGCAACTGGACTAGACCATCTAGTCCTCTCGTTCTCGAAGAAAAATGCTGAGCTGAAAGTTGACCCGATCTACTTCTACCGAGAAAACATGGAAAACAAAGTGTTCAAACTTCGCATCTATCACAACCCACCCGACCTCGGGCAAGGCGGGCACAACGCGAATTACTCGATGGATGCGAAGCTCGTAGGACCGGATACCCATCCGATTTACGAGCTTCACTATCGGGATGGGGACTGGGTCAACGAATTGATCCAAAGTCCGATTCAGATTCCGTAACACGACAGCCCAAACCTCTGTTTAGCAGAGGTTTGGGCTGTTTTTTTACTTAAGGATAGATTTATAAGATTCTTCGGCAGCACTCAGAATGACATACTGTAATGGATTCCCTGCCTACCGGCAGGCAGGCCGCCTGCGCGGGAATGACAGAGAGGAAGCGGGGATGACAGAGGGTGAGAAGTGAGAATGATACATTACCTAGGGGTATTGACATTTGGGCGGTGGTTTGCTATAATGTATGCACAGGCTCGGATTGAGCTTGATTCGATAGATCTTTTCAAATCGTGAAATGGGGTTCTTTTAGGGGATGCGTTCGCATCTCCGGAACCGGGGACAAAGGGGATCTCAAGAAGGAGACAGTCATGAAGAAGCACACCGCGGGGTATTGCATGGACGCGCTCAACTTGGTCTCGTCGGCCGCTCGCGGTCGGCAGAGCAGGGGCAGGCTAAAGGGTCCGATTCGCTCCGGGCGCTTCGTCGCGAGCGCCACTGAGCCCGTAAGCGCCAACAGCCGGATCGCAGATCTGGCTCAGGCGATGGCTGACGCGCCGGAAGCGGTGCGTCAGGCCTACGCAACCGTCCAAGACCTCCTGAAAAAGGGGGTCGTGGGCCAGGAACTCACGGACGCCCAGAAAAAGCTCATCGCGGCCCGCAAGGCTGCGCAGGGTGGTGGGGCCATGGCGGCCCTCTTCGCGGCCATCGTGGCCGTGGTAGAAATGACCTCCTCCAACGAAAACACCCGCAAGTTCCGTCAGCGCGAGGTCATCAAGTTCCTCGCGAACCGGATCAAGCCCACGCTGGGCAACCCGGAACCGACCTTCACGGTCCAGGCCCTCTACGCCATCGGCGAGACTCTCAAGGAGCTCGCCAAGGTGGAGAAGGGTCAGGACGATGTCTGGACTGCTCTCCGGTATGAGAGCGGGAAGACGGCGAGATTGATGTCGGCGGCGATCATGATCGCCAACATCTCTGGGTTCGAGTTCAGCGACTCGAATTCGGACTACTTGTGGGAAGTCGCCGAGCTCACGCTCGGATATCTCCCACACTGGCTCGCCGTGGCCGAAGAAAAGAGGGACGACAAGTCCCTCCCCGCTTCGGCTCGCGAGAGCCTCGTCCGCGCGGCGCGGACGATCCAGGACCGAATCGCGGTCCTCCGGGGCCAGTTGCTCCCGTTCGTAGTGGAGAACTGGAAGGCCCGCCGGGCCGCCGAGGAGAAGGCCGAGGCTGCTGCGAAGCAGTCGAAGTCGACGACTCCGAAGCCCGAGGTCGAAGGTGTGCAGGTGACGCCGAAGGAGGAAACTCTCGAGGCAACGCTGATGACGCTCCAAGATCTCGAGGCGGCGGACGATTCGCCGCTCGGCGCCTTCACGGCGCTGAAGGCGAAGCTCGGACTCACCGACGAGACGGAGGTTTACCTCCGGCCCGTCGAGGGGGCCCTGCGAGACGGCGACCCCGTCTCGGCCGCAATGTCGCTCACCGATGTTCTCGCGAACTTCGGTGAGATGATGCCCGCGGCCGCTCGTGAGGCTCTCGACGATTTCCGCAAGGCGATCGCCGAGACCGCCTCCGCGTAAGCGAGGCAACGCTATCCGCAAGGGCGTTGTAAAATAAGTCTTGCCAGACAGATAACCGACAGGCCACAAACGCGAAAGCGAATGTGGCCTGTTTTCTTTTTGGGGAATACCACCGTTAGAGATTGCTTCGTCAAAGATTCCTCGCAATGACGGGGGATGAGATTGCTTCGTCAAAGATTCCTCGCAATGACGGGGGGATGAGATTGCTTCGTCAAAGATTCCTCGCAATGACGGGGGGATGAGATTGCTTCGTCAAAGATTCCTCGCAATGACGAAAGGTGAAATTGCCTAGCAATGACGGAGGGCGAGATTGCTTCGCGGGGCCTCGCAATGACGGAAGAGAAGACGAGGTTGCTTAGCAATGACGGGAGATCTGTTTACTTGGTTTTCGTCCGTCATTGCGAGGAGTGAATCTTTGAGCGACGAAGCAATCTCTAAATCTCATCTGATAAATCTTTATAATTTGGATTAAAATTCTCAATCAAATTTATTTTATCTATTCTTGAGCCACCTTTAATTTGTTTTTCTCTGACAATAGCTGATTCTATAGAATCAGCTATTTCATAATAAACTAATTTATTCGTATTATATCTTTTAGTAAAACTTTCAACGCTATGGCTTTTGTGTTCAAAAATCCGCTTGTATAAATTGCTAGTGACGCCGGTGTAAAAAACGGTGTTTACTGGGTTGGTCATTATGTATATGAAACCTTGTTTTTGAGTCATGAATTTATTTTTTTAGAGATTGCTTCGTCAAAGATTCCTCGCAATGACGGGGGATGAGATTGCTTCGTCAAAGATTCCTCGCAATGACGGGGGATGAGATTGCTTCGTCAAAGATTCCTCGCAATGACGGGGTTGTTTGCTCTTTTGTTTTCGTGCTTTCTGTGCTTTTGTGTCTAATCGTACTCAATAAAATCCTCGTCTTCATACGAAGAGAGTTTATTTTTGCGGGCCGAAGAATGGTCTTTATAAAAAGTCAGCTCGATAGGGATTTCGTAAAGAAAGCGCGAGGGTGTGCCGAAGAAACTAAGATGGAGCTCCCGCTTGGCGCGAGTCATCGCCACATACATCAGGCGCCTCTCTTCTTCGAGCTCGAAGTCAGACGAGATGGATCGCTCATGAGGCAAAAGGCCCTCATTGCAACCGGCAACAAAAACTTGATTAAATTCTAGTCCTTTCGAGGCATGCACGGTCATAAGCGCGACCGGAGTGCCGATAATACGCTTCGTGTCCAGTTTACCGTTGGGAGTTTCCATTGAAGAGACGAGACTCACTTGCTCCAAAAATTGCGCCAACCCCAAGTGATCAAAAGTGCCGGCGAAAGCGATAAATTCGTTGACATTTTCTACGCGCTCACGACCGTTCTTATAACTTTTTTCGAGGTATTCGATGTAGTTAGTGGTATTTATTATAAAGTTGATGAGGTCGATTAGAGAAGAGCTATTTTTAGAACTTAAGGTAAGATTGCCACGCCACTCATCGGAATTCGGGACTCGCAATGACGAGGGATCGGAATCAATATTCGGAAGTCCGATGTCCGAAATGCCCCGATCAATATTTGGGACATCGGACTTCAAGGAGGGGGCGGGGGAATCAGAGATTGCTTCGGCTGCCCCGCCAGAGGCGGGCAAGCTCGTAATGACGGAAGAGGCCATACGAGGAAGTTGCAAAAGTAAAACCTCGGCTTCTTTTTTATTAAAATTTTTATGGATGCGGTCAGCGGCAACGGCATTTGAGGGATTCGCGGCGTAGTGAAGGCAGGCGAGCAAGTCCTTTATTTCCATTCGGTCGTAAAATTTGAGGCCACCGTAAACGCGATAGGGAATGCCGTTTTGGATAAGCGCCTGCTCAATGGCCCGCGACTGGGCGTTGGTGCGATAGAGGATCGCGACCTCGGGGTGGCTATTCGGATTACGAAATAAATCCACAATCTTGCCGATGACAAAATAAGCCTCGTCATCCTCATCGCTAAAACCGTGAATCTGAATGAGTTCGCCATTCTCTTTTTGAGTCCAAAGGGATTTGGGTTTCTGAAGCGAATTATTTTTTATAAGCTCGGAAGCGCCGACAACAATATTGCCGCTAGAGCGATAATTTTCTTCGAGCTTTATCACCGTCGCGTCGGGCCAGTCCTTGTCAAAATTTAAAAAGTTGCGAAAATCAGAGCCACGAAAGGCGTAAATAGACTGCGCATCATCTCCAATAACGAAGATATTGCCATGCGGCGCCGAGAGAAGACGCACGAGAGTGTATTGCAAAGTGTTCACATCCTGATACTCGTCCACGAGAATATGGCTATAGCGAGACTGATATTTTTGCAAAATTTCCGGTTTTTTCTTGAATAAATAAACGACTTTTTCTATGAGGTCGTCAAAATCAAAAGCATTATTCTTACGAAGTCCGACTTCGTAAAGATTGAAGATGTCGTAGGCTAGGATATCGAGCGGGTTATTGCTGGCTTTTAATTCTTCCGGATCAAGCCCTTCGTTTTTAATTTTTCCAATCTTCGCCTCAAAAGCTTGCGGTGGATATTTTTCTTTATCAAGATTTTTTAGCTTTATGATTTCCTTCAAAATCTTGCGGGAATCATCATTATCGAAAATAGAAAAATTCGCGGTGCGGCCGAGGTGAAGGGCCTCGGATTTGAGAACACGCGCGCCCCAGGAGTGGAAGGTGCCGAGGAATGGATAGCTACTAGCCACTAGCGACTGGCCACTAGCAGAGAGGAGTTTTTCGACGCGGTTTTTCATCTCCTCGGCGGCTTTGTTGGTAAAAGTGATGGCGAGGATAGAGCCCGGCCGGGTGCCGTCTTTGATGAGCTGAGCTATGCGACTAGTCAAAGTCTTGGTCTTCCCCGAACCGGCTCCGGCAATAATCAGAAGAGGGCCTTTTTTGTGTAAAATAGCCCTTTTTTGCTGGTCATTTAATTCGGTGGTCGCTTGTTTTTGGTCAACCAAAGGATTGAGATTTTCCATAAAGCGTGGTAGAATATTATCATCAACAAATTACGAATAATCGTCCTCCAAATGCCGGGCGGATACGAATTTACGAAAACTTATGGTATTCCTTCGATTCCGATCCGCTTCACTCAGTAAATATAGATAATTTATTGGCTGAGTTTATCGAAGCCATACCTTATGTGAATTCGATTTTTCGTAACAAATTCGTTATTCGTTGATACGATATGAATAGTATACGCAAAAAAATTGAGTTAATAAAGCGCGCGCTCGAAGCCTGTCGCGAAACGACGCTCGTAATACCCGTGGGCTTGATCTTGTTGGCTCTTATCGGCAATAGCGTGGTGGCGCAAAAATTAAAGCGCGCCCTCGCGGCGGATGAAAATCCGGCTTATTTAGCGCTGGCAAATACCGAGATACCGGTAAATGAAGCGCTGGCCGCCTTTGGCACACTAGCCGCCATCGAAAACAAATCGGCTCCGGACGAATCCGGCCCGATGACTGAAGAGGATTTTTTGGCCGGATCGCTTATTATTGATGATTCCGCGCTTTTAAATACCGGCAACCCCTTGAGTGCGAATATTATCAATCGCGACGGCTTGATTATTTATAAAATCCAAAAAGGGGATACTTTATCGAGCGTCGCGGCTAATTTTGGAATCTCCCTAGATACCATATATTGGGCGAATAAAGGCGTGAAAAGCTCGGTGCTAAGCATCGGACAGGAAATACTGATACTGCCGGTCTCGGGTGTCATCCACCAAATCCAGGAAGGGGAGACGCTGGACGAAATTGCTTCCCGTTATGAGATTTCTGAAGCAAGAATTATGAAATATAATGCCAAAATCCTTGCGAGAGGCGCGTTTTCCGGTCTAAACCTTATCATCCCCGGCGCCAAACCGCTTAAGGGCGGGGTCATTTCATCAGCTTCAAATCTGCCAAATTTTGCCGGTTACTACACCTTGCCGACAACCGGCTGGAACTGGGGCAAAATCCACCACAACAATGCCGTTGATATTGCAAATGCCTGCGGCACACCGGTTTATGCCGCCGCCGAAGGGCTCGTCACCGAAGTCAAATCGTCCGGATGGAATGAAGGATACGGCAACTTTGTAATAATCGAACACCCCAACAATACCAAGACCCGATATGCGCATAATCAAAAGAATGTGGTGTCAATAGGTGATTATATCCTGCAGGGCGACATCATCGCCTATATCGGCAATACCGGCCTCACGCACGGGCCAACAGGCTGTCATGTGCATTTTGAAATAATGGGGGCCCGCAATCCTTTCGTTAAATAAACAAAAAACTAGAAAAATATAGAACTTGAGGAGTGGGAAGGGTCCCTTTCTGCGTTTATAAAGTTTTTTATTTCTTTAGCTCTATATTTTTTATACATGCAACGCCTTGGACAACACTTTTTAAAGAATGAATCGGCAATCGGCAATATCATTGCCGCTTTAAGTTTACAAACTGGGGATAAGGTTGTGGAGATCGGCCCGGGAAAGGGCGCCCTCACCTTGCCGTTGCTTCAAAAAATCAAGGATTTGAGCGGAAGATTGATAGCTATCGAAAAAGATCGGGCGTTGATTCCGGCGCTGTATAAGGCTGTGGATAAGTTGGGGAAATCATCAACGAATAACGAATTTGTTACGAATAAGCGAATATTTCGAATAATGGAGGGGGATGCGCTGGAAGTTCTACCGTCATTGCGAGCCTGCCTGTCCGGTAGGCAGGGGCAGGCTCCTCGCAATGACGAGAAGGACTGGAAGCTTGTCGGCAATATTCCCTACTACATAACCGGGCATTTATTAAGAATTATCGGGGAATTGCCCCACAAACCCTCGATTACGGTGCTGATGATCCAAAAAGAGGTAGCGGAGCGCGTGACCGCCAAACCGCCTAAAATGAACTTACTCGCGGCCGCGACGCAGATTTGGGCTGATATTTCTATCGTCCAGACACTCAAACCGAGCGATTTTGAGCCGGCGCCGGAGGTGGAGTCGGCGATAGTTAAAGTAGTCCCTCGACAGGCTCAGGAACTAAAGCCTTTATCTGCTGAGCTTAGTCGAAGCAATACATTAAATAATTATTACAAATTCATTAAAATTGCGTTTAAACAACCAAGGAAGACGCTTTTGAATAATTTAGCCACTAGTGAAGAAAAAAAGAAATCCGAGATTGCTTCGGAAGACCTCGCAATGACGAAAAAAGAAGATACTTTATCCGTTTTGCGACAGAATGGATACGATGAAAAGACGAGGGCGCAGGATTTAAGCGTGGAGGAGCTTTTGAAATTGTCTCAAGTTTTCTGTCATTCCCGCGCAGGCGGGAATCCATTTCCTTAATCTAAAAATAGTTTTGGATATAAATCCTCCCAATTAGAATTATTTTTTTCTATCAAGTTAATTTTCCAATTTCTTTCCCATTTTTTAAGCTGCTTCTCTCTCTGAATAGCGCTTCGAATATCACCAGTTTCCTCGAAATAAACCAGGGAGTGAATTTGATATTTCTTCGTAAAACCCTCCGTAATATCATTTTTATGTTCGCATACTCTTTTTCTTAAATCACTAGTGACGCCGACATAGATAGTGCCGTGTTTTTTATTGGCTAGGATATAAACGAAATAGGAATTCATATTATAGACTATTGTAATGGATTCCCTGCCTACCGGCAGGCAGGCCGCCTGCGCGGGAATGACAGAGGTGGCCTATCTTATCAACAGTTCATTCACAATTTAAACTGATATAATAATGTATAGATGCTCGAATTTATAAAATATTTGAGCGGGAAGTTTTTTATATTTGGATCCATAGCGATTCTCGGTGGTTTTGTTATTATTTTTTTGCTGGGGTCGTATGATTTAAATGAAAAAAATGGCGGTGGCCCTTCGACTTCATCGGAATTACGCTCAGGTAATAATGCAGCGATTGCTAATAATTTATTTGCTGAGCCGAGTCGAAGCAATACCGTAACTAAGGAGTCCGCCAAAGCGGCGGCGGAAGCATTGCTCAAAAATAGCCTGCCGGCTGAATTATTTTTAAAAAATACCACCGAAGAGCTGGCTGAAAATATTTCGAAAAAAATAATTGAAAAAAATCCCGACGGACCGGGTAGCGTAGGCGCGCAGAAATTATCCGTGCCGAACCCGGAAAGTATCGTCAATGATTATGTTCAAAAAGGCATTGACGGATTTAACTATAATGCCTTGAAGCCAAAAATTACCGACAGCGATATAAGAATTATTGCCGACGAAAGTTCCGAAGCCTTCTCGACTTATGTTAAATCATTTTTTGGAATTTTAAATAATGGGGGCGAGGTGCCGAGCGGTGATCCTCAAACCGCGCTCGCCACCATGATCCGCGTCTACGGCGATTATCTCACTGGTCTTTATGCTTTACCTGTGCCAAAAATTTTTGCCGAGCTTCATAAACAACAAATCGCGCTTATTGCGGCCGAAAAAAATATTTATGAGCTGGTGCAAAATTATGAAGAGGATCCTTTGAAGGCTATCCTCGCGATGAAAGCGCTCGAGGTTTCAAAATCAGAAATAACAAATGTATATACGGAAATAGTGAAGTTGGGGGCGGAGAGGGGGGCAAAGTTATAAAACTGTCATTGCGAGTGCATCCGAAGCCCTGCCTGCCGGACACCTGCCCCTGCCTACCGGCAGGCAGGGGCCGGTAGGC
>Ga0209726_10001212_pt1 | contig 42729 bp, 37 predicted proteins | sample Subgrocontami54m_FD_187453 | JGI IMG/M metagenome (GOLD analysis project Ga0209726, IMG submission 187453) | Subsurface groundwater microbial communities from S. Glens Falls, New York, USA - GMW46 contaminated, 5.4 m (SPAdes) (version 3) | ecosystem: Environmental > Aquatic > Deep subsurface >...
CCCGCCTCTCTTCTCTGACGGACTCGCCCCCCGAAGCCAACAGTCAAGCGATGACGAATGTGGACGCTCAGAACCTCGACACCAGAGTGATCATGATGGCACTTCGCCCCCTTGATCCTGTGATGGGTCACCTCCTCTATAGATCGCGCGGTCACCAATCAGGCACGGACATTCTACAAGGGCAAGTCCACGATGCTGCTGGAGGAGCGGCACGATCCGTCAGGCTGGAAAACGGTGCTCAGGGTCGAGCCGGAACGGGATTTCCTGGTGACCCGGTACTCGCTCTTGTTTGAACAGAAACTCATCGTGGATATAGACATCGACTATGCGGAGGACGCACGAGGGGGTTGGATTCCCAATGGATGGCGAGTCTCACAGATGTTGGGCGTCTCATCGAAATTCTATGCCACCAAAGCCGACCGGGCGGCGTTTATCATTAAGCAGTAAAATAATCTGACAAAGAAAGCAAGGAGCTTATGAAACACTACTCGCCGTCAATCATTCATAATTTGGCGTATGGAATTATTGCCTGCGCTCTCCTGATGGGCGGTGCTGCCCAAGTCATATATGGACAAACTCCTCCACTCGGTCGAACAATCAATGTGCCCTTGGATTATAAGAATCCCAAGCTGGGTCGGGCTCCGCTCTACTTTGAATTCGGAGCGCCATACGAAAAATCCAAGCCCACAATCTTCATCATTGCCGACGGGCAGCAATTCTATGTTCGCCGTGGCGCGGTCGCGCAACTCCAGCAGGCGCTGTTCGGCGATGCTTTCAACGTGGTCGGCATCGTCACGCGAGGCTCTACGCAAGAGTTTATTAAAGCCACGCTCGACGGAAGCGGACAGCCCGACTGGGCTAAGGCTTGGCGGATATTTAACAGCGAGCAGTGGATCAATGACATCGAGTCGGCTCGCCGAAGCGTCCTTGGAGACAAGGAGAAGGTTTTTCTTTACGGCAGGTCTGGCGGGGCATATCTCATTCACCAATACCTGGCGAAGTACGGCAGCCATGTCCGAAGAGCGTTCACCCAGTCGCCTGTCAATCCGCTTCTCAACCGTGAGCTTAACATCCCGCTCGACACCTTCTGGGAAGAGTTGGGGGCTCAAGACCCAAGTCTTCAGACGGCGCTCCGTCAAGCCCTGAAGCAACACCTTGGCGAGCGCACCGGAATCCTCTTGGCGTTGCAGCGACAACATTTTTACGTGGCGGCGGACAAACTGCCTGCGGCTCGCGCCGAACTAATCCACACACTTGCCGCCGGTGACATGCGGAAATATGAGCAAGCGAAGAAAGAGTATGAGGTGGAGGGGGTGATGAAGCTTTCGCAGTCGCCTGAAATAATCCCCCAGGATGTCCGCGTATTAGAACTGATTTACCCTTCGGGCGCGTTTCAGAGAATCGGCGGAGAAGGAATCTACCCTCTCCTTGAAACCCAACATCATTTCATAAAACCGCTGCTAACCTTGCTCGCTGAAGGCAAGATTAACTTGCCCGCTTTCGACACCCTGCCGGCGCATTCTCTTGCTGCCGAGGTATTCGTGTTGGCTGCCAGATGGGATGAGGCTGTAGATTACCGTACTGCCATTGCGCTCGCTTACCTCTATCCGCGCCACTACTTATTTATTGCCGACGATAATCACGTGTTCGCCAAGCTGACGGAGAGTGGAGCGAGTAGTCGCCTAATACAGGCTTTCATGAAATTCGGTCTCGATGGGCTGGAGTTTAAGAGTGCGCTAGACGCGAGCAAGGCGTATCGTTGGATTGAGTGATCAAGATTCATCATCCGACATAGGGCCGACTGGTGGAGTGCAGTTGAAGGTCCATCTTTACGCGGTCGTATCGTACTGCCGCCGCCCAACAAATCGTTGCAGGTGAGCCGCGATTGCGTGTCCCTCATCATGTCTTTAGTCTCTCAGGTTGTCGCGACTCGCGCGGCCACCTGAACTCAGACGTTAGACGACGGAACCACCCGGCTGGTATCTGAGGCGAAAGTAACGAGCTACAGCATCAATCAGCCAATCAGAATCGAAGAGTTCCAGTGAAGCGGCGTAGCCGAAACTCAAGCGTCTTGAGAAGTTGAAACCGTTGCCGACGCTGCCAAAGATTCTCGAAGGGCAAATCCACCGCATCTGCGGGGAAAATTCAATGGTCGCTTTCTGCTCGTCCGGAGGCCGATTCCAGCGAGATTATTGAAACAAACGTAAATATATCGACGTAGTAACGATTTGAGATTTTCATATGATTTTCGCCAATCTGCAATTGGCGCGCGCCTCTACGCGGCAAAAGGAGATCGCCATTCGGAGGGCCCTGGGGGCGAGCCGAGGACGCCTGTTGCGACAGTTACTCACGGAAAGTGTGCTGCTATCCTTAATCGGAGGTACGCTGGGTTTCCTCCTGGCGTTGTGGGGAATAAGGCTGCTGACAGCACTTGGCCCAGCCAGAATTCCTCACGGAACTATTATCCCGGTTGATCTCACAGTGCTCGCGTATGCCCTGGTTCTCTCGCTCGTCACCGGGATTCTTTCCGGTCTGGCGCCGGCCCTCCAGTCCACGCCGGCGCGGCCCGGCGAATCACTCAAGCAGGGTGGCAGAAACTCAGCGGCAAGCGAAGGCGGACTCCGGCTCCGCAAACTACTTACTGTTTCCGAAGTGGCGCTATCCTTGATCCTGCTTGTTGGCGCGGGTCTTTTGATCCGCAGCTTTATCGGATTACTCCAGGTCAATCCAGGCTTTGAGAGCAAGAAGATCCTCACGGCGCGAGTCGACCTGCCAAAATACTCTTATCCCGAGGCGACCAGGCAGACCGGGTTTTATACCCAAGTTATCGAACGAATTAGGGGCTTGCCCGGAGTGACCGCCATCGGGATAACTGACGAGCTGCCACCTGCCATGGGCAGTCACAATAGTTCCTTCTCGATTGAAGGGCGCGCGCCGATAGACGATTCGGATCAATCGCTCGCCGTCCAGAACCGCCTGGTGTCCCCTGAGTATTTTAGAACATTGGGCATTCCGCTCATCGCGGGACGCCCATTTTCCGGTGCCGACGACGGTTCGGCGATACCGGTCGCCCTAATTAATGAGAGTTTTGCCGCCGTTTTTTCCCTAACGAGAACGCTATCGGTCAACACTTAAGATTCGATTCGGCGAGGCCATGGATAACCATCGTCGGCATTGTGGGAGACGTGCGGAGCTTTGGGTTGGACAAAGAGGCGAAAAGCGAAATCTATTTATCGTATCAACAACAAAGTTTCTTGCCTTCTAACCGTTTGCCTCGCATGTATCTGGTTATGCGCACCAGTGGGGAGCCAACGGCGATCGCCGCCGCGGCGCTCGAATCAATACGGGAAATTGACAAGGACCTGCCGAATCCGCAGGCACGGACAATGGAGACTGTGCTGGCGGCTTCGATTGCCGAACGACGTTCGAATATGGTCCTGCTCGGAGTATTCGCCGTGCTCGCGCTGATCCTGACCGGCTTGGGGATTTACGGAGTGATTTCGTATTCGGTGACTCAGCGTACTCAGGAGATTGGAATTCGTATGGCGCTGGGCGCGCAGTCGCGCGACGTGTTGCAACTCGTCATCCGTCAGGGAATGAGTCTAGTGCTGATTGGTCTTTGCATTGGGCTTGTCGGCGCCATCGCCTTGACTCGGGTGATAGCTACTTTGCTCTTTGGTGTGGGCGCAAAAGACCCGCTAACTTTTGTGGCAGTTGCGGCGTTGCTGTCGATCGTGGCGTTCGTCGCGTGCTATATCCCCGCGCGTCGCGCGACGAAGGTCGATCCGCTAGTGGCTCTGCGGTACGAATGAGCCTAACACTCTGAAGCGTTCCGTAAAACGTTAAATGAGCTCCAACGCAGGGCAAGGTATGATCCACCAATTTCACTTTATCACCGACGAAGTTCAATTTATGACCGAACCCAAACCCGGTGAACCTGATAGTTCGGCGCTCAAGATGCCATTCCAGTCTTACAAGTGATGGAGGTTCGGAAGCTACAAGATCATGAAGGTTATTTTGCTCCTGGCAGCTTTTCTTCTTCTCGTGTCTGCTTCACCACAGCAGAGACGTATTGGTGAGATCGAGTTTTACGGCTACACCGATCTTGATCTCAGTCGCCTAAGGTCATCACTGCCAGTTCACGAAGGTGACCCAATCTCCGAGGAGAAAATCCTCGAGGCCGCTGATCAATTGCGAGAGGCGGTCAAGCAAGCGCTTGGTCGCGACCCGACTGATGTTGCTCCAGTTTGTTGTGACGATCACGGGAACTGGATGATCTATATCGGCTTGCCCGGCAGCTCGGTAAAAAGCTTCGACTACAATGCCGCGCCGAAGAGATCCATTCGACTTCCCGGAGAGATGGTCAAACTCTACGACCAGTCGATGGACGACCTCGCAGTGGCTGTTCGGCAGCAGCAAGCGCAGGAAGATGAGTCGCGTGGCTATGTATTGTCCGCATACCCGCCACTCCGCGCGAAACAATTGACAACGCGGGCATACGCAATCCGTCATGAACGCCTGGTGCGTCGTGCTCTCGAGTTCTCCTCGCAGCCGGAACAACGGTGGGTTGCCGCGCATATCCTGGGATACGCACGCCAGTCGAAGCAGCAGCGTGACGCTCTCGTTCGCGCCAGCCGTGACATCAGCGACACAGTGCGCAACAACGCGGTGCGGGCATTGAGTGTTCTGGCCCAATCCAGCGCGAAAGTAGCAGCGCGAATCCCGGCGGGCGCCTTTGTTGACATGATCAATTCCGGCTCGTGGACAGACCGGAATAAGGGTGGTTGGTTGTTAGAGCTCCTGAGTGCACGGCGCGATCCGAAATTGATGGCCCAACTGCGCGCGCGAAGTATGGAATCGCTCATCGAAATGGCGCAATGGCGAAGTGCCGGTCATGCACACTCAGCGAGGGTCCTGCTCGGACGCATTGCCGGCATTGAAGAGAACCGCCTGCAGGAACTCGTAACCGCCGGACGGGTGGAGCAGATCATCGAATCGTTGAAGAGATCTCCCTGACTAGGCTAGTACTAGGCCGCCCGGTACTCCGTCGGACTGAGGCCGGTAAGCTTCTTAAACGATCTGGCAAAATGACTGTGGTCGCAAGAACCGGCAGCTAGAGCTATCTCAATGACAGGCAGGTTGGACGATGAGAGTTAGTGGCACGCGAATGCGAGCCGAAGCTGCCGCACCAATTCGCCAACAGTGCAGCGGTAATGCCGGCGGAAGGCGCGGAAGATGCATCGGATGCACGCCCACTCTTTTGGCAATCGTCTCCAGTGACAGTTGATTAGTGAATTCGGCTTGTATTATCTCCCGCGCCTGCGCAAGCCAGCGTGGTGGCTTGCGTCCGGGGTGGACAGGTTGACGCAGTGTTTCGGCCAACATTGATAACGCAAATCCTTCAATGGCCAGCGGTGAGATTTCATCCATTGCGTGAAGCTCTCGGTACATTTGTCGGGCGAACCACGAAGCCATCGTTGTGCGGATGGTGTGCGGCTTCTAAGCAATTTCGATCACGCGCCGATAGGCAGGATCGCCAGGGTTCTTCGTCAAAGTCATCGACTCGAAGGTCACTTTCGTTAAGAATGCCGAGGGGCGGGTTACGGAGTTGATCTTTCATCGTAGCAACGGGCAGCAGCTCACTGCTAAGAAAATTGAGTGAAGCAATTTGGGAGAGAAGCAAAGAATTCAGTCGTTGGGAAAACATGGAGACATAGTTCACCGCACAAGCGGTGTAGACGCGGCTGGACGTTGTCTCAGTGGCGGCGCCTTTATCAGTCTAGAAGGTTATTCACCGCTATATCAGGATCGCGTGGAACCAAATAACACGTTTGCGAGACGAGCCCGCGCCATCCGTTGGTGAACGCAAACCATCGCTGGAACATTCCTTAGTCTAGCGGTGTCTATCGTAGGAAATTCCAACTTGAGGAGATGCTGATTGTGCAACACATATCAAGAGCTGTCGCTCTGTCCTTAATACTCATGACGAGCCTTTCGTGCGCCGCGCAGCCACAAAGCAGGGCACGGGAGATCAACATTCCTGACAGTCCCGCAGGAAGACAGTTCTCCGCCTGGTTCGAGACTTTTAATACCGGCGATGCAAAGCTAATCAGCGACTTTACCGGAGCCCACTTTTCCAAATCCGCCCTGGATCAAATCCCCGCTAACGAGCGCAGTGTTCATGACTCGGTCGTCTTCAAAGAAAATCAGGGTTTCGAACTGAGGCGGGTCGAAGATTCAACCGATTACAGGATTGTCACCCTCGTGCAGTCGAAGTTTCTGGGTTTATGGTTTCGCGTTACAACCGAAGTCGAACAAACCATACCCTACGGCATTACTGATTTGGGAATCCGCGTCATACCCACGCCGGACGAAGCTCTGCCTTTGAAGAACTTAAGTGTTAATGAGAAAACCGAAGAACTTGGTCGCTACGTTGAAAAACTTTCCAAGGCGGATGTTTTTTCGGGCGTGGTTTTACTAGCTCACAACGGCAAGCCTATTTTCCGGCAGGCTTACGGTCAGGCAAACAAGAGCCTCGACGCGCCGAACCGGGTTGATACCAAATTCAACCTGTCTTCGATGAACAAGATGTTTACTGCGGTCGCGGTCGCGCAATTGGCGCAGCAAGGTAAGCTGAAATTCAACGACACAGTCAGCAATTATTTGCCGGATTACCCGAACAAACAGGTGGCCGAAAAAGTGACCTTGCATCAGCTTCTAACGCACACTTCGGGTCTTGGCACCTACTGGAATGAGAAGTATCGAGCCGGAAAGGACAATGTCAGAAAACTCAGTGATTTTCTCCCGTTCTTTGCCGACGAGCCGTTGTCATTCGCGCCCGGCGCGAGGTTTCAGTATAGCAACAGCGGCTACATCGTTCTCGGCTTGATTATCGAGAAGGTTTCCGGTCAAGACTATTACGATTATATACAACAACATATCTGCAAACCTGCCGGAATGCGTGACACTGCGTTTTACGAATCGGACCAGAAGGTGCCGAATCTAGCCGTCGGCTACACCAACTCTGATGAGAATGGCGTGCCGTTTTTGGGCGAGCGCAAGCCGAATTGGGCGATGCTCGGTCGAAGGGGCGGCTCTGCCGGAGGCGGATACTCGACCGCGGAAGATTTGCTCAAATTCGACATCGCGCTCCGGAATAATAAGCTGCTCAACCCCGATTACACCAAGCTCGTGCTTGCGGGGAAAGTGCAAAGAGATGAAACAACGAAGTACGCCTACGGCTTTGAAGAAAAGCTCGTCAAGGGTCAGCGAGTTGTCGGACACGGCGGTGGCTTTCCTGGCGCGAGCACGCAGTTGGAAATGTATCTCGACACGGGTTACACAGTCGTCGTGCTGACTAATGCCGACACGCTCGGCATGGTCGCAGTGGCGATAAAAGCGCAGGAGATGTTAGCCGGAATGCAAAACGGTGACGATCAAAATGCAGCATTTGACAAAAAGATTGATGTCGGAGGCTACGGCTTGCATATCGGTTGCTCCGCCAAGCCAGGCAAACAGAGCCCGACCGTCGTGCTAGAAGCGGGGCTGAGTCAAGGCTCGGAAACCTGGAACAGGGTGCAGCCCGAAGTCGCGAAATTCGCTCGCGTGTGCAGTTATGATCGCATGGGGTTAGGCAAAAGCGATGCGCCACCTCAACCGCAGCCCCGAACCAGCCAACAAATCGTCCAGGATCTGCACCTACTACTGGAAAATGCCGAAGTTGCTCCGCCGTTTGTCTTGGTCGGTCATTCCTTTGGCGGCGTTAACGTGCGTCTGTACGCCAGCCTCTATCCGCAGGAAGTGATCGGCATGGTGCTGGTCGATTCAGTTCACGAAGAGGAAACCGAGAAATGGTTGGGAATGATTCCACCGGAGATCAGAAAGCAGATGGACGCCGCGGGCGGACGACAGATGCCTGGTGGCGAAGCGATGGATTTAGCGACAAGCATGAAACAGATGAAGACAGCAAAGTGGCGCACACACATTCCATTAATCGTTCTGGCGCACGGGAGAGCATCTTTTAACCCCAACGATTATCCCCCACCATTGCGCTCATTCGCTCCGAAGGGCGAAGAATTACGAATCGAGATGCAGAAGGATCTCGCGGCTCGTTCGACTAACGGCCGATTCCTCTTCGCCGCAAGGAGTGGGCATTTTATCCAACAGGATGAGCCGGAACTTGTCGTCAATGCCATTCGTCAGATTGTAGAATCAACGGGATTAAAGGGTAAGAAATAGGGGATGCTCGTTGGACAAACGGGAGTGACAATTCAATGGGATATCCAAAAGATGAAGCCGTCTATGATCGGAAGCGACTTCACCACAAATACTTTACTACTTGTGTAATTTCAGGGTGCACTACACCTTGTGTGCGCCGCACGGCCATTTGAACTCGGCATGCGAACGCGCCGGAACGAGAAGTTCGCAGACAGCTCCAATAGGAACCTTCGAGAAATGAACCCGAACTATCTTCAGAAGCTAAACAATGTCGTCGAATTCCTCGTCCGGCAAAAAAGTTACGCCAACACAATCGAAGCACTAAAAGCGAAACTCGAACACTCCGAGGAGCCCTTTCTTTGGTCTGTCATCGATATGGAATCTCTTGATTGTGATCTGCCTGAGCAAATTAAGTCGGCCTGGATTTTTGTTTTGAAGCAGGACGTCCCATCTGGGTGTCATTACCATCCAAACAGTATCCAGCACATGGTAATGGTCGAAGGACGGGGGCAATCGAGAGTCGGAGAATCGCAAAAGAAAATGGACAAATTCGGCTCATCGGAAGTCTCCCTGAACGACGTGTGGTATGTCATTGGCGAGAATGTGCCGCATGAGTTCTTCCCTGAAGAGACGGATATGGTTGTCGTTTCCTTTCACACTTGTGCAGCTAACGAACTGGAAGAGATTGCCTACGGGACACACCAACGAAGACTTTACAAGTGAGAAAATAACGCACTGAAGACCTTATGTAGTCAAGGAATGACGGACGTGAATCGCTCCCAGGCCGCGAGGGATCCCTATGACCGATTATTTGGGGAAGACATTTGACCTGGAAAGTCCGGACTTCATTTCTAGTTACGATGAACTGACTTTTTGGGCAGCTCCATTCGGTCTCATGCTGCTTGATAGAGTGCGGCTTGGTCCTGAGATGCGGGTTCTGGACGTTGGTTACGGCGCCGGCTGCAAAAGCCTAGTAAGGAGAGCATTATGATACTTCAAAGGTATGTCTTGGTGTTGATTCTTGTTTCGCTGTACACCGCTCCTACTTTCTGTCAAAGAAGGGCGGGAGACTTAAAGCTCACGCCTTACGTATTTGAGAACGCGAAGAAGGAGAAGGTTGACGCGGAACTCGGAGTGCTGTTAGTGCCGGAGAATCGCAGTAATCCACAAAGCAATCTTATCGAACTTGCATTCGTCAGGTTCAAAAGCACCTCGAGAAGACCTGGGTCCCCGGTAGTTTATCTGGCGGGCGGCCCCGGCGCTCCCGGGGTTGGCACCGCTAGGGGATCGCGCTTCCCGCTATTCATGGCAATGCGGGAAATTGGCGACGTGATTGCCTTTGACCAGCGCGGCACCGGAATGTCGAAGCCGAATCTGTCTTGCTTCGAGCGTTGGGACCTCCCAACAGACGTGCCGCCCTCGCGCGAGCTTTTGGTACGCGTCGCTCGGGAACGCTCACGCGACTGCGCATTCTACTGGCGTGACCGACAGCGAGTGGATCTTACTGGCTACAATACCAATGAGAGTGCCGACGACCTGGAAGATCTTCGCAAGGCTATCGGCGCAAAGCAGATTAACCTCTTGGGCATCAGCTACGGAACGCATCTCGGATTGGCGATGATTCGTCGCCACCCGCAAAGCATTCACCGCGCGATTCTCGCAGGCATCGAGGGACCGAATCATACGCTAAAGCTGCCAAGCAACATTCAGAAGCACCTCGAGGATCTCGATCGGGCCGTTAAGGCGGATCCGACCCTCAAAAGAGAAATACCGGATTTTCTCGCTTTGATGAAGACCGTACTTGATCGTTTGGAGACAAAACCAGCAACGATTGAAGTAACCGATGCTCAGACCAAACAGCAGGTTAGAGTCACGATCAACAAATTCGCCATGCAATTACTAACCGCCAACAGCATCGGCACGACTGACACGTCCACTTACCCGGCGCTCTACTACGCAGCATCAAAGGGTGACTATTCCCTGGCCGCTCAGGGGTGGTTCGACCAAACCCACGAGGGTTTTGGCTCTGCGATGTCTTACATGATGGACTGCGCTTCGGGATCAACTTTTGCGCGCCGCGACCGCATCTCACGCGAAGCCAAAGAGGCTCTTCTGGAAGATCTTACCGATGCTGTCATTCCTTCCGTGTGTGAGGCGTGGGGTGGCTCCGATCTCGGCGATGCCTTCCGTGCGCCCGTGCATTCAAACGTGCCAGTTCTGTTCATCAGCGGCACATTCGACGCGCGGACGCCCGTCAGTAATGCGGAGGAAATTCTCGCCGGATTTACTAATGGCACGCATCTCATCATCCAAGGTGCGGTCCACGGCGATTCGCTTTTCCTCTCCTCGCCGAAGATCAAGGACGTGATGATGGAATTTATGCGAGGCGCGCCCGTCTCGGCCGAGAGGATTGTGCTTCCGCCCTTCAAATTCATGCCGCTAGCATCTCGACCGGGCGACTAAGTGATTTCAATTGAGCACAAACCAGAATGATTAGAATAACCGAGGAGAAGCCAAAATGAAAAAGCCACTGATCACTACGCTTGTCATATTCGCTGTACTGTTTTTACCGGTGCGCGGGCAAACGGGAGGTGTCGGTCTCGCGCATCGCAACTACAAATTCGTTAATGGGCGTTGGTTTGACGGGCAGAAGTTCGCCGCTAAGACGTTTTATTCTGTCGACGCTATTTTGACCTCGAAGAAGCCCTCCATAGTGGATTCCGTCATTGACCTGAGTGGCAAGTATGTGATTCCGCCATTTGGTGAGGCCCACAACCACAACGTGGAGTGGAATGGGGATGAGACGTTTGCGCGCACAAAGCACATGTACCTCGAAGCCGGGATCTTCTATGTCAAAAATCCGAACAACCTCCCCCGAGCGAGAACACCATTTTTTGGCAAGATAAATATGCCGACGAGTATTGACGTGGTGTTTGCCAACGGTGGATTGACGGCATCGGGCGGGCATCCGTTCGGAATCGTTCGCCGCAACATCGAGCGAGGAGGCATGACTAAAGATGATGGCGAGGGCGGGTTTTATTTCGCAGTTGACAACTTGGCCGACCTGGATCGCAAGTGGGAGACAATCAAGGCCGGTAAACCCGATTTCATCAAAACCTATCTTCAGTACTCAGAGGAGTACGAAAAGCGCAAGGATGACGAAAAATACTTTGATTGGAGAGGGCTAAATCCCGCTCTTTTGACTGAAATTGTCCGGCGTTCGCATCGGGAAGGATTGCGCGTGTCAACGCATGTCGAGACGGCAACTGATTTTCACAACGCACTAGTTGCTGGAGTTGATGAGATCAATCACACGCCCGGATTCAGACCGGAGAAAGGTGATTGGACGACCTATCAGGATTCTTCCCGTTATAAAATCTCGGAAGGGGACGCGAGGCTAGCGGCTCGAAAGGGCGTCGTAGTTGTCACCACGTTGGTATCCGCTATTGACCACGCGCTTCAGAAAAAAGAGGGTGAACCTTTCAATGCGTTGCGCGACCTGCTTATTTACAATCTTCAACTATTAAAGAAACATCATGTCAAAATTGCGATTGGCAGCGATAGCTACAGACAAACTTCTTTGCCTGAGGCGCTGAATCTACAAAGGCTAGGAGCATTTGATAATCGTACGTTGCTGAAGATGTGGTGCGAAGCGACGGTTGCAACCATTTTTCCGCAACGCAAGATTGGCCATCTAAAAGAAGGATACGAGGCGAGCTTTTTAGTTTTGAGCGGCGATCCCATTCAGGACTTCACGAACGTCCAGCGGATTGAAATGCGAGTCAAGCAAGGGCAATTGTTATCATTGTCAGACTGATACGAAGAGTAAAGTCGGCGCTGCGAGCCGACTGTCCGAATTCAGATACTTTCGGTGCGGCATTGTTCGATGTCCTGCATGGCGCGGTGATGTGAGGACAGCATCCGGTTGCCGAACCTGCGCGCGATAGTCTGGGCCATGTAGCCGAAAGATGTCGGCCATCGCGATCTGGTAGTGAAAGTCGTTTACTGGCGCTTGATGTTCCCAGGGCAAGAAGAAACACTATGACCGATTATTTGGGAAAGACATTTGACCTGGAAAGTTCGGGCTTCATTTCGAGTTACGATGAACTGACATTGTGGGCTGCGCCCTTCGGACTCATGCTGCTTGATAGAGTGCGGCTTGGTCCTGACATGCAAGTTCTGGACGTTGGCTGCGGCGCCGGCTTTCCGCTCCTCGAACTGGCTCAGAGGTTAGGGGATTCGTCCACTGTTTACGGCATTGATATCTGGCGAGCAGCGCTCGATCAAGCAAAGCTCAAAGCCCGAGCCTATGGCGCGAACAATGTCCAGTTCGTCGAAGGCGACGCTGCTTCGATGGAGTTCGCCGATGACTTTTTCGACCTCGTCGTTTCCAACCTCGGCATCAACAATTTCGCAGACCCAGACAGCGTTCTTCGTGAATGCCACAGAGTGATAAAGCCAGAGGGCTATCTATCATTAACGACCAACTTCAAGGGTCATATGAGCGAGTACTACCACGTTTTTGAGAAGACTCTTCGCGAGTTGGGACTAAGCCGAGCCGTCGATTTGCTCGAGGCTCATGTTGAGCATCGTTCCGACCCGGCCGCCACATGTTCCCGTCTTGAGCAGGCCGGATTCAAGATTACCGATATGCAGACTGCTTCGTTTCGGATTCGATTCCTTAATGGCTCATCCCTCTTGCGCCACCATTTCATTCAACTCGGATTCCTGGGAGATTGGAAAGCTGTCGTCCCTCAAGAGCGGTTAGTGGAAGTATTTAGCGGGCTCGAAGAAGGGTTGAATTCATATGCTCAAGAAAGAGGTGAATTGTCTTTGACGATTCCGTACGGTTATATCGAAGGGAAGAAGTAAATGTTTGAGACAACTCCGCCTAACACACCGGACCAATTTGATGGATTATCGAAAGCTGAAGATCACTCGGCCTCGGAAGCAGCTAAATCCAGGAGGTTCTGGAAGGTGGAACCGAAGCTTACCGCCGGAAACGACTACAGTACAAACACCAGAAACCACGAGGTTGGTGGACTAGTATTGGCGTCTTGCGTCTATGGGCCGGGACTCAGGACCCCAAGGCATTCACACGAAAACGCTTACTTCGGTTTTGTTTTGGATGGTGCCTACACGGAGCACTATCGTACGAAGTCGTTGACGTTTGAGAGACTGACTGTAGCATTTCATCCGCTTGACGAAAGTCATCAGACTGTGGTTCACAACGCATTGTGCCGACTGCTCAGAATTGAGATCGGCCGACGGTGGGTTGCAAGGGCGCGAGAGCACGGATTGACATTGAATAAGCCACAGTATTTTCGAGGCGGTTTGATGCTATCCATTGCCGCTAGACTCTATCAGGAATTTAATCGCTGGGACGAGGTTTCGCCTCTAACAGTCGAGGGTCTCGCACTTGAAATGCTGGGTGAGTTTTCCCGTGCGAAGTCGAAACTCGAATCCCGGCCTCCTAGATGGCTTGAAACAATTAGAGATATTCTCCATTCGCAATTCTCAGAGCGTCTCACTCTGGCTACTCTCGCGCAGGCGGTCAATGTTAATCCCTCCTATCTTGCGCGCACGTTCCGCAGACATCACCAATGCACAATCGGTGAATACGTGCGTCGACTTCGCGTTCAATTTGCATGTCACCAGTTAACGACTTCAGATCTGTCGCTAGTCGAGATCGCTTTGGCGGCAGGCTTCTGCGCTCAAAGTCACTTTTCTTATCTCTTCAAATTGCAGACTGGCTTAACTCCCACCGAATATCGCGAAACATTCCGATAAGGTCAATTGGATTAAAGCGGGTCCATTCAGTGAAAGACTCAAGAACTCTAACATGCGACCATGTCCTGCTAAGGCCAGGCAGTTCTTATGCAGAACATTCCCGTCGAAAACGAAAACCGCGAATCGTATCGCGCTTTGATGCTGGACGGTGAAACTCGGGCCAAACTTTGGTCCCAGGTTTTTGAATCTATTGAGAGCTATATTGCAGGGGTGGCGGCGGCTCCGATTACGACGAATACCGATCCGTCGGAACTTCATTCATTTCTAAAACTCTTTGACTTTACTCAGCCGGTCGATCCTCTTAAAGCGATCGAGTTCACTGTAGACGGATTCTGGCGATACCACGTTCATAATGCACATCCTCGGTACTTTGGGCTGTTCGTCCCCGCGCCCACGACAATGGGGATCGTTGCTGATGCCCTGGCGGCAGCATTTAATCCAGCCCTGGGCGCTCGGCATCTCAGTCCACTAGCAGTCGAAATTGAGCGCCATGTCGTTGATGCTTTTTGTAATCAATGTGGCTACGACTCATCGAACAGAGATGGCTTGCTAACGACTGGCGGATCCGAGGCCAACCATACCGCCCTCTTAACCGCTCTGACGCGAATGTTTCCTGACTTTGGAAAGAAAGGCCTTCGGGCACTCACTTCTGAGCCTGTTCTGTATGTCTCGACGGAGGGACATCATTCTGTTCTTAAGGCCGCACGCCTCTGCGGATTGGGGACCGATGCTTTGCGTGAAATACCGGTCGATGATTGCTGCCGGATGAATTGCGATGCTCTATATCGGCACGTGGAAAAGGACAAAGCCCGCGGGCTGACGCCGTTCTTGATCGTAGCGACGGCTGGGACAACTAGTGCTGGCGCGATTGATCCTATCTCTAAACTCGTGGAGTATGCAGCTCAGGAAAAAGTCTGGCTGCACGTGGATGCAGCCTGGGGAGGAGCGACAGTCTTAGTTCCAGAGCTCAGAGATTTGCTTCGTGGTATCGATTGTGCCGACTCGATTACCCTGGATGTTCACAAATGGCTTTCAATTCCGATGGGTGCGGGACTGTATCTGACTCGGCACGCTGACATTCTAGAGCGCACATTCAAAGTTGCTGCTCCCTACATGCCGCAAGCTTCAAATAGTGATCGCGCGCCTGATCCATTTACGCGTTCCATGCAATGGTCGCGCCGGTTTGTCGGTCTCAAGATCTTTCTCTCGCTCGCAGTCGCCGGATGGGATGGATATGCTTCAACAATTCGTCAACAGATTTCACTTGGCGATTACCTACGCGAAAAATTGGCAGCCGCCGGTTGGGAATTACTGAATAAGACTTCGCTCCCGGTTGTTTGCTTCGTAGATTCGCGGCATCCGGAAGGCCGAACGCGACATTATTTGGAGATTGTCGAGAAAGCGGTTGTCTCTGGCGGGCAAGCATGGATTTCTGTAACGGCTCTTGGCTGCGTGCCGGTGCTGCGGGCCTGTATCACTAATTACCGGACTACATTCAAAGATGTCGACATTCTTATTGGCGAATTGGCCACGGCTCGCGAACAGGCTAACCGGAGGTTTCATGGAAATTTGGCGTGAACTTATTGACCTCAGCGGTAAGTCCCACAAATAATTGGCAAAGGGCATTCCGAAAGACATTCAAGGCGGGCATTATGAAACTCTTTTTGGCCTTAATAATAATGGAAGCACTGCTCTTTCCTACCGTTTTCTTCAGTGAACAGACTAACACGTACACGCCTGCAATTTCTCCAGCACAATCAAAAGAAAACTTTAACCTCCAGTCTTTGAAGCAAGCAATCTCGCGGTTCGCTGAAGACTCTGGCGGCATAGTTGGTGTGACCGCCATTCATGTGGAGACAGGCCGGGAAGTCTCAATGAATGGCGGAATGCGATTTCCTCTGGCTAGTGTTTTCAAAATCTTTGTCGCACTTGAGTTAATGAGTCGCGTTGAACGCGGAGAGTTGCACCTAAATGATGGTGTTACATTGTCGCCCAAAGATTTTCGACCAGGTAATAGTCCGCTTGCCGAGATGGCCCGCGATACTCCGGTGGTCTTTACGATTGATCGTCTGCTGTTTTGGATGTTGGCCGAGGGAGATAACAGCGCAACTGATGCCTTGCTGCGCTTGGTGGGTGGCCCGGTCGCGGTCACCGCAAATCTTCGTTCGATGGGAATCGCTGATATTGATGTGAATCGAACTGAGGTTGAAATGTTCTTTGACATTATGGGTGTAAGAGTTCGACCTCCGGAGAGGGACTGGTCCTTACATTTCTTAAACGATCTCGCGGCAGCGGTCAGTGCCGAGGATCGCAGAACCGCTGCCGCACAATATGCAAACGATCTAAGAGATACAGCGACGCCTGACGCACTAGCCGGCCTACTAGTCAAACTGCAACAACGGAAGCTCGCCCTTAAGCCCGACAGCGTCGAACGCTTATTGAGGATCATGATTGCGACGACTACCGGGCCGGAACGCTTGAAGGCGCTACTCCCCTTCGGTGCGCAAGTCGCCCATAAGACAGGCGGCGCTGCGGGATCACGGAACGATGTCGGAATTGTAACGCTTCCCGACAAGGCAGGACACGTGGCTATCGCCGTTTTTATTAAAGCATCGATGAAGGACGATGCCAGCCGGGACCGAACGATCGCCGAGATTTCGCGAACGGTTTATGACTACTTTCTCTTGCAAGGTGCTTTGTGTGTGCGCAAGAGAAAGAAATGACTCCAGATTCCCGCACTCGCGATCTGTGTCATTCAAGGAACGATGTATTTTTATGAGGCTTGTAAAAGCAATGTCAAGTTGCACGGAGGGTGGCTAATGAACTTGCTAAAACACATCTCAGCGCTGCGCGTGTTTATGATTGCGACGGTGGTATTGCTCATGTGCGCTTGCCTATTTAACAGCAGCACTGTTGCCCAGCAGAATGGAGTTGTCCGTGGCGAAATCGGTAAAAGACTCGACGAGTACTTTACATCGATCGCAGCCTCAGGTTTTTCGGGTGTTCTTCTGGTGGTCAAGAATGATCAGGTGTTACTGTCCAAAGGCTACGGCTTGGCAAACAGCAGGAAGCACACACCATTCACCGATAAGACAGTTGTCGATATCGGCTCCATTACCAAGCAGTTCACCGCTGCCGCGATTCTCAAGCTCGAAATGCAGGGGAAACTCCGCACTACGGATGCAATCGGGAAACACATTCCGGGTGTGCCTGCGGAAAAATCCGCCATAACCATTCACCAGTTGCTGACGCACTCAGCAGGCTTCGAGAATAACTTCCGTCAGGATGACTATGCCCCGCTTCAGCGCGATGAATTCATCAAACTGGCTATGGACGCCAAATTGAAATTTGCGCCCGGCACAGACTTCAACTACTCAAATATCGGGTATAGCTTACTCGGCGCCATCATTGAGATTGTCACAAAGCAGTCTTACGAGCGATATCTATTTGAGAACCTATTTACGCCGGCCGGGATCACCGAAACCGGATATCAGATTCCGAAATGGAAAAGAGATGAAGTTGCAGTCGGCTATTACATATATGGCTTTGAGTGGGGTTCGCCCCTGGACAAAGCATGGGACACGGATGGGCCTTACTGGAATATGCGTGCCGCTACCGGGATGCTCTCCACCGTCAGTGACCTTTACAAATGGCATCTTGCGCTGGGCGGAGAGGAAGTATTATCGAAAGCAGCAAAACTGAGGTTTTTCACACCGCACATTGTTGCCAAGCACTATGGATACGGCTGGGTATTTACGAAGACTCCGCGCGGTACCACGCTCATCTGGCACGATGGGAGTAACAAAGTATTTAACGCGTACTTTCGACGTTACGTCGATGAAGGGGTGGTAGCCATTATTGCGACAAACAACGCATCGCATCAGGCCGAGAAGGAAATAGGAAAACTTGATGAACTGATATTCGGGAAAAATTGAGGAATAAGCACACTCGAATTCAGCCGAGTTACGGGCACTGAGCCAACCTGCGATCAAAGCCAAGCGAACGAGAAAGGATCGACCCAGCGGAGCGACATGCTGGTAGTTGATGCGCCTTCGCTCCCGTGTATGCTGAGGTAAAATCATGCATAAAATGTTTACAGGAGAAAGTCTTATGAAACGAATCTTTGCCATCCTAATGCTTGCGACGGACCGCAATAAGGCTGGTTGGTTGTTAGAGGTTCTGAGTGCACGGCGCGACCCGGGATTGCTGGCCCAACTGCGCGCGCGAACGATGGACTCGCTCATCGAAATGGCGCAATGGCAAAGTGCCGGCCATACACACTCAGCGAGAGTCCTGCTCGGACGCATTGCCGGCATTAAAGAGAGCCGCCTGCAGGAACTCGTAACTGGCGGACGGGTGGAGCAGATTATCGAATCGTTGAAGAGAACTCCTTAAAGAAAGATGATGCCGATGTTGTTCGAGGTAAACATATCTCTTCCGATTGCTGTCACCGCGAACCTCAGCCGCGCGCGTTTCTTCGTAAAGGCGCGGACTCGCACTAGCAAAGCTAGCGCAACAGCTTGTAAAAAGGGAGATCCCGAGCTTGCAGGTACACAGGAGTCGGATCTTCCCTAATAATGGCTATCGGAAGGTTGTTCCCTGGGGAGCCCGCCACCTCACTCCACATCATTGATGAATGCTTAAGTACATGGCCGCTGGCATTGTAAATGGTTTCATGAGTGACTATAGAACCAGAGCACGCGAGGCGAAAGTGCGAATGAATCTTAGCTAGCGTGCTATCGGACCGAAAGTAGTATAGCGCGGATTGGAAGTCATGGGGTTGCGGACCAAAAACATATTCAACAACAGTCGGTACATGTGCCTTCACCCACACTCTTGCCGTGGCAGTGATGTCCTGATGCAAGAAGTTCCTTTGGGTGGTGAGTTCCTTCCAGCCATCTTCGCCGCTGACTTCCACAAGAAGTCGACTTGAAGCGCGGTCCAAGTCGACTTTTTGATCGAGTTGCTCGCAGTAAGCCTCGATCACCCTAACCTCATCGCTCGGATCGCCTGGTCCGGTAGCTGATTTGTCCTGCGCCGTGCCGGGATCGCCACCATGTGAAAGGAAACCGATCAACGATAGCAGCAAGGCTAAAGGTAAGCCCCGGATTGTCCTGATACGTTCTCTCATGTTCCAAAAACGCAAACTGTCACGATAGAAATGGAAGAGTGGAATGGCTATCCGATTCTCGAACTCAAACCGTAAGTGACATCGGATTTCCAAGCAGCAATGCGTTCTTTTTCGCTAGGCGAGACGATTCTATAGATGGGTTTATAGACGTCTGAGCCCCCGAATCGCTCCGAGCCGTTTGCAAATAGTTTTCTTTCAACGATTGACTCCAGGTTCCGGTGCTGGAAGTCACACATCTCTTCTTTAGTCTCGTTCTTCGCGAGTCTGCCGCCATAGTCAGCGCGCTTCCATTCGTCCCCACTTGCCTCAAAGGTACGAGCTCGCTGCTCGATTCAATAGGATCGAACCAGATCGGGATATTACAAGCGAGGTGAACGGTTTTCTATCCGATTCTCGCTTTCAAACTAGCCTCACTTGATTGGGGCGACCCCTCTGTTGGGACAGCCTTCAAGTGTCTCGATCAAGGCTGGCCTTTTCATTGTGGCAACTCCATTTCGGAATTATTCGATTTGCTCAGAGACAACAATTTAGCATGCGGGTTACGTAGGCGCTTCTCCAATATCACGTTCTTACCGGCGGTAGGATTCGGGCGAGAATCCGGTCCGCCGCCGAAAGAGCCAGCTAGAGGATCCGGAGCTCTCAAATCCGACGGCCTGACAGATTTCGGTCACTGAGTGGTTGGTTTAGACGAGCATCTATTGCGCCTGCTTTAGACGCAACGCAGTGAGATACTGGTAAGGCGTTTGTTCGAAGAGCTGCCTGAAGAAACTCATGGTTCCGCCAGCGGAACTTGTCGCGGAATCTACAGCTTGCTCGAGCCTCGCCCTCAGGAAATGTTCGCGCAGGAGACAATCGACATGTAAAACCCGCGCGCACCGACGCAGATTAGCGCTCCGCTGATGCTGAGGCACCAAATCTTGGCGACCCAAGCCGGTCTCTAAGAATCAATCGCGGATTTTGGGTTCGCTCTACCACTGGCGCAAGCGGGCATAGTTGAGTAAGATGTAGCGATTCCGACGCGGAAATGCACGTTCGGACTATGGTAAGTGACACTCGTAACTGTTGATATTACAGGGACCTATGCCCGCTTGGCTCAGTGGTAGAGCACTCGCTTCACACGCGAGGGGTCAATGGTTCGAATCCATTAGCGGGCACCATTTCCTAATCAAGTTACTGGCTGGACTCTGTCTCAGCATTCGTTCGGTAGTTTCCTCAAAGCAGAATCAATGATTGCTGAATTCATAGCCCAATATCGGATCATAAAAAAACTGGGCTCAGGCGGGATGGGTGAAGTCTATCTGGCGCTGGATACCAAGCTCGATCGCAAAGTCGCGATCAAAGTCCTGCGCCCGGACTCGCTTACAGAAGAACACCTCAAGAAACGACTACTTAGGGAAGCTCAGGCCGCCGCCAAGCTGGATCATCCCAACATCTGTCAGGTCTACGACGTAAACGAAGCAGACTCGCTCACCTTCATCGTGATGCAATACATTGAAGGCGAAACGCTTGCCGAAAAGATGCTGCGCAAGTCGATTTCAGTCCGATCTGCGTTAGCGATCGCCGCACAGGCTGCCGAAGGACTCGCTGAAGCTCACGCGCACGGCATTCTTCATCGAGACATCAAACCGCATAACCTGATGATAACTCCGCGAGGGCAGTTGAAGATCCTGGATTTCGGCCTGGCAAAAGAAATGCGGCCGACCGATCCAGTGGACGCTGACGCTCCGACAGCAACTCTCTTGAGCACACCCGGCTATGCCGTCGGGACGATGCCTTACATGTCGCCGGAGCAGGTGCAGGGCGAACCACTCGACGCGTGCAGCGACATCTTCAGCCTCGGCGTGACCTTCTATGAAGTGCTGGCCGGGAAGCACCCTTTCAAGGATAAAAGTAATGCCATCACCATGTCCCGGATAATACTGGCGGAGCCAATCCCGTCCGAGCAATTTCAAGCTCAAGTCCCGCTTGAGTTACAAACGCTTTTGGGCAGGATGCTCGCCAAAGACAAAGCAGAGCGGTATCAAAGCGCTGAGGAGTTGTTAACGGACTTGAGGCAACTGCCCGCCAAACTCTCGGCGCACGACACTGAGGCGGACGCCACACCTACTAAACAGTTTTTGGCGATTACGTCGAAAGAAAGGGTGGCCAGCGGCATTCTTGGCAAAGCCCGGCGCAACAAATGGGCGGTCCTGGCGTCAGCGCTCGCACTTATCTTGTTGGCAGTCGTAATTGGCCGGTGGCTATCAACTGAACACCTGGACTCTTTAGCGATCTTGCCGTTCACCTATGTTTCCAGCGACGCGAAACTCATGGCTAACCCCGACCGCGAGTATCTTAGCGACGGCATGACTGAGAGCGTCATTCACAACCTGTCTCAATTGGCCAACTTGAAAGTGATCGCATGGAGTTCGGTCTTTCGCTACAAAGGTAAGGACCAGGACGTTCAGGCAGTAGGGCGTGCACTGAATGTGCGAGCGGTGCTGGTTGGGCAGATCAAACAAGCGGGCGATGAATTAACGATTACCGTCGAACTAATCAACGTGACGGATAACCGGCAAATCTGGTTTAAGACTTACAACCAAAAAACCAGCGATATCCAAACCGCACAAAAAGAGATTGCCCAAAACATTTCCGAGAAGCTGAGCTTGAAGGTGACGGGCACGGATCAAACTAAGCTGGCAAAAACCTACATGGCAAAAGGCGAGGCATACGAAGCGTACTTGAAGGGGCGTTACCATTGGAACAAGCGGTCGAAAGAAGGTTTTGAGCTAGCGACTAAATTCTTTCAGGAAGCAATTGACAAGGATCCAAACTACGCGTTGGCATATACCGGACTCGCGGACTGTTACACACTGCGAAGCGATTATGGCTATCTAGCGCCGACCGAAGGCTACGCTTTGGCCAAAGGCTGGGCAACATTGGCACTCAAATACGACGACAGTCTCGCTGAGGCGCACACTTCGCTCGCCTCCATCAAGGCCGTTACGGATTGGGATTGGCAGGGAGCGGAGAATGAGTATCGCCGGGCAATCGAGTTGAATCCAAACTATCCTACTGCCCACCATTGGTATGCAGCACAGTTGTTATTGCAAGGCAGACTGGATCAGGCACTTCAGGAAATCAAGAAAGCGCAACAACTGGATCCTCTTTCGCTCGCCATCAATAAAGACTTCGCAGTCATACTTCTTTATGCGCGCGATTACGATAAAGCACTGGAACAGTGCCGGAAGACTCTGGAGATCGAGCCGCACTTTGGCGGGATGTCCACCTACATCGCCCAGATCTACGAACTACAACAGAAGTACTCTGAGGCGACCGCCGAACTCGAAAAGGCCCATGCGGCATTCCCCGAAGATGTTGAGATCACTTACTCACTCGGCCAGGCATACGCGCTTAGTGGGAAGAGAGATGAGGCGCTGAAGATATCGAATGAGTTGAATCAACCGGCGAAGCAGAATATGTCTCTGCCAAAAGAAGCAGCTTACCTGTACGCGCTGCTCGGTGAAAAAGAGCAGGCGGTTGCGATCTTACAAAGGGCTAAAGAGAATCACTATCTCTCCGTCGCGGAAGTTAAGATGGACCCGCGCTTAACAGAGCTGCGCAAAGACGCGCGCATAGTTGAACTCTTGCGGCAGATCGGACTGTTGCAGTGAGTACTGGTGCCAACTTGCGCTGGCCAAAACTGAAGACCGCGAAATGAATGAACAGTGGAACTGTTCACCTTCGCGGTCTTGAATAGGGGAAATTGCCTGGGATTCAGGCTCCGCTATTTCTTTTTCGCAGCCTTCTTCTTAGCGGCTTTCTTTGCCTTCTTCTTAGGCTGGCCGCCCTTAATTGTGTCAACGCCCATTTTGAGTTCTTCCTTTCTGTTGCGGCTATACTTGGTCCAAGATCTGGAGCGCTAGCGTCAGACCAGTCTTGAACTGAAGGCAGTGTATAGTTTTTTTTTGAGCTGTCAATAACTTTAACAGTCCTGGTTCCGTTCCTGGGAGTGCGCTTCCGAACCCGCTTGCATCAACTTGAACTTGCCAATGACCAAAGCTTCAGATCAGATCGCCAACCGCGAGACATCGATCAAGCGAGGGTTGGATTTCATCTATCGTCTCGCCGGAACACGGGACGCCTTTGATAGCTACGGGAGCTTGCTGATCTGCTGCTTCGCTCTCGTGGGCGCTAGTTCGCGTAACGCGAGCCTCCGAAAACTGGCGAGGTCACGAGCCCAAAAACTCGCCCAACGCTGGGACCGTGCGCATCCTCTTTTGCCATCTGACGCCAACCCCAATCTGTTCCTCAACTTTGTCTTCGTCAACTACGCGTTAAGCCGCCTTGGCTTGAGGAATGGCGCGATCCGGGCGCAAATACGCACCGCCGCCAAGCGGTTTACAGCGCAGGACTTGTTGGGCTTCGACCCTGTCACCGAGCCTCCTCCGAACGATCTGTCTTACCGGTGCGATTGTGGCGCTCAGAATCTGCGCGGGCGAACGTTCTGCAAGCAATGTCGGAAACGTTTGGACATCCAGAGCCGCTACCGAGTTTGGATGCAGGCCTTGGCTAACACTTACGTTGCCGAGCGATCCGGCATCAAGTTCGGTGTGCGTTATGCTGATGTATTGAGGTGGTTGCCGGCGATGCGCCCATATCCGGTTGACGCCGACGATGACGAGGAGGTGGTTCGTGATGCGGTCTTCGCGGTCACACACATTGTCTATTCCTTGAACGATTACAGCACCTATCGGCTACGCCCTGGTTGGCTGCCGCGGGAGTTTGCATTCTTGAAAGCGAATGTCGCCGGCGCCTGTGAGCGAAAAGATCCGGAGTTGCTGGGTGAGTTGCTTGATTCGCTGAAGGCGTTTGGTTTGCGCGCCAATCACCCGCTCATCAAGCGCGGCACGAAATATCTGCTATCGAGCCAAAACAAGGATGGAAGTTGGGGCGATCCCGACGAGGAAGACATTCGCACCCGTTGCCACACGGCCTGGACCGCGATCGATGGCTTACGCACTTACCGCTGGCGCGGCGAGCGATTGAGTCGCCCCGAAATTAGATCGATCCTGAAACGGTGAACCAAATGGATCATGCCTAGGGAAGTGTCCTACTTTGATAAGCGGTGTTCAGAATACCGACTTTAGTCGGGTTTTTGTAAGGCGAGAAAAAGGCCCAACTAAAGTTGGTACTCTATACGCCGTCAAGTGAGGGCTCTACTTACGCTAGCGCGCAGTTGACACCGTTGATGATGTTGTCTTCGGTGTAAGGTCCCCAGTAAATTTGCGCGATCTGTTTGGCCAAAGTGCACGGATAGAACTCTTCATACGCTGCGCGAGCGGTATTGTTGGTTAAGACAACTATTCCCATGCTCTCCCAGGTTTTAGGATCCACACGCTTCCCTTTTTCGGGCAACATCCACTTTTGGGCGCGCGCGATGTGATTCTCCCAGGCCAACCATTCGCCGCGATGGTATTCAGCGCGGCTCGCGAAACTCCTAATCACTTTTCTGCCGTTTTCTTTGACGTTATCCTTGTATTTGTTACGCAGCAAGAACCAGCCCGCGCCATATTCAGTTTGCTTTTGGTGCAGCAACTTCGCAGGTTCCCACATAATGCTCCTGGCGCTTACCATTGCTTCGCCGCCTCTCGCGTTAGACCCAAAAATTGTCTGGCGATCCAGCGTTGTCAGATAGTGGTCCCACTTAGCCATGTCCACGATCGTCGAATGGATGTTGCCATCTCCATAAATGAAATTCATCGGGCTGTAGCCCACTGAAACGAATCCTCTGTCTTTCACCGCGTTGTAGCACTTCGCGTGCTGCAACACCTCAGGAGCGTTCCTGTGGAAATTAGACGTCTCATCAAAAACGTAAGTGCTATCCATGCCCACAACAGAAAAAACATTTTCCCTGAGAAATTCCGAGAGGCGTTGTTTGGTGACCTGGCGCACTATTTCTGCCAGTAGCACATAGCCTGTATTTGAGTATTCAAAGTCCACATCGGGTGCTCGAGGTAGGAGTCTTTGCAACGCGACCAACTTGAGAACGTCTCGGTTGGTGAGTTCTCTGGCTCGGTTTCGGCGGGCCATGTGCGGATACCAATCATCGCTCCGCTTCATGACCCTATCGTACCAATCCTCTGTTGCTCGTCTGGCGGCAACGTGGAGATCGATATAGTCAGGCAACGCAGAGGTATGGTGGATCAAATGCTTGACTGTGATCTTGTCGGCATAGCGGGGAAAGCCGCGAAAGAATTTCGAAATCGGCGTATCTAACTCAGCGGCCGAAAAAATCTTGAGCGCGGCGAAAGCAGTAAACTGCTTGGAAACCGAACCCAGGTCGAAAACGGTTTCGCTGGTTATCGGATCGCCCGTCTCAAGATTCGCGCAGCCATAGCCTTTGACATGGACGAGTTCGTTGCCTTTTCTCACCATGACGGCGGCGCCGGGCACTCTGCCGTTGGCGCGCCTACGTCTTGGCAAAGACAGACGCAGCCTCCGCAAATACGTTTCCATCAATTCGTCAACCCGTTCATCGCTGGGCAGCAGGTTGAGATCAGGTCCGGTGATGCCACGGATCTTCTCTTGATTAACTTTGCTTGAATTCATCGTCAACTCTCAAGTGTTGGAAAGTGATAAGGCCTGGAAATGCGAAGGCATACTAAGCCAAACCCCATGACAATGAAAACAATAATCTTTCGCAAGGAACCAACTGAAGCCACGGTTAGTGGGACGTAACAACCTCGCCGCTAACGTGTTCGGTCGGTCAGGAATCTGATTCAGACGGAGTATAGCCAGATCGTCGCGCGGCAAGAGAACAAGGAACCATTTCCAACTGCAGGACGTAAGCAAGCCAAAGCAATCATGTCCAAAAGCCAACTCACTCCAATCTCTTTGCCGGAGCGCATTGAAATTCTGGATGTGCTGCGCGGATTGGCAGTCTGCGGGATTCTGATCGGCAACATGCAATGGTTTTCCGGCTATGGGATGATGCCGACTACGATTGCACGACAGAGCCCGTTCGCCGATCAGCTCGTGCACTTTCTCGTTCACTTTTTTGTCGAAGGAAAGTTTTATTCGATCTTCTCGTTTCTGTTCGGTTTCGGCTTTGCGCTGCAAATCGCGCGCGCGGAAGAACGCGGTGACCTCAAAGCCTCGCTTTTCAAACGGCGTTTGTTCTGGCTCTTGGTCATCGGTCTGCTTCACGCTTATTTATTGTGGTCGGGCGACATTCTCAGCATCTATGCCCTGATGGGTTTTCTGCTGATCCTGTTTCGCAAGAAAGCAAACGGCGCGTTGCTAAAGTGGGCGTTCGTTCTTTTGGCGATTCCTATCCTGACCTACATTCTGCTTTACATCCTGTTTGTCGCTTTTGTCCCGCCGGGTGCAGTAGCGAAGCTGGATGCCGCGCAGATTGATTTTTGGAACACAACACTCAGGAAGGTTCCGCGCAGCAGCTACCTGCAAATCATCACCGGTTATAACCTGAATATGATCGTCGGCAGATATGCCAGTCTCATTGTAGAGATGCGCCTGCCAAAGCTGCTGGCGATGTTCTTGCTCGGCGCTTACGCTTACCGGCGCGGGTTTTTCAAGAATCTCTCGAGTCATCAAGCGTTTATTCGCCGCCTCTTGGTCTATGGACTTATCTTAGGCGTCGTCGGCAATGTCGCGTTTGCCGCGTTAGCGGGAGCGGAGGCCGTTTTCCCGCCGTCGCCGGCGGGAATTGTAGGCGTAATCAGCTATGCCTTCGGCGTTCCCGCGCTGGCGCTTTTCTTTGTTGCCCTGGTCGCCACACTCTGGCAAAGAGGCGCTGCTTCTAATTGGCGGCGCCTGCTCGGCTGGCTGGCCCCGGTCGGTCGCATGGCCTTGACTAACTATTTACTGCAAACACTTGTCTGCGTTTTCATTTTCTACGGCTACGGGTTCGGCCAGTTCGGAAGATTCGGGGCGACAAAGGCGACACTGATCGCCCTCGCGATCTACCTTTTTCAAATATTCATGAGCGCGCTGTGGCTCCGGTATTTCAGTTACGGCCCAATGGAGTGGATCTGGCGACAGCTCACTTATGGCCGGCGATTGAGTTTGCGGCTCAAGCGGACGGACTCAACTCTCGGCGGCGAATGTCCTTGATTGTTTTTGTTTGGGTACATTGAGTCGTTATCCCGCTCCCTACCGGTCGCGATTCTGTACCGGAGTCCTGCTCGCTATCCCAACGAGTCGCGGTTCTGTACCGGAGCCCACAAATTGTATTAGTATAGGCACCTCGTGATTAGCCAGACCTCGTCTTTCGCAATCGGCCGTCGACGCGCGCATCCCAGCCGCGCCCTGGCCTGCTTGTTGCTGCTCCTGATCGCTTACGGAGCAACAGTCCAGGTGGTGCATAGTCACAGCCGCGTTTCGCTGGTTCATCCTGCGACAACTGCCGTAAGCGACGCCGGCGAATTGCAGTCTTCGCGCACTGGTCACTCTTCGCACCAAGAGTGCGCGACGTGCCAGTTTCAGCAACAACTCTTCAATGGCCTGGTCGATGCGCCGCAGTTTGCGCGCACGCCGGCCACGCGGATTGCTGCTGCCTGCGCTCTCACAATTATCTACGCTTCAGTCTCTACCACTCCGCGACGCGGTCGCGCACCACCCCTCGCTTCTCTGCTGTAATCAATCCGGTCTCGCCACTCGCCACCCGATTCATTTCGTTAGGTCGTTCCGTTTCCCGGGCGTCTCAGGCGAGGGCGTGAGCTTTACGTCGTGACGATTTTCCGGAAGAGGCAGTCGATGATGATTCAGAAGAGAACTCAAACACCCGCGGGCTCGCTGGTGATGCTATTCATTCTATTAGTGTGCGTTCGGCCGATCCTGGCGCAGGAAAAGTCGGGCGAGCCTTTGAAAGGAAGCAACGCTCGCCTCGGTGCGGTGCTCCCTGCTCAACCGCAAACGCCGCCGCCGCCGCCGAAACGGTCGATTACGATTTCAGACGCGGTGTCGATCTTCCTGCGGCAGAATCTTCAGTTGGTCGCGGCCCGCTATGACATCGACACCGCGGACGCGGAAAAGCTGACGGCGCGGCTCCGCCCAAATCCTCAGGTCAGCTTCGGTTCCTCAGGCGTGCCGGTGAATTTCAGTGGACCGTTTGTCTCACAGCAAACGTTCTCGTACGGGATCTCTCAAACCCTGGAGTTGGGTGGGAAGCGTCGCAAGCGAATCGACGCGGCCAACGCAAATTCCGATCTGGCCCAGGGAGAGTTTCAAATGGTTGTGTGGCAATTGACCAACGACCTGAAGAGGAAATTCTACGGGGTGCTCCTGAACCAGGCGCTGCTCAAGCTGGCCAAAGACAATCAAACTACATTCGCCGAGACGATCAAGCACACGACCGAACTGTTCGCGGCTGGCGAGATCTCAGGGTTGGATCTGCGGCGTCTCGAAGTTGAAAAACTCAAATTTGATACGGACGTAGCCAACTCGGAAAGGGATTACGAACTCGCCCTGCGCGATTTGCGCGTCACGCTCGGCGGAGATTACCGAGCCATGGACGTCGAGGTCGCTGGGACGGTCGACTACTATCAGCCTTACGAGTTCACTCTGGCCGAACTGCGCGACAAAGCGCTCGCGGCTCGACCTGATCTAAAGGCCGCGCAACTCAGTGAGCGCGCAGCCGACGCCTCGATCCGATTGCAGGACGCTCAACGCATTCCTGATCTCACTGTGGGAAGCGGCGTCGATCAAGTCCCATCAGGCACCAGTACGTACAACGTTGGCGTTGGGATTACGCTGCCGGTATCGAATCGCAATCAGGGTGAACGCGCCAAGGCGCTCATCGAAAAAAAGAAGGCGCAAAACCAACAGCAGATCATTACCAATCAAGTGCTGAGCGACGTGGACAAGGCGCTGGTCGCGTTTGAGATTCAGAAGAGACGCGTTGAGCTGTACCGCACCGGCGTGCTTACCAAGGTGAATGACATTCAGAGCTTGACGGAGTTTTCTTTGAAGGCCGGCGAAAGCTCTACGCTCGAGTTGCTGGACGCGATCCGCACGCGACGCGACACGCTGGCCAGTTTTTACCAGACACTTTTTGATTACCAGGTGTCGCTGCTTGATCTTGAGCTGGCGACCGCAACGCCTCTGCAAAAGTAAGTGCGTAAACGAAAGGATGCGACAGATGTTCTACCGAAGATTAACTCAGGCGCTTTTGATTCTGACGCTGCCGATCGCATTAGTATGCGGAGGGTGTCAGCGGGCTGCGAATGCTCCGTCAAGTAGTACCAGCCCGCAGGCGAGCCCGACGGCATCGGATTCCGCGCAGGCTCATGCAATAGAAACCGAGACGGTCGCGCTTCAACCGATCGCTGGGGCGATCCTGGCTACCGGGAAAATCCTCGTCACCGAGGATCGCGTGGCCAGCATCGGCCCCGTTCATGGAGGCAGGCTCGTGCGTCTTTACGCCGGCCAGGGCGCCAACGTGAAGAAAGGGCAGAAGCTGGCTGACCTTGAATCGGCAGAAATCGATCAGGCCGAAGCTGATTATCTCAAGGCGCTCGCGGATTACGAGAATGCTCGTCGGACGTCGGCGGCCGAGGTCAAGTTTGCCCAAGCCACATACGACCGCACTAAGACGCTTTACGAAAGAACTATCACCGCGGGAAAGAACCTCCAGGCCGCCGAGCATGATCTTGAGGTGGCCAAAGCGTCGGCAGAAAATTCAGTTGCGGGGACCAGATCGGCGCTTACGGCCGCCCGCCGTCATTTGCTCATACTCGGTTTGAAGCAGTCTGATATCGATGCGTTGAAGAACAAGCCGGATTCGCCCGTGGTCTTTTCTCTGACTTCGCCAATCAACGGCGTCGTAGTGGAACGCAATGCCACGATTGGCGCCACTGTAAACTCCGACGCCAACGTGTTTAAGATCATCGATCTCTCGCGCGTCTGGATCGACGCGAACGTCTTCGAAAAAGACCTCGAACGAGTGCGACGCGGTCAGGAAGTTAAGATCCTGGTTCCGGCGTTTCCGGGATCGAGTTTCTCAGGCAGGGTCATTCTGATTAACAGCGTGGTCGATCCGGAGACGCGAACTGTAAGAGTGCGCACAGAGGTGCCAAATCCGGACGGCCGGCTCAAGCCGGACATGTTCGCCAATGTGCAGATCATCACCGACCTGAATCGCGCGGCTATCTCGATCCCGCAAACCGCCGTGCTCAACGACGAAGGGAAAACCGTTGTCTTCGTAGTCGACGGCAAAGGCTACAAGAAGCGCGTGGTGATCGTGGGAATCCAAAGCAGCGACCGGGTTGAAATTCGCGACGGACTCAACGCGGGTGACAAGGTTGTCGTCAAAGGAAACTATCTCTTGCTGCAACAAAGCAAGCCCGAGCAATAGAGGAATGTCCGACAGACTTTAGGAAGCTCTGATTAAGTGCTCAGGAAAAAGAACGCACAGACACTTGAGTCCTTTTGGTTTTGGGCCGGGCAGTCCCGGAGGGACGAAATATCTATAGAACAAGATGAATCAAGTGAACTTTTTCAGCCCATTTATGGGCGGCAGAAACATGATGTCGCTCCTGACGGAGCTTTGAGGTTAGGCACGCGCATGGTGCTACAAATATTTCGTCCCTACGGGACTTTGATGAAATGTTGCTGGGGCCTTCACTTGATCAGAGTTTCCTTTAGTTTGTCGAAGGGCAACGACAAGCTAAAGCTTGTCGGACATCAAACAATATGACTGACAATTTCATTGCTTTCTTTTATCGCGAGCGTCTGCTGGTGGCCGTCGTCTCGATGCTCATCGTGGCTGGCGGCGTCCTCGCGCTTTCCCGGTTGAACGTCGACGCCTTTCCGGACGTTACCCCGGTGCAGGTGGAAATCGACACGGACGCGCAGGGCCTGGCGCCACAGGAAGTCGAGCAACTCATCAGCTTTCCGATCGAAAACGTGATGAATGGAATTTCCGGCGTCACCCGAGTCCAATCCATCTCCAAGTTCGGGCTGTCCGTGGTAACCGTCTATTTTCGCGACGACATAGACATTTACTTCGCTCGCCAGCAAGTGTTTGAGCGTCTCTCGGCAGCAAAGGATCGAATCCCGGCGGGCTTCGATCCCGGGATGGGACCGATCACGACCGGAACGGGCCAAATTTATCTTTACCAAATCGTCGGCCGCGGCAAAAGCAATCAGGAGCTGCGCACGATTCAGGACTGGGTTATCAAGCTGCAACTGCGAACGGTGCCCGGGGTCGCCGACGTGCTCAGCTTTGGCGGGGACGTCAAGCAGTATCATGTCATCGTCGATCAGCAGGCGCTGGTCAATTACAACATCACGCTCAAATCGCTCTTCGACGCAATTCAGGCGAACAATCAAAACACCGGCGCGAACTTTATCGAACACGGCGACGATCAGTACGTCGTGCGCGGCCTCGGGCTGGTCAAAGACATCGCGGATATCCAGAACATCGTGCTCGACTCGCGCGGTGGCACCCCTATCCGGGTCAGTGACGTGGCGAAGGTCGAGGTTGGAAACGAGATTCGTCAGGGCGCCGTCACCAAAGACGGTCAGGGCGAAGTCGTGACCGGGATTGTCCTCAAGCGAATCAACGAAAACACCAAGCAGGTGATCGAGCGGATCAAGGAAAAAGTAGTCGAGATCAATAAAGCACTACCCGAAGGCGTAAGCATCGTCGACTATTACGATCAATCTGAACTGGTTGATAACAGCATCCGCACGGTGGTCAAGTCGCTGATCGAAGGCGAGGTTCTGGTGCTCTTGATTCTGGTGCTGCTGCTCGGCGAATTTCGTGGCTCGCTAATCACCGCCGCGGCAATTCCCTTCTGCATGCTGGTCGCGTTCATATTGATGTGGTACTCGGGGCTGTCGGCCAACCTCACGTCGCTCGGCGGCCTGGCCATAAGCATCGGCATGATGGTCGATGCCACAGTCGTAATGGTCGAGAACATCTATCGCCATCTGGAGGAACATCGCGAACATTCTGTACGCGAAGCCATCCTGGTCGCGGCTCAGGAAATCGGGCGACCGATGTTCTTCGCAATCCTGATTGTCATCGCAGTATTCTTGCCGGTCTTCACTCTGCAGGGCATTGAAGGCAAGCTGTTCAAGCCGCTCGCCTATGCGGTCACGTTTTCCATGATTGGTTCGATGCTGATGGCGCTGTGCATCGCCCCGATGTTGTGCGCCTTGTGGTTGCGACTGAAGAAGGGCAAGGTCCGCACAAATCCAATCATCGGATTCTTCAAGGGCATCTACGTGCCGGTCCTCAGATGGACCATTCGTCACCGATATCTGGCGCTCACAATTGCGGCGCTCCTGCTCGTGTGGAGCGTTGCCGATGTCTTCATACTCGGCAGCGAGTTTGTCCCCACGATCGATGAGGGCAACATGCTGGTGCGGGCCACGATGCCGGCCAGCATCTCGCTTCCGCGCGCAATCGAAGTCTCGTCCCAGATCGAGAAGTCACTGCGCGAATTTCCTGAAGTCGAAACCGTCGTCGCTAAGATCGGTCGCGCTGAGCTAGGCGGCGACCCCGAGAGTGTCAGCAACGACGAATTGTACGTGCGTTTGAAACCGAAAGATCAGTGGACGACCGCAAAGACTAAAGACGAATTGGTTGACGCCATGCGCCGCCGGGTGGAAGGGTTTCCCGGCGTGCAGTTCAACTTTTCACAGGTTATCCAAACCCGCAACGACGAATTGATATCGGGCATCAACGCCCAGATTGCCGTCAAGATTTTTGGCGAAGATCAGGAGACCCTGCGCCGGGTGGGCGAAGAAATTCGGAATGCCATGTCGCACGTTCGCGGAGCAAAAGACCTGGCGGTCGAGCAATCCGCGGGCGAGGAGCATCTGGAGATCGAGTTGGATCGCGATAAGCTGGCTCGTTATGGGTTGAACATTGCCGAGGTGCTCGAAGTCGCCAAGATTGCCATCGGCGGCGACGAAGCTACCGACGTGCTGGAAGGCCAGCGCCGCTTTGCGATCTTTGTAAGATTGAAGGAGAACTACCGCAATCAGGTCGAAAAGCTCAACGATATTTTGATTGCCGCGCCGGTGGGCGGACGCGTGCCGCTCGGACAATTGGCGACGTTTCGACTTTCGAGTGGCGATTCGGTCATCAGCCGCGAGAACGCCCTGCGCCGCGTGGTGGTGAAGTGCAATGTCACCGGGCGCGACATCGGCGGATTTGTTCACGATGCGCAAGCCGTGGTGACCCAGCAAGTCAAGACTCCGCCTGGATATTTCATAACGTGGGGCGGGCAGTTCGAAAACGCTCAGCAGGCTACGCGCCGGCTGCTGATTGCTATACCGATCTCGTTGTTGTTGGTATTCATCCTGATCTATACCTGCTTCAATTCGCTGCGCAACACGCTGACGATCATCTTCAACATACCCATCGCGCTGGTGGGCAGCACGATGTTCCTGCTGATCTCGGGATTCCCGCTGAGCGTTCCCGCCATGGTTGGGTTTATTGCGGTCTTTGGGATCGCGGTCCAAAACGGGATGGTCATGGTGTCTTACATCAACAAGCTGCGCAATCGTGGGATGGAGCTGCACGAGGCCGTGATCACCGGCGCCAGCGTTCGCTTGCGAGCCGAGTTGCTTAGTGCGTTGATCGGCAGTATCAGCCTTATCCCATTCATAATCTCGACCGGAACGGGCGCTGAAATCGAGAAGCCTCTAGCGATCGTGGTGGTCGGGGGAATGCTGATGAGTCCAATCAAGATTGTGATTCTGCCGATGGTTTACGAGTGGGTTGAGCGTGGCGCCGAGCGACGTGCGGCGCGCAGAGCAGAGGCTGACCTCGCGTAGTTAGGACGCAAGAGAGCTGCGCCCATTCCGACAAAAACAAATCGACCCGCCAGCGTCCTGCCGGCGGGTCGATGAGTTTGTAACCAACCTGATTCCGCGATTAACTCAATCAGGCTTTCTCCTGTTGGTGTTGCTATTCGTATTGCTGGGCGGTGGTTTTGGTTTCTCGATAATCTTCGGATTCTCTTTCGGCGGCCTATTGTCGTTTGAGTTCTTCTGGGCGAATGTGCCGGCCGCGACCACCATCGCCACCAGCATCCCCATCAACAACCCCAGCAGAATTCCTTTTAGTTTCTTCATCACTGCTCTCCTCCTCGCATCTTTCTCACCCACGCACGGGGAGAGGCGGAGAGTTGCGCCACGGCAACTTGAGCAAAATCGGTGCCAAGACCGGCCCGATTCCAATACTGAGGTGGTCCATATGCTCGAGAACAAGAGTCCTTCACGTTTTTTCTTCTCGAAAGTTCCTCGACTGATCGAAGGCGAATCGTGCTGACCACTGCTAGCTGCGAACCCATCCGCGCGATTTCTGCACGGTATCGTGCACCTTATCGACGCACCGTAACACTGATGGTGCCGACGTTACCGCTATTGTCAAAGGCCCGCAGCGAAATCGTGTGTTCGCCGCTACCAGTCACGGCCAAGCTTAAAGAATATCGCTCGTGCGGGCCGTCGGCAATACCGTCTTCGGGAAAAACCTCATGCCATGCGCCGCCATCCACGCTAACATCGGCGCGCTTGATGCGACCCGTAGCGTCATCGACATCGAAAACGGCGCGCACTCGTTCGTCGGTAACCTGCGCGCTACCAACCTGGCGAACCACTGGCGGCGTGTTGTCGACATCCACGGGTTCGCTGGTTCGCTCCCCAGCCAAAGCATACCCCGGTGGATTATCCGGCCCGTCCGAAGCAACAACCTTGAAGACATAACGACCGTCGGCCAGACTGGCGCCGTCGACGGTGTAAAAGTTTTCGCGGACGTGCTCCTTCAAGAGGCGAAACGTCGTTTCGTTCAGCGAGCGGTAATAGATCGCATACTCAAGCGTGTCGCTGTTGCGATCTTCCGCCTGCCATTGCAGCGACCGGGCGCCGCGTTGATAGAGTCGGCGCGGCGGCGCCTGTGGCATCGCCCCGAAAATTGAAGGATCGAGCCCGGACGATTCGATGTTGGGATCCATTTGGATCTGAATCTGCGGCTGCAAGGCAACACCCTGAGGCAAAACGCTGATCGCCAACACCTCCGGCGCAACGTTGCGCGGCAAGTATGCGACGCTCACGTCTTCGAGCTGAGGCTCCGCACCGCCTGTGTTCGCGGCATGTAACGCGGCGCGCCACTGGATGAATCTCGCTTTGGGGCTGACGATCTGTGAACCGCTCGCGTCTTTGTAGGTGGCGCTCCAATCACTCCAGGTCTTGTCTGGTCGTTCACTGTTGCCACTACGCGTTTGCAATTCGATCTGGCCACGCCCGCGCCACCAGATTCGCCCCCACGCAGCAACCAGTTTCGCATCGCGCACCGGCGATTCGTAACTGCCTTCGCTTCCCGCCTGGCGGCCGAGACGAAATAGTTTTCCCTGATTGCTGGATGCGGCCAGCACATCAGTGCCGCGGGCCAGCAACGAAGAAATCTGACCTTCGCTGGATTGCAGCAGCAGAGTGTCGCGACCGTCGTCAGTGACCGCATAGATTCGACCCTTGTCGGAAGTTCCGATCAGCGCGCCACCGCCCGGAGCCGACAATACTGAGAACGCCGTGATCGAGTTTGAACTCCAGAGAGTGTCAGTGCTGCCGTCCGCCAAAATGTGAAAGACTGCACACCGTGCGTTCGTGAGATCGTTGCGGCTGCGAGCGGCCGGCGCTGTCTGCGGCTGGGTAACCGCACCAGCCTCTTCGGTCGCTCCGGTAATCGCTGCCGCCGCGGCGGCGTCAGTTGTTGACGTCGAAGGCTGAGTTGCACTGCGATTCGTCGCCGCGGCATCGCTCAAGGCCAGGGCATAGACCGATCCATCTGGCGCGGCCGCAAGCGCGTGAATCTCGCGCAACGGTGCGTCGTAAAGCCCAAACGCTTTTCCGTCCGGTGATATTCGCAGCACCAATCCACCGGGATCCGTGCCGGCGATCAGATCGCCCTGCTTGTTTACGGCGAGCGACATCACATGAGTCTGATTCGTGCTAATCAGCAGAGAGCTTTCGGGCTTCGCTCCTGCGGCGCGGACTCGATATAACTTGCCGCTGTCGCCCGTTCCCACGGCCAGCGAACCATCGTTCATGATCGCCAACGACCAGATGTATTTGTCGGGCGGATCAAAATAAACTTCGGCCTTCCCTTCCCCAGTTAGACGATAAACTTTGCCGTCCGGCGACGTGCCCGCGTAAATCGCTCCGTCACTGGCGACTGCCAACGCGGTCACGTCCAGCTCTGAGGATTTGTAGAGCAGCGCGCCCTTCCCATCCGGCGTGACGCGAAAAATCTTTCCATCGTGGCCGGTGCCGAGATACACGTTACCCGCAGAGTCTGTTGCCGCGCACCAGACATAAGCCTGTTCAGTGTTGAAGATCTGATCGAATCGGGGCGCGAGCGTCAGCGTGCCGTTGTCGGTGACTGACACACCGCGAGCTTCGCCCTTCAGCAACTCGGCGCGCGAACTCATTTCCCACACGACGGGTTCGCCGGCAAACGAAGTCGAGAAGCAAGAGCTAACCAGAAACACCACTACCATCGATCGAAGAATCACGTTTTGTTTTTGCATGCCGATACCTTATTAAGACGTCGAGAATCAGTTGCCAATGTATTTTGCGTAGAGCGAACGCGCCGTCGCGATGTTATCAGTGCCGCGTATGATCGACCGCGCATCCTGAAAGACAGTTAATTCATAGTCGCCGGTGCGAAAGCGCAAAAGATAGTCGTTCGCCTTCACTTCGCCTACGGACTGCAATTTTTGACTGAGCGCGGAAAGATCGACTTGCGCTGGATGCGCCGGCGAAACCTGGACCGCATGCCGCCCGCAAAGAACCGCGGCAAAGTCGCCTTCGTCCGCGTCGAGAGTTTCAAACCGGCGCAACGCGCAGGTCGAACAGTCGGACGATCGTCCACTGAGAGCGATGCGTCGCCATTCGTTGCGCCACACATCGAACTGCATCAGCGATCGGTGCAGCCCTTCCACTTGGCCGGTCAAGAGTTTCAACGCTTCGCTCACCTGCACTGCGGCCACGACACTGATGATCGGCATGATCACGCCGGCGGTGTCGCACGTCGGAGCGCTGGCGGCGGGCGGCGCTTCCGGGAAAATGCACCGCAGGCAAGGCGTTTCGTTTGGCCGAATCGACATAGTTACGCCATACGAACCTACTGCCGCGCCATATATCCAACTGACGGCATGCTTGACGCACGCGTCATTGATTAGATAGCGAGTCGCAAAATTATCCGTGCCGTCCAGTACGACGTCACAATCCTGAATCAAACGCTCGATGTTCGAATGATTCACATCGATGATCTCGGGCTCGACATGGATGTCCGAATTGATCTGTCGAATATGATTGGCACAGGCGATGGCTTTCGGCAGACGATCCTGCGCGTCACTCTCGGTGAACATCGTCTGCCGCTGCAAATTCGAGAATTCGACAAAGTCGCGATCGGCAATTCGTAAACGACCAACGCCCGCGCGCGCCAGCGATTCTGCCTGCGCCGAACCGAGCGCGCCGCAACCGATGATTAATGCGCGCGCAGCAAGCAGGCGCTCCTGGCCTGGCTTACCGATGCCGTCGAAAAGAATTTGGCGGCTGTAGCGCTCGTTTTGGAATTTGGAATTTGAAATCATTCAGTTACTCGTTCAGAGTTCAACCTTCAGGTTGTCGATTGCCGGCGCAAGCTAAAGCTTGAACTCTCAACTGAACCGCTATCCAAGCGCTCGTTGCGCGGCCACTCGCATGATTTCGGCATTCGGATCCTGACCAGTCCAAAGCTTGAACTGTTCGACCGCTTGCGCGATTAGCATCTGCAGACCAGAAAGCGTTTCACAGCCGGCAGCGCGCGCTTCGCGCAGGAATCGTGTCTCGATGGGATTGTAAACGAGATCGTAAGCTAACCGCACCCCGCCGAGTTGTTTGGCGGTCGCGGGCGTCTTATCTTCACCGTCACCATGGGTGCCGAGAGGCGTGGCATTTATCACAATGTCGCCCTTGTCGAAGCGGGCGCCGGCAAGCTGTCGACAGTCGACGCCAAACTCTTCAGCCACTGGTTTGGCTTTTTTAGGATCACGAACGAACAAGGTCACCTCAGCGCCCTCATTGCGCAGCGCCCACAACACCGCGCGCGCTCCGCCGCCGGCGCCGATCAGCGCACACCGCGCATCTCGCAAACGTCCAAACGCGTTTCGCAGCGGCCCGATAAAGCCCGGCGCGTCGGTGTTATAGCCGTGCAGTTCATCGTCCTGGACCACGATTGTGTTTACCGCACCAATTTCTTTGGCCGACCTGTCGATCCAATCGAGACCACTCATGACTGTTAACTTGTGAGGCGCAGTCACACTGAGACCACGCAGATTCCAATCAAGCTCGCGCGTGTGCGGATGCGCCATGCGGCGCATGAATGCGACGGCATCGCGCACTTCGAACGGAATGTAAACCGCGTTCACTCCCGCGGCGACGAATGCAGCGTTGTGAATGTGCGGCGATAACGAATGCCCAACGGGCTTTCCGATAATCCCAATAACGTCAGTTTGCTGATCGATCCGATCGATGCGATAGACCTCGCGCAACTCTCTCGCAGTCAGTTGCCCGGGAGCAGTAGCGCTTTCATCATCAAGCGATCCATAGGTCAGAAACGATCCTCGCGACGGTGCAAGGATTCTGGTCATAATTCCCGCCGGGCCCATCGCGATGGCGATCATTTCGCGCCCTTCGCGCTGCGCGCGTGCGAGTAAGCGAAAGATCGGAAGACAATCAGTCGCGTCGTCGGCTTGCACCGCGATTTTCAGAATCCGCGCCGGAGTCGCCGCCATGCGCTCATAGATTTGTTCAAGGTCGGAAGGGACGCCGACAAAGTCGTGATGCGAGCAGATTGTCCTTGCCCAATCGACGAGACCCCAATCACTCTTCTGAGCGAGCAAGGCGAGATCAAGTTCAAGGTCCCATAAGTCTCTTCGCGTCTCATCCGAAGCCAATAACGAGTTATGTATTCGGAAAAACAAGCGATCTTCCGTCCGGATTGGGCGCGCGCCGCCAAACTCCGCCGGACGGAGGGTCAGGATGATCGGCCGCGGTTGTTTAGACTCGACCAGCTCACGGATGACATGCGCGGCATTTGATAATTCTGACTCCATCAGAAAATCCAGCCGCAACTCGACTATGTCGGCAACCTCAGCGGCACGCGCGACTGCTTCCGGCAATTCACTTGCGCGTTGCACGCAAACGGGCACGCAGATTTTCGCGGAATTCGTGTTCATCTAAGACAAGACGAGGCGATGTCAGTTGTTTCCACAGCAACTTCATCGCCTCGTTTTACGATTGAATAATTGGGTCAATTCCCTCTCCCTCTGGGAGAGGGTTAGGGTGAGGGTCTAGAATCGAACTCCGACTTACTCCCTCATCCCCAGCCCTTCTCCCAACGGGAGAAGGGAGAATCAACCCTCACCTCCAGGTCAATTTCCCTCGCTGGAATCAAGCGTCCGCGTCGGCGCTTCTGCTCCCAGGTGACGCGTCGTGCCTTCGGTCACGCTCGGCACCGGTGGCATCAGCTCGCTCGTGCTCCGCGGTGATGGAATTTGAATCGGGCTCGGGACTTGAAGCTGCGGCGATTGTTGAGTCGCGCCGAAAGTGCCAGCCTGCTTCGCGCGAATGATGTCGGAGATTCCTCTGCCAATAAACGTAGAAGCTGGGATCAGCATCCAGTACCACCACGTCCAGCCGCCCGGACTGTACATACCGACAAGGACCGAGATGATGACGAACGCGATTCCCATCGTGAGGTTCCTGATGCCCGCATCAATTGTCGGAGGCCGATTTCGCCGCCGGCTGCGCCAATCGCCGCGCCAATCGCGGTCACGATTGTCTTCCACGTTTGCGGTCGGCAACTGGCCGCTCAACGCATGCGGGATCAAACTTATGTTGGCGCCGCACGAGCGACAGAAGCTGGCTCCGTCGATATTTTGCGTCGCGCATTTCGGACAGAACATTTGAAAACCCTCCGACCTTCACTATGGGCGCTCAGCAGCGCGCTGAACATCGTGCTACTGCCTGCTTATTAGCTTCACTTTTCGTTGGCCATCGCTCGTTGCCGTTGCGCTTCGTAAAGAACTACGCCCGCCGCCACCGAAACGTTCAGCGATTCGATCCTGCCGCTCACTGGAATACGAACCAGCGCATCGCAACTTTCGCGCACCAGGCGATGCATTCCCGAGCCTTCGCCGCCCAGTACCAAAGCCGAACTTCTGGTCCAATCCCATTCGGTATAGGCGAGGGGGGCATCTGGCGCGGTGCCGACAACCCACACGTTACGTTCTTTCAGGTGCTCGATCAAACGCGTCAGGTTCGTGACGCGCGCGACGGGCACGTATTCCACGGCGCCGGCAGCCGCTTTGGCCACCGTCTCAGTCAAGCCCACTGCACGACGCTCAGACATAAATACGCCGGCGACGCCCGCGCATTCGACGGTCCGCAGGATTGCGCCCAGGTTGCGCGGGTCTTCGACGCCGTCAAGCACGACTACGAGCGGCTCGGGGTTCGTGCCAACGCGCGCGGCGATAGCATCAAGCAGTTCGTCCGCATCGGAATACCGCGCCGCAGCCACCCGCGCCAATACTCCCTGGTGATTAGCATTGCGCGCGGCGCGATCAAGCGCAGCGCGCGGCGCGCGTTTGACGGGAATATCTTTCGCGCGCGCCAGATCGGTCAACTCGCGCAAGCGATCGTGATGCGCGCCCTCAGCCACGACGATCTCTTCGATCTTCCGATTGCCGCGCAAAGCCTCGAGCACCGGATTGACGCCGTAGAGCGGTTCACGACTCGAGCGCGAGGAATGTTCCGTCTTCTTCATTTGCTGATAAGCTCGCGTCGTTTCAGGCAATACCGCAGGCGCGAGTATCGCGTGAACTGCGCCTCGTTATCGGTGGTTGTCACGGTGGCCACGTCGAACTTGCCGGCGCCGCTGCGACGCCACTCGCCTTTGCGCGTCTGCTCCTCTACCGGCCAGACGTTCGCGAGCGCCGGTCGCGCCTGATTGTACGCATCGTCGAACGCCACCTTAGTCGCACGTTCTCGTAACAGACTGATCAGCGCGGCAAAGTTCTCGAATGTCGTAGGCGCCTTCATCAACCCGAGACACGAAAAGTCAAAGCTGTTCGCGCTGATTCTCCAATTGCCTTCATCAGACTTCACGTAGAGATCAAGCACCGACTCGTCCGACGAGAGATGGCGCGAGTCGACCGTTTGCTTGCGGCCACGCCGCTTTCGCTCTTCAATCTCCTGACGATTCAAGCGCAGTCGCCCAACCACCAGGAGGGTGACTTCGTCCCAACGCGCTGTGGCCCCGTCGCTGCCGCTGGCCGGAATCGCAGTTAACGAATCGTCATTCAGTTCAAACGCGCGAATCCTTTTCGCGGTCACATCGAGACGCAGGTCCTCGTGCCCAACCGTCACCGTTTCAAGTCCGCAGCGTAGCAACTTTTCCCCAACCAGCGCCGCATTTTCCGACGTCGCGACTCGGCTAAGCGGCACGGGCTGACCAACACCGAGGATTCGATTCAGCTCGGGAACTTTCAGCCGCAGCAGCGAGGCCGCCTCAGCCAGCGACGCTCCGGCAAACTCGCTGCCTGGCGCGCGGATCAGGATCAGATAAAAACCAACGTCCTTCGCGGGCGCTCTCAACGCCATCAATTCTGCCTGCGATATCAATTCACATGCTCCTCGCCTCGGATTATACGACGCGATGGCGCGTTGCTTGTAGCCTTACTTGACCACAAGCGCTTGGCGGCGTCATTCTAGTTGCCACGTATTCAAAACTTTAAACGGAGCTAACTATCGTGAACCACTTTGATTCGGCGGACAATATTTCGTTCCAGTTCGGCCATCGCGGGAAAGTGGCAATCTTTATTGACGGAAACAATTTGTTCCATGCAGCGCGATTTCACAACATCGATATCGATTACAACAAGCTGCTGCGAGTGCTGCTGGGCGATGGTCGTTTGTTTCGGGCTTTCTTTTACACCGGCGTCGATGCCGGCGCAGAACGGCAACAGGGATTTCTGTTGTGGATGCGGCGCAATGGCTTTCGGGTAGTCCAGAAGGAACTCAAGACCTTCTATGACGGCACGCGCAAGGCCAACCTCGACGTCGAGATTGCCGTGGACATGCTGTCACTGGCTGGGCGTTATGATACGGCGGTGCTGGTTTCCGGCGATGAAGATTTCGTCTATGCCGTCAACTCAGTCGCATACAAAGGCTGTCGCGTTGAAGTCGCGGGCTTTCGTTCCAACACCGCGCCAAAGCTGATCGACGTCGCTGATTGTTTCATCGACCTTGGTGAAATCGCAGAGAAGGTTCGCAAGGACTTTTCGCACAGCACGAGATACGAAGACCGCGACATACACGTCTCGCAACAGCCGCCACCCCCGCAAACATTCATTGAGCAGGTGCCGGTCGTTCCGCAACCGCCGCCATGCTCAGTTTCGCCTGAGCTTCCCACGCCTGAGACCCACGCCTTTCATCCGGCGATCGGATCGATCATGGAAGCGAGCGCAACTGCAGGCGCAGAACAGTTCGGTCCCGTTGGAGATTTCATTCGCGTGACGGATGCATCCGTC